>Ga0315339_1000271_pt1 | contig 75769 bp, 64 predicted proteins | sample ASW17metaG_FD_204514 | JGI IMG/M metagenome (GOLD analysis project Ga0315339, IMG submission 204514) | Ammonia-oxidizing marine archaeal communities from Pacific Ocean, United States - ASW #17 | ecosystem: Environmental > Aquatic > Marine > Oceanic | place: USA: California | collected 2016-12-05 | reverse complement strand
CCCTGAACAATGGCAGATCCTCGCGCTCTCGCTGCGTGTGGCGTTTTGCTGCGTGCTACTCAGCCTGGTCCCTGCCGTGCTGCTCGGCTGGGTCTTGGCTCGTCGCGAGTTCCCGTTCAAAATCGCGCTCGACGGGCTTTGCCACCTGCCGCTGGTCTTGCCGCCGGTCGTCACCGGCTACCTGTTGCTATTGCTCTTCGGCCGCCGCGGTTTCTTCGGTCCCCTGCTCGACGCGATCGGCCTGCAACTGGCCTTTGATTGGAAAGGAGCCGTACTCGCCTCCGCCGTCGTCGGCTTCCCACTGATGTTGCGTTCGGTGCGCTTGAGCATCGAGAGCATCGACCCGCGCCTCGAACGCGTCGCCCTTACGCTTGGCGCCAGCCCTTTGCGCGTCTTCCTGACCGTCACGCTGCCCCTGGCCGGGCCGGGTTTACTTGTCGGCTCGCTATTAACCTTCGCGCGTTCGCTCGGGGAGTTCGGCGCTACCATCACCTTCGCCGCCAACATCGCCGGTCAGACCCGCACCATCCCCGCGGCGATCTACACCTACCTCAACCAGCCAGACAGCGACGATCGCGTCTGGGGCCTGGTCTTGGTCTCGGTCGCGCTTTCGCTCTTGGCCCTTATCGCCAGCGAATGGTCCGCTCGCCGGTTGCGGTCGCGCTGATATGCTGCGCCTGAAACTGCAACGTCGGCTCACCGACTTCGCGCTCGATATCGACCTCGAATGCCGCTACCCGGTCACCGCCGTCTTCGGTCCGTCGGGCGCTGGTAAGACCTCACTGCTCAATACGATCGCCGGCCTAGTTCGCCCCGACGCGGGCGAGATCGCCATCGATGGACAAACCCTGTTCTCCACCGACCAACGCATCAATTTGGCGCCGGAAAAACGCGGCATCGGCTATGTCTTCCAGCAGGACCTACTCTTCCCGCATTTGAGCGTCGAAGGAAACTTGCGCTACGGCCGCGACCTATTGCCCACCGCCGCCCGTCGTTTCGAACTTTCGCAAATCGTCGACTTGCTCGAAATCGGCCCACTACTCACCCGTAGCCCGGTAGATCTTTCCGGTGGCGAGCGCCAACGCGTCGCCCTGGGCCGAGCCTTGCTTTCCTCCCCGCGCCTGCTATTGATGGACGAACCGCTGGCTTCGCTCGACCAGGGTCTCAAAAGCCGCATCATCCCCTACCTACGCCATATCCGCGACGACCTGCAGATCCCAATCCTCTACGTCAGCCACTCCGTCGCCGAGATCCTCGAACTGACCGGCCAGGTCATCGTACTCGACAAAGGCCGGGCCATCGCGCACGGCGACTTCTTCAAAATCGCTACCGATCCCGCCGTCCTCCCTTTAGTCGAAGAACATGGTTTCGAGAATGTGTTGGTTGTAGAAATCGTTGCGGCCGACGCCCAACGCGGCGTCTGCGAAGTCCTGTACCACGAGCAATCGCTCAAAATTCCCTACTGCGATCAGCCCGTGGGCCGTCGTCTCTTCGTCGGCATCCGCGCCGACGATATCATCCTTGCGCGCAACCGCCCCGAAGGGTTGAGCGTACGCAACGCTTTGCAGGGAACAATTAGCGAGATCGCCAATGTGGACGGAAAACAACTACTCTATATCGACGTCGGGCGACGCCTAGCGGCCAAAACCACGCTCGACGCGGTCGAGGAGCTCAGCCTCAAGGTCGGCGATGAGGTCTATTGCCTGGTCAAGACGCACTCAATCCGCATCGGACCGGAAGTGGGGTAGGCAGAGAAGACTTCACCCTTATTAGCCAAGTCAGAGAGACGGCGCACGCCTTTCATGTGTCCGGATTCCACGCCGGCTTAGTCCCCTTCTTGTTCGAGCAGTTCTTCAAAAGCCTGGCGTAGTCGGTCTAGCCACGCCGGTCGATGACATTTTCGAGCAGGGTAAAACCGTTTTCGTCGAGCTCGCAATACTGTGTCGAGCTAAGCGGTTGCGGTGTAGCCGACTTGCGGTCTTCTGGGGAGCAATGCCACACCGGCTTCTTGAAGCAAGCAGTACAGCAATTTTATACAATCTCACAGTACCTTTGCTTGGTTTTTACAGTGGCCGCTGCCCGGAACGTTCACCAGTGCCCTACTTAATGGCGCCTTCCTCACCGCCCCTTCACCCTGGGATGGGGACGCGGACCTAATCCGCTTTCTCCGCTGGCACGACGACCTGGCCTCGAAGTAGAGCGCGGCTCGACCGCCAAACCCTCGCCCTAAATTTAAGAGAAATCTCTCCCATCCACATCACTCCCACCCACTCGAGCAAAGTGGAACGGATGGCCTATTTTATTGCACGCCACTACACCCTACCTCTGTCCGTCAGCCAAATAGCGCGTGACGTCGACCTGCATCCAGACTACGCTGTCACGCTCTTTCGCAAAACCTTTGGCATCGGCCAGTCGACTATCTCACCCAACACCGTCTCACCCACGCACAGCGACTGCTGGCCATTACCAACCACAAAATAGCACGCATCGCCTTTGAGTCTGGCTTTGGTTCGCTCAGTCGCTTCTACCACGTCTTCAACCGTGAGTCGGGCCAATCCCCAGGCCAATACCGGGTCTCCGTTCAAGGGTCGCAAAAGGATGGCCGATCTACTAAATAGTGGCCGCTTAACCCGAACTGAAATCGACTATGAGAAGCCTCTTCGGAAGTCGATTACTGCATTGACGTGGACGATGGAATCCTGGAACGGTTGATTAAGTTCGAGCAGAGCAACGTGAGCGCGTGACGTACTGCAAATCACTCGGCGAAGACGATTCGCGGATCATTTCATTGCATCTTCTTTTTTACTTTTTTGGATAGGCGTGCTGTCTCGATCACACGCAGCTTGTGAGTGCCGATGGCGATCTTCTCGTGCTCGTCGTGTGCCTCGAGTTGGAACGGAGATCAGTGGTCCGTCGGCGTATATCACTCGCGCGCCGCACCAAAAGTGGGTATCCATTGACCATATTCGGCCACATTGGCAATTCGAGTCCAGGTCCCGCTCACACCAACATAAAGGACCCTCTCTAATTATATGGGAACCATAAAAGGCAATGGTGGGTCAAGTTGACATGCCCAGCCACCTGCTTTTATAATGTATAATACACGTAGGCCGAACTTTCAGCACTTTCAACCGAGGATGCGCTCATGACCGTCTTCACTGTTGCCCGTCAACTCGGCAGCCGCGGCGACTGGATTGCCGAGCAAGTAGCCTCCAAATTGGGCTATGACCTGGTCGACCGCCGCTTGGTCGAGGAAATCGCCGGCATTACCGACACTTCCCCCGAAGAAGTAGAACGCTACGACGAAAAAGGCGAGGGCCAGTTCAAGTTTTTTCTCAAGAAGCTCCTAGTGCCCGAAGTGGCACCGGGCACCTTCCCGCTGTCGGCGGCGGCCTACGCGCCCGAGTTCGGGCTCGAATTCTCCTACATGCGCGAGCACGATACCAGCAGCGCGACCTACCTCGACCGCGGCACCTACCAATTGCTCATCACAACGTTGGTACAAGACTACGGCCAAAAGGGTAAGGTCGTCATAGTCGGCCGGGCCAGCCAAGTCGTGCTCGCCGGCCACCGCAATGTCTGCCACGTTAAAATCGTCGCACCCATCGAAGAACGCGTCGAATGCGTAATCGAGCACCGCGACGTCGACCGCGAACAGGCACACAAGCTCGTCGAGCAGCACGACCAATGGCGCCAGAGCTACTTGCGCAACTTCCACGACGCAGACTGGAACGACCCGCTACTCTACGACCTGACGATCAACACCGGAAAAATGGCGCCGGAAGCCGCCGTCGACCTGCTCGTCAACCACGCCGTCAACGCGAGCTGAGCACTGCTCAGTACAGCAGTCGTCGGACCGTCTCTAACAACGCTTCCATCCGATAGGGTCTGTAGAGAATTTCGGTGGCTTGTTCAATACCCTCCGCGTCCTCGGCCAAAACCGTGAACTGTGACGATCGGCACTTCTGGCTTGCGCTCACTTGTCGCGCGCAGCCGCGAGCCATTTTTCGAGATCGGCCGCCCGCGCCGGATCCAATTCAACGGCCCGCCACAGATGCGCCAGCGCTTCACCCCGCTCATCGAGCTTGGCCAACAAAACCTGACCGAGCGTCGCGTGCGTATCGGCCTGCCTCTCATCGATCGCCAAAGACCGCCGCCAACCGGCTACCGCCCGCGCGTAATCACCCCGTTCAAAAGCCGTTGTCGCGAATACATTGTACGCCACTTTATGCGGATGGATCGCCAATGACAACGACAAGGCCTGCACCATTCGTTCGGTCTGCCCCTGGCGCAGCAGAGCCTGACCGACCTTGAGATAAGACTCCGCCATCTCAAACGCCATCGTTTCGTTGGCAAGCTTCACTTCGTTGACTCCACGGCGTAAGACCCGTAGCGCCAATTCCGGTAGCTGCAATTGCACGCAAGCCAGCGCCGCATCACCAGGCACGTAGTGCCTGAAAGGCGAGCGACGCATATAACGCATTACACCCTGTGCCTGCTCAGGCAAAAAACGCTGATAGGCCGCCTCCCCCTCAGCTTCTTCCCCTTGCCGCCAATGCGTCTGGGCCACCAACAAATGCGCCAGCGCCGAGTGCGGATAACGCCCAGCCAACTGCAATGCCGACATCAAAACATCCGTCCTAGCACCCGCCAAGGCCAAGGCCACCTCCCGCAACTCCCCATCCGCACACACCTTTGCCCGGTCCATCTGCGCACGCCAGAGAGCAAGCACTTCGCGCAAGTCCACCGCTTGCTGACGCTGAAAAATACGCACCGAGGGATGATCGTAGGCGAGGAACGAAGGCTCTGCATCACGATCAGCAAAGCGCAGCCCCATAAATTGCGGCTCGACGACAAAATGCCGCACCGGCGCAAAACCCAACTGACCGGCGAATAGCCGCGCGTAAAAATCGGCCACCACCGGAAAAAGCTCCGGCACCGCGCGAAACTGGACGCGGCGATTCTCTTCGGCCAGCGCCAACCAGTCCATTTCGAGCAAGTGCTCGCCCAAGTAGTCGACCTGCTGACCGCAGAGCATATAGGCCGATCCGTAAAACAGCCCGGAAATACTCAACGAACGATACTCGTACTTATCCGGAGAAATCAACCCGCGCAAATTAAAAGCCCCCGTCTCCAAACCCACGCGGCTACCCGGCGCAACCTCTGTCGCCACCCAACGCCCGGCCTGAATGCGACTGTCTTCTACAGTGTAGATCCGGGCGAAGGCCAGACCATACACGGCCGTAAAACCCACCAACCCCACCACCGCCAACGCGCCTACCACATGCTGGCGCCGCCACAATGCCACAAAACAAACCCCCACGCAAATACCCAACACCGGCAATAGCGGCACCATATAGCGCACCGTCTTCACCGAAATCAACCCCACCGACAGGAAGTATATCCCGCACCACAACAGCACCAAGCGCTGCTGCAAGCTCCCCCGCCACCCCACATAACCCGCGCCCGCCAGCATCGCCAACGTCAGCGGCCAGCCGATAATCCGCGGCCACAGCCCAAACCAGTGGTCCCAAAAACGCGTCCCGTGCACATCGACCAGCGTCCAGGGCTGCAAGATCTCTAGACGGGTAATGCGTATCGCCAGCGCGAAATCGGCGTGCGTATCCAAACCCAACAAAAAGGGATTGACCCACAAATAGGGCTGTAGCGCCAATACCAGCGCCAGCGCCGACCCGCCGGCCAACCACAGCTCCGCCGCGCGCAGCCGCCGCAAGACGCCTTCACCTGGACCCGCCAGATGCCCCGCCAACAACACCAAGCCCAACGCCAGCCCATTAAAACGCACCGCCCCCAATGCACCGACGAATAAGCCCGCCAGCACATACCAGTGCCACCCACCATCCTGCACCGCCCGCACGATCACCCAGAGTCCGGCCAGCGCGATGGCGGTGAAAAAGCCATCGACGATATAAAAATGGCCCTGCTGGACCGCGCCCGGCGCGAACGCGACAAAGGCCAACGCCAGCAGCGCGGCCCACCGACCTGTACCGACCCCCGGTCCATCCCGCGCCAGCTCCATCCCCAGACCAAACGTCATCACCAATACCAGCGTCGACAATAGCGCCGCGATCACTCGGGCCGTAATAAAAACCTGCCGCCGCTGATCTATCACACCGAGATCCGCCGCCGCCAAGCCCTGTGTCCACAGCGCCGCGCGCAGGACATAGACCGGCAAGAGCCCATAGACTGTAAAGGGAGGATCAAAGGGGTCGATGGGGGCGAGCGCTGCGCGCACCACCATCTTTTCATCAGGGTGAAACTGGTAAAACTCGAGCGCAGCACCGGACGCAGAGAAGACACTGGCACCCCGAGTCAAGCCAACAAAGCGCAGCCCTATGCCCAACAACAGACAGAGCACCAACCCCGCCAAAAAATATCGATCGCTACGCCCCACGCGATTTAAAGATCGAAGGAGCGCGGCACGGGATGAGCCTTGGCGCCGTGCAAAAAGGCATTGTCCGCACTCGGCCAGCGCATCCCGTACTGCCGGTTGCGATTGCGACGATAACCCGCATTATAATAGGTGCTAGACGCCAACCAACGCAGCAACAGCACCAAGAGTTCATTCTGTAATGCCTTATGCTCCTCCTTATCCCAGAGATTCCACAGCTCGTCCGGGTCTTGCTGCAAGTCGTAGAGTTCGCCTTGTTCCTGGCCGATATAATAAACTATTTTATGGCGCTCGCCGCGCATCATCACCTGATAATTATCCTCGCAAAAAACCCACTCGCGCGGCGCAAAATCATCGGCCCGCTCCCCGACATAGGGCAACAACGACCGCCCCTCCAAATAACTCGGCACCTCGATGCCGGCCGCCTGCAATATCGTCGGCCCCAGATCCATCAGGGACACCAAATCCTCGGTTTCGTCACCCGCCTGCTCGCGCCGACTGTCGCGCACAATCAATGGCACGTGCACAATCGGATCGTACATCAGCCATTTGTAAGCCATCGTGTGGTCACCTAACATCTCGCCGTGATCAGAGCAAAATAGCAGCAGGCTATTGTCGAGAAAACCCCGCGCATCCAACGCGTCGAGCACCTGCCCCAACTGCTCGTCGACCGTCGTGATCTTGGCATAATAATGCCGCCGCATGCGCGCGATGTCTTCCGCGTCCGGCGAATACATGTCGATCACCGACTCGTGGCCGGTCGTCGCGTGCATCTCCTTGTGCGCGACGTGCTGCGGCGGTTTGTCGTCCAGCTCGCCTTCGCGAGATACCGCCGTCGGCATCTCGCGCCCCTCGTACAGGTCCAAGTGTCTTTGCAGCGGATCCCACGGCTCGTGCGGCCCAGTAAAACCCACCTGCAAAAAGAACGGCTTGTCGCCCTTGTAATCGCGGACCCAGGCCTTGGCCGCGTCGCCGATAAACACATCCGAGTGAAACTTTTCTTCTAAATGCCACGGCACACCCTGATACCTCTGCAACCATTCCGGGTCGGTTTGGTTACGGTCGTTGGGGCGCTGCACCCCGTGAATGCGCATAAAACGGCCCCAGTCGTCGTCGGCGCCGCCTTGGTCCATATGCTTGCTGGTCGGGTTCTCGACGATGACACGCTCATGAAAACCACCCGCCACATCGCGCGGCGTAAAGTGCATCTTGCCCATATTGACGCAGTGATACCCACCTTCATTGAGGTCCTCTACCCAATTGCGGTGCTCGGCCCAGTGGTCAAAACTGTAGGCGCCGGTATTGTGCGGATACATGCCGGTAAAGATCGCCGCCCGCGATGCCACGCAGGTCGCGCCCGGACAGAAGGCGTTGCGAAACGAAAGCCCCTCGGCGGCCACACGATCCATCGCCGGCGTGCGCATATAATCGCAGCCCCAAGCGCCGATGGTATCAAAGCGTTGCTGGTCGGTCATGATCAAGACGATATTGGGCCGTGATGCTACGTTATTTGCCACTCCGGTCATTTATACTTCCTCCATATTTGCTTCTTTTAAAGCCCCTAATAAAAAGGGCACACCAAAAAACAGTAAACTCAGCGCGGTAGGATGCATGCCTACCGAGCCGCGATAGTCGAGATTATCACTCCAGTCCTGGGCCGCGATCTGCTCGGCCAACACCTTTTGCCCAACCTCCAGATAAGCCCTTTCCCCCGTCAGCCGCCAGGCATAGGCCAACTCGCCGCAGAGGACCCCGTGATAACTCTGTACAATGGCAAAGTCCGCATCAAAAACGCCCTTGCCGCCGCAAAACCAATCGACTGCGCGCACAATAACTTGGGCCACATCCTCGCGCCCGGTCAGCCGGTGCAATTTCTCCAGCCCGACCATCAGATAATGCGTCTGATAGCCCTTCTGCTCGCTGTAGGGCAATACCCGTCTTAGCTGAGTAAAGGTCCCGCCCAGCGCCGTGTATTCCTCGTCGCTAAATGGTGCCGCCGTCTGCATCTCCACTGCAAGCGTCGTGCCTTCGGTCGCCATGCCGTAGGGCACCTGGTCAGGCAACTTGTCTTCCGTTGAGATTTGGAAGCGTTTGTGCCAGCTGCCGTCTTCGTTCTGGCCGCGCGCGATAGCCTCGTAGACTTCCTCCGCGCGCTGCAAAAAACGATCCTCGCCCGTCAACTCGTATAAATAAAGCAACCCGCGCAGCGTATTACCGATCGAGCGCAAGCTAAAGCTGTAGCGCGGATCCTCGCTCCAGCGATAGCGCAGAAAAAAATCGCCCGCCTCACGCAATACTTGCAACGCGCGCAAATCGCCGCTCAAATAATAATAATCGACCCAATTGTCGATAAAAGTATGGGAAGCGCAGGCCTCGTCACCGAAATGGTCCATGCTGTGACGAAAACAGCCGCCGACCATATAAGGCCGGAAGGGATGATAATGACAGGTATCCACGTCCAGCGAGTGCCGGGTCATCGCCTCACCCAGATCATAATAACACCCCTCGCCCCCGCGCAAATACTCCAACCACACCGCATGTCGCGGATCCCATTCGCTATTGCACCAACCCCAGCGCCCCTTAAAACGCCAACCGCCCGCCGCTTCTTCCCAGGTCGCCATCACATCCCCCCAGTCGAAAAAACCCTTCCAGCGATAGCGCTCGATATGCCCACGCATCCACTCGACAAACCCCGTCAGCATGCGGTCCGCCTTGGGAAAACCCGCGCCCGTCGCCATCGCCCCCGCCGCTCCGCTCGCCGCCACCCACTCCGGGTCGACACTCACTTCAGGTTGCGCCAATAACCCGCGCAAACGATCCAAGTTTGCCTGCCCAGCACAAAAGAAGTCGACAAAAAACTCGCTGCTCTTCGCCGTGCCCGTGCCGTCGGCATACACCCCCTCACCCTCGTGCCAGGCCACCTCCTCCGCGTAGCGTTTCAAGCTCAACCGCCCGCCCTCCGGGTCGCGCCAGAAAAAAACATCGACGCCCTGAGCGCCCACCCCCAGCGCCTTCGGATACTCCTGGGCCATATGCCTCAACGCTACCCCGACCCCTGCCTGCGCATTCTGCGAGTAAACCCATCCGCCCGCCCGCTCGCCCTCCGCCCGCACCTGCCGCTCTACTCCCTGTAATTCTTCCAGATAAAAATGCTCGTCCGTCCGCTGCGACAATAACCCATATCGCCCCGACACCAACGCCCCCTCCATCACCCGCCCCGCTTCTACCCCAACACGCCCACCGCTTTCCGCCAACAATGGCACCCGTAAACCCAATTCCTCGATCTCGACCTCACGCGGATTACACGTCATAACAATCGTATGCACCACCCGCACAAACGCCTGCCCCGCATAAGCGTAAATCCGCGTCGCAAAACGCAAGGGTCGATACCCCGCGTAATGATGCATCGGCACCGTCGATTCATACGCGCCCTTACAACAAATCACCGCCCTAAGCGGCCCGGCCTCCTCCACCTCAACTTCGTATTCCTCCCCTCCCGCCGATGCCAAACACTCCCCCCCCACCCCATAAATCCGTCGCGTGGTTTCCCCCGAGAATTCAGACTCACTAATCTTCGCCCAAGCATCCCCACCCCCACGCGCCATCACTTCCGTCTTAGCGACGAATATATCCTGCTGCTGTTCTCCGAGTTCCACACCATCGAATAGAGCAAATGCCTCTTTCCCAATACCGAAACGCATCACCCCTGAAGAAACCTCGACGCGATCCTCTCTCTCGACAATTTCCACCTTCACCTCTAGTGCTTGTCGCTGGGACGCAGCTTCTTCCTCACCATACTTCAACAAATAGATACTCTCTCCTCTTGCCTCCACATCCCCCTGAAAATCCACCAACACCCACTTCACACTCCCCTGCGGCCAACGCCCCAACACCCGAAATTGAGCAGCCTTTACCTCTCCCTCTCTATCCTCCACCCACAACCCCACCACCCCCTTCACCAGTCCTTCGGGCAATGGCACTCCCCTCGTCAACGGCCAATGCTCACGCGCAATTCCCTCGGTCTCCTTGACCCTGATTTCTATACCACACTTGGGTAAACTCATGCAACCCTACTTTCGCTAACTATCCAATGCCGTGGTCCGTTTGGGCCCCCCCGTGAGCGGCTTTGCACTGCCCTCGGAGCCAAATAGAGATGGTCGGCGAGAATGAGCAGATGGGGGCGCTCCCCAAAGGGCCGTCCACCGACACAAGCCCGCCACCCAAAACTAATAAACTGCCCACTCCCCACCAACCACCACTTTACCCACCCATATTGACCCCACCTCCCCCCCATCCTATCTTTCCCGCAACAAATCCCAAAGGAGCCACTAGGTGAAACCAAACCTTCGCTTGACCGCCAAAAAACTACTGCCCGCTATCGCCGGCTTTACCGGCCTGACCGGGCAAAAAATTCTCGACCTCGACAAAAAATGGACCCCCGACCGCGGCACTCCCGTCTTCACACAAAAAGGCCGCTATACTACCCGCGGCTGGACCGAATGGACACAAGGCTTCCAATACGGCTGTGCCATTTTACAGTACGACATGACCGACGACGAACGCTTCTTGGCCCTCGGGCGCGACCGCACCGTCGAACTCATGGCCCCGCACGTGTCGCACATCGGCGTGCACGACCACGGCTTCAATAACCTATCGACCTACGGCAACCTGCGCCGACTGATGCTCGAAGGGCGCATCCCGCACGACGGACGCGAGCTCGACTTCTACGAACTGGCCATTAAACTCTCTGGCGCCATCCAGGCCGCCCGCTGGACCAAGACCGCCTACGGTACCGGTTTTATCCATTCGTTCAACGGCCCGCATTCGCTGTTCTCCGACACCATGCGCTCGCTACGCATCTTGGGTACTGCGCACCAACTCGGCCACGTATTAATGGGCGAAGGCGACAAAGCCATCAACCTACTCGGCCGCCTTATCGAACACGCCACTACCAACGCGCGTTTCAACATCTATTACGGCGAAGGCCGCGACACTTGGGACACACCTGGCCGCGTCGTCCACGAATCGATCTTCAATACCAACGACGGCCAATACCGCTGCGCCAGCACACAACAGGGCTACACCCCCTTCTCAACTTGGACGCGCGGCCTGTCCTGGGTACTCACCGGTTACGCCGAACAGCTCGAATATTTCACCACCCTTTCAGCATCTGAGCTAAAAGACTTCGGCAGCAAGAGCTCGCTCATTAAAATGATGGAGAAAGCCGCCGTCGCCACCGCCGAGTTCCACATCGAAAACAGTTTCGCTGATGGCATCCCCTTCTGGGATACCGGCGCACCCGGTGTCGCTTCCTTCGGCAAGATCACCAACAAGCCTTCTGACCCCTACAACAATATCGAGCCACTCGACAGCTCGGCCGCCGCCATTTCCGCACAAGGTTATTTGCGACTGGGCAATTATCTACTGGCCAAGGGCGACAAAAAGAAGGGTGCTCGCTACCGCGCCGCCGCCTTCACCATCGCTAAAGCCCTTCTAACCGAGCCCTACCTATCGACCAATCCTAAGCACCAGGGCATCACCTTGCACGCTATCTACCACCGCCCCAACAACTGGGACTACATCCCGACAGGTAGCAAAATTCCCTGCGGCGAGTCAGCCATGTGGGGAGACTACCACACTATGGAGCTGATGAGCCTAATTCACCGCGAAGCCACTAACGCCCCTTACCCGCAATTCTTCCAATAAGCGAGATTACCCATGAAAATCACCGCGATCACCCCCATCGTCGCCCGCTTCGGCAACCGCCCAAGGGTCTTAGTAAAAATTGAGACCGACGAAGGCATTACTGGCTGGGGCGAGACCTACTCGATCGGCCCCGACCTTGCTGTCGGTCCGACCGTAGACTACTGCTTCGAGCTAATCAAAGGCATCGACCCACGCCGCATTGAATTTGTCATGATGAAGCTGCACCAGCAGTTTCGCTTTCCTCCCGGCGGCATCGGGCTATCGGCCATCTCCGGCATCGACCATGCACTGTGGGACATCGCCGGCAAGGCCGCGGGCGTACCGGTCTACCAACTCCTAGGCGGCCACGCCCGCGACAAAGTGCGCGTCTACCGCGGCATCGGCGGCCGCGACGGCAAAGAAGCCGCCGACACCGCCAAACGCCTCAACGAGGAATACGGTTTCACTGCCTTTAAGCTCAGCCCCTACAAGATTGACCCCGACGCCAATCGCTGGGGCCGGGTCTGCTCCGAGGCAGCCAAGTATTTCGAGGAGCTGCGCGTCAATTGCCCCGACGATTGGGAATTTGCCTTTGACCCACACGCCAAAATTTTCGAGCCTATCCGCGCATTACAGCTAGCCAACGCGCTGGCCCCCTACGACCCGATGTTCTACGAGGAGCCACTACGCCCCGAGCATATTCCGGCCTGGACCAGCCTCAAGTCGCAAATGAACGTGCCTTTGGCTACCGGCGAGAGCCTGTATAATCGCTTTGAATTCCTCAATCTCATTAGCAACCAAGGCGCCGACATCATCCAGCCCGATATCTGCGTCTGTGGCGGGCTATTGGAGATGAAGAAGATCAACGCCATCGCCGAAGCCCACTATGTCAGCATCGCACCACACAACCCAATGGGCCCGCTGGCCACGGCCGTCAACCTGCACTTCTGCGCCTCGGCACCCAACTTCAAGATCCTCGAATACATCCTACCCACCGAATCCGACTGGGGCGACTGGGTCGATGAGCCCTACCTGCCAAAAGACGGCTATCTAGAATTGCGGCCCGACCGGCCTGGTTGGGGCATCGAGATCAACGAAGAGGCCTTCACCGATGACGAATATTGTCACTGGGAGCGCTCCAGCCCGATCCGCCCCGACGGCTCGACTGGCTACATTTGAGCCATGCTCAAACGCGACCACACTGCCCTGGTGCTCATCGATATTCAAGGCAAGCTCGCTTCACTAATGCAACAGCAGGAGGCACTCTACCGCCAGTTACAAATCCTTATCCAAGGAGCACAGGCGTTAGAGTTGCCCATCCTGTGGCTAGAGCAATACCCCAAAGGTATTGGACCGACGATCCCCGAAGTCGCTGAGTTGCTCGCCGGGCAGCAGCCCTTGGCCAAAACCTGCTTCAGCGCCTGCGGCCTCGACAGCTTCGAGCATCAGCTGCGCGCTACCGGTCGTCGCCAAATTCTGCTCGCCGGCATTGAGACCCACATCTGTGTCTACCAAACCGCCCGCGACCTGCTCGACGCGGGCTACCACGTCGAAGCTGTCACCGACGCGATTTCTTCGCGTACAGTAGAGAACAAAACACTAGGCTTGCAACGCATGGCACAGACCGGAGTCGAGCTTACTAGCGTAGAAATGTGTCTGTTTGAATTGTTGGGGGCAGCCGGTTCGGCAGAGTTCAAGACGATCGCCGGGCTGGTTAAATAAAACGACTCCTACCCAGCAATCTGTTCCTGCGTTACCGAGTGCGACAGCATGCTCAGGAGGTGACACAATACACACCTAACACGTCGACCCCAAGCGCCTCTTGGTCTTTTGTTTTGGGCTACTACATCGTCGGCATTGAGACGATGTAATAGCCAGCAGGCTCGGCGAGAAAGACCTTACGAAAAACCTCTTGAGCAATGGTCTGACCTCTATAGGTGTGCTCTCCGCTTGCGGCCACTTCCTTTTGTCGGTGCGCAAACCCTCCATTGGGCCGGAATCCAACCCACTGCAGAAATTCTGATCAAAGCCAAACAATGGCCGTAGGTCAGAAAGTGCGGATGTCCGCGCTTTCTGGTTAAATTCGTATGCGTTCATTAGGCCATAGATCTACCTATCCTCAGAATAGCTTAAAATGCCCATTGCAGCTCGATGTCGTTCTATATTATTTAGTACTAACGATCACATGCTCTGTTACGTCTTATATATCATAACAAGACGTGTTCCCTTTCATATAGGACGACGTTCCGCAAAAGACATATGATATACCTCGTCCTCTTTTTGTTCTCTGCTTTCCATACCTCTCTCGGCGCTCAAGAAGGCTACAGCCTACGGTCCGACCGCGTCGAAATAAATACCCGTACACAGTGGGCCGTTTGGCAAGCGCCCATCGGTGCGCGCGTTCTCAACGAAGACGGCTCCGTACTGCCGCGCTTTTTGCGCCGCGACACCAACGCCGCGCGCAACGCTAATGCCTTCGTCTACGTCAGCGAAGGGGACACCCTGACGGGAGGAATCAATACCACAGGCTCGAATATAGAGATGGCTCATCTCGCCATAGACGGCGACAACACTACCTATTGGGAACCCGACATAGAGCGCCCCGTCAACGATTGGTGGCTCGATATAGACCTAGGGCGCATCTCCGTGCTCAAGCGCATCGTCGTGCGCTTTGCCGCAGATGGCGTGGGCGATCCGATGCTCAAATTTCGAGTAATGGTCTCCGACGGTCGCGTCGCGTTTACCCACGAGCGCCAACGCAGTTTTACCCGTATCGGCTTGGTCAACTTTCCCAACAAGACGCAGCGCGAGTTCGTTTTTGATGTAGAACCTCCCGCACGCGTACCCTTGGGGATCGAAGGTACAGCAGCGCAGATCGTGCGTATTGAAACCCTCGATTCCGACGGCGCGCGCGGGGCGGAAATCGATAGTATCTCTCATCGAGAAATGGTGTCGAGCGATCGCGGCGCTATAAACTTTTTTCGCCGCACAGTCGCCGGGCGACAGATACCCGTCAACGAAGAAGTCTATAGCGCGTTGCCCATAGAAGAACAAGGCGATGTGCGCTACTACCGGCGCGAGCGCCCGCGTCTGGCCGAAGTCGAGGTCTACACCCTCGGAGACAATGCCGTGCGCCTGACCCGTCCTTCCTTAGAAGTGCTGTCTCGCGATGCGACAGCGCGTCGCCAGCGTTCCTACACGGACGGTTTGTTTTCGACCTTTATCAATATGCTGGAATACGATTCACGGCGCGACAAGCACCAACTCGTTATCGACTTAGGCGCCCAATACTGGTTAGACCGTATCCGCCTACTCAGCCCCGACGAGCCGCCGCCGGCCTACCAATTGCGCGTATCCGACGGCGCGCTCAACCCGAACGGCGAGCGCATTTGGCGCCTCTTTGACGAGCGTCTTAATCGCGAAAATTTTTTGCAGGCGGAAGAAAAATTCGGCGCTCGTCTGGTCCGCTATATCGACCTGCGCCGTTTACAATTACCCGCTGCGCGTTCACAGCGAGGGCTACTCAGCGAAATACAGGCCTACGGCGAGGGCTACGTCTCCGAAGTTATAATGCACTCGCCATTGATAAAATTGCAGCGCTCTAACCTATTTACACATGTGAGTTGGCAAGGGGATAGGCCCCGCGACACGCAAATCGAAGTGCGCACACGCACTGGCAACGAGTTAGAAAAGATCCTGCACTATTTTTCTGACAAGGGCAACGAAATCAGCCAGGTGGCTTGGGATCGACGCGACGCAGACCGGCGCGGTCCCATAGTATTAGAAGAATTACCAGGTGCTGATTGGAGCAGCTGGAGCGAAACCTACTTCACATCGGGCGAAGTCTTTAAGTCGCCCTCACCACGCCAATACGCCCTCGCCGAAGTGCGACTAAAGAGCAGCAACCCCTCCCGCGCAGCCAGTATTCGCGCGCTGAACTTGCATTTTGCACCCCCCTTAGTCGACGAAGCCGTAGCCGAATTGTGGCCACTACGCCAAATAGAGCCAGGTGCAGACGAGGAATTTACACTCTATATACATCCAACTTTCAGCGCGAATAACCCCGGTTTCGACCGTATAGTCCTGCGCTCTTCTTCAGCCGTACCGATCGAAATTGTGGAAGTACGCTCGGGGCCGGAAAGCTTACTGCGCCTGGGGGCGGGGCAGATTTTGTGGCCTGGCCCATTACAATTTGAACGAGGTGAAGAAAAAGCGGCGGAACTCATATTTCCCGAGCCAGTACTCCGCGAGACACTCTACGCCATCCGTCTCCGCACGCGCGTTTTCTTGGGCAATACCCAATTCTCGGCACAACTTTTCAACGCGAGCTTCCCCGCACGCGCGCAACAGATTAGCGCCGGCAATGCCACGGAGCTCGTCACCAGCCAATCCCTGGTAGCTGTGGCCGACTTGAGCGGCAGGGGACTGCTCGAAGAAGTCAACATCACGCCGCCGCTCTGCACACCCAACGGCGACGGCATCAACGACGAACTCGAAATATCGGCCAAGGTATTTGCCGTCGAAGGCGACGGCCACCTGCGCATAGAGTTATTCGACTTGGGCGGCCACCACCTACGCGATTTGAGCCAAGAGCGCCTGCGTCCCAGCGGCGATTACAGCATTCGTTGGGATGGACGCGACGGCCGTGGCCACCTCGTGCCACCAGGTGCTTACCTCCTGCGCTTAAAGTTGGAAACAGATGCGCAAAAACCGGGCCGCGAAACAGTACGCCTAGTGCAGGTGGCCTACTAATGCGAGGAATACTGAAAACTGATGTACTCGTGAACCGACCATCGCTGCTCTCGGCGTGGTTGGTGTTGTTATTGGCCACGAGTCCGACACGCGCCCAACCACTCAATTCAACTCAAATAAGTTTAAAGCCTATCTATAATCGCTTTGAGTTAGAATACCTCGAACCGCAGATGCACAAGTGGTACGAGCCTCGCAATCTGCCCGAGACCTACTGGCAGCCCTGGTACACCTCGCGGAACAACTACGCGCGCCAGTCCTATCGCCGTTACGTCGATCGCTTGTTAGAAGGTGACGATTTCTACGACAATTTCGGTAATCCCATCGGCCGCGGCTGGCTCGTCTATTCCTGGACCCAAGCACAACCCGAGGCACGCGGCAGCCATATCCTCAAACGGCCGCCGCGCGATTCACGCAATAGCTCAGAGCCGACGATCGCCAGCGTCGATGCCTACGAACGCTTCTTCAATCGGCTCGTTATCGCCAGCGATGAGCGCGGGCATACAGCCTACCGCCTGATGGTCGGCGACGCCATCTACACTCGCTTCACGCCGCTCACTTTTTCTAAACCTCAGTATAACGGCCTGCGTCTCGACATAGCAGGCGAGGAACACGGCGGCACAATCCTGCTCTCGCGCCCCAGCGACCCCAACGGCCCCTATACCAACGACGTCGGCCTCATCAATTCCGGCAACGGCACCAATAGCACTCACTTATTTGCCGGCCATACCGATCTGACCCTGGGCGAGTGGGCGCACCTAGGCCTGAGCTACGTCAATGCCCACAATGCCCACACCCAGAACGAACTGAACAATGGTAACCCTTTCAACGGCACGCTGACGCTCTTGCAAAACCAAAGCTTGAAAAAACTCTGGGTCCGACTGCGCGACGATTCGCCAGCGGATTTGCAACACGGAGCCACACTCTTGTCCTACGATATCGTCTTGACCGATACGAGCGGGCGCGAACTACGCGGCTCCGAGATTGGATTTTTACCTACAATTGAAGGGGGTATCAGTCGCGGCGGCGCACTAGCCGCCGACGGTTCGGAGCACATCCTAATTGAGTACAACCTCCAAACACTGGATTACGAGGGCCTGCGCACTGGCGCACTGCTCAAGGCTCATATTGAGCTAGATTTAGCAGATGACTACCGTATCGAAACAGCATCTAATTTGCAGACGGGTGGTAGCGGCAGCGGGGCAAACCCCGTGTTTCTCATCCACAGACGCGCGGTCGGCAACGTGCAGGATCGCAGCAATACTGGCCTAGTCCGCATCGACTACGGTCTACCCGTGGCCAACGAGATTTACGGTATAGACTGGAACATGCCGTCGTGGCACGGCCTGTCTCTCTTAGGCGAGATAGCACTCAACCGTCGCCTCTGGCGCTATCCAAACTCATCGCTAAAACGCCACCACCAAATCGACGAGACGGCGGCGGCCATGTACGGCCAAGCCAGTTACCGCTTTTACCCGTATCAAATATCTATCGAAGCTTTCTCGATGGACGACGACTACAGCAGTACTTATTGGATAACCACCCCCAATGGCCTGATCTTTTACGATGGCGATATCCCGCAGACCTACGAATTCGTCGACGACGACGACGACTTCAACGCCGTGCCCGAATGGTCTCGTCCTTACATTAATTCGAATGAGGACGCTTGGCCCAGCTACGACGAGAATGGCGACTTTCTCAACGACCACAACCAAAATGCCAACCTCATACCCGATTACGACGAACCCTTTTTGCGTTTCCGCTCGGATCGGCCGGAATTTCTCGCCGGTTTGGATATGAACCATAATGGCACCATAGATCGCTTTGAGAACGACGACGAAGCCGACTACCCCTACAAGCGCGACCACCGCGGCTTTAACGCCTATATCAAAACTAACGCCGGACCCAATGCCGCACTGACACTAGGCCGCCAAGACATGAGCCTAGTCGTCGGCGACGGCCATACCCGAGCTTGGTATATCATGGGCACCTGGACCCATCGTCTATCCGGCGGCCGCCTGCGCGTATTTGACTATGCGGCCCTAACCAAGGACAATATCCCAGACGACCTGATCCAATGGACACAACCTATAGACGCGCAGGGTCGCATGCGAAAAAAACTCGACGAATTGCCAGCGCAAAATACCTGGGAACACGTATTCTACGCCGACCTCGACCAGGTTCTGGGCCCCGGCATCCAGATTCGGCACCGCCTGAAATGGGCTATACTTCGCCAGCGTGCCCCTCGTGAAGCTTTGCAGCATCGCGAGGGACGGCACACGAGTGACTTTACCGGTATGGTCAACCGCGTGCAGTGGAGCATACCCTTCGGCCTCGCCACGCTACAACCGCGCTTAAAAAGCGAGTATCGCCGTGAGCGTCCCTACAGCACGCGCCGGCCTACCTTTAGCTCCGTCGAAGAAATACTAATACTCTTGTGGACCCAACCACTGCTGGCCGAACAGGTTGGCGTAAGTTATTACCCGCGCTACGGCCGACAGCGATTCAATACCGTCTTAGAACTGGGTCTGGAAGCAAGTCGCTTGTGGTTACTACAAGGACAAAGCGAGGAAAATAAAGAAGAGTTTTGGCGCTGGACCATTATAGCCCAACTTCGCAACGGGGTGGCCTACGAAGGCTATCAACTAGTTCTGCGCACGGGGCTGCGCCTAAGCAGTTGGCAATTTTCCAGCGGCCGCCAGCAGCGCAGCAACACGATTTTCATGACGATAAATGCGGGGCTGCAATGATCACACAACGCTTATTCGCCGTAGCAGCTATGATTTTACTTGCGGCTTCAATTCACGCCCAACAGCGTTTTGTACTCGGAGCCAATGGCATCTCCTGGCAGAGCGGCGGCAACCACCGCAATCCAACCGTGCTCTTTAAACAGCGAGCGAGTTCGGTGCGCGAAGACACGACCAATACACCCGGCGATGCCATCGACTTTGCCCACCGCCCCGGTTGGATCAGCCCATTATTCTTTGATCTCGGCGAAAATATCGCCGCGCGGGTACTCGAACGCGACGGTCTAATTTTTTTAGACGGCGCGTTCTACGGCGCGACAGAAGTCGAGCAATTGCGCGGCACAGTCAATGGCGACCACACCATCGCCTTAGAACGCCGCCCCAATCTCACCAACGCCACACCCAAGATTCGCAACGTGTCGGTACTGCTCGACTTTGCCGTTTTTGTCGGCATTCACCGTGTGCGCTTCTACCCGCGCAATACGCTGGTAGAAGACCCGTTCTTCCCCTTCCAGGAAGACTACCTGCGCGCCTACGAAGTGTGGACCAACACGAGAAAAACGGCACCGGACGCGCCAGACCGACTAGTGCGACGCAATACCGCTAACGAAGAACGAATCGTCGATATCGAAATGACACCGCAATATGTGCGTTTCGTAAAGATTCGTTCACTCACCTCCGTCCCTTTTGAACTAGATGAAGTCGAAGTCTACGGGACCGGCTATATGGCAGAAGGTGTTTACTTATCGGATATCATTGATCTCGGCGATAGGGCTTCCATCGGCCCGCTACGCTGGATACAAGAGGCGATCGGTGATTCGCTCTTTTCACAACTGGCCGTGCGTGTGCGCACCGGAACGGACGACACGCCGCTCATCTACCAGAAGTGGGTGCGCGACTCGGCGGGAAGAGCGACAGGTGCCACTAAGGCCACGCCGGAAGAATACTACGCCCTTGAGCGCAGAGACCGGGTACCACTCGGCCCCGAAGATGGCACCAACTGGAGCCCCTGGGTCACAGCCGAAAATGGCGTAATCGCCACCGTTCCCATCCCACGTCGCTATGTGCAATTTCGTTTAGATTTTGCGGGAGGCCTCTTTTCCACGCGCACAGTCGAGCGCATAGAATTTGAATATCTCGTGCCCCCCATCGCTGGCCAATTGCGCGCCGAAGTCTATCCGCGTCTAGCCGAGGCCGAGGAAGCCGCCACTTTTCGCTATGCCGTGGCACTCAGTAGCCAAGGAGAAATTCGGGGCTACGACCGCCTGGAGATCGATACCAATATCGCCGCAACCTCCGTACGCGAACTCAAGCTCAACGGACGGCCTCTCGACTTCGAAATCGAATACGTGCGCGAAGACGGCTTTGCCCTGCGCTTCCCACTTATCCGAGAAGACAATGCGATATTGGAGTTCGCCTTCGACCTGCCTATTTTTCGCTTTGGCACCACTTTTTCCGGTCGCGCTTTCAATTCGCAGGCCGGGTCAGTGCCGCAGCAACTCGAGTCGGGTGACGCCGCCGATTTTGGCCCCGGTGACTTCGCAGCCCTCTCCGGGCTCTTCGTCGCCATCCCCGAATCTCAACTGGGCAAGCTCGTCGGCGAAATCACCATAGACAGAAAACTCTTCACACCCAACAGCGACGGCCTCAACGACGAGTTCGCGCTCTCTTTTAATTTGCTGCAATTAGTAAAACCTGTACCGGTCGTGGTCGATATATTCGACCTGGGCGGCCGTCGCCTACACCAAGTCTGTATAAACGAGTTCGGCATTGGCCCAGCCGTTTGTAGCTGGGACGGCCGTTTGGCCAATGGCGGCCTCGTAGTCCCCGGCACTTATATATGGGTCTTACGCATAAAAGCCGACGCATTTGAAGAAAGACACACCGGAACGATTGCCGTGACCTATTAAATGGGCGCTGAAAAAAAGAAGACAAATTTAATGAAAATCCAAGAGGACATTGGCAAAAAATGGTATTGCTATTTAGGCCTACAGGGCCGAGTTGTAATGTTATTTTTTGTCTCGGTCTCTTCGAGCTAAAATTGTAGAGGATACCAAGTTTGCGCTCACTCTTAACTTACACACTCGCGCTCGCAATTACTGTCTTCTGGGAGACGCCACTCCATGCTCAAAGCTATGGCTCCCGCCTCGGCACCGTACAACGCGGCGGCAAAGTCTCGTTCGAACCGATAGGGCCCGGCGTAATCTTCGAAGCACTCGAGCCTGCCGTGCGCAAGTGGTACGTGCCGCAAGAGCTCTACACCGAGTACAAATGGAAACAGTGGGAGTATTCCAACTATGCGCGTGAGAACTATCAGCGCTACGTATCTACTTCATTAGAAGGAAACTTCTTCTACGACCTCTACGGCAATTTTGTAACGCGCGGCTGGCTGATCTACGACTGGCAGCAGCTCAACCCCGAGCCCTTCGGTAGCACGCTGACTAAGACCTCGCTCTTCGGACGCTGGTTCAACAATCTCGTCGTAGCTTCCGACCACAATGGCCAGTATCACTACTCGATCGCAGTCGGCAATGAATTGCGCACCACGCTAACACCGATGACCTTTTCCAAGCCACTCTTCAACGGCATACAATGGGACTTTGCCGCCGACAAGTATGAAGCAACGCTACTGCTATCGCGGATCAGCGATCCCAACTCTTTTCTCGTCGGCAACACGGCGCGACAACTCACCGACAATACAAACCTAACCGGTGGACGCATCACGATTCAAGTCGGCGACTTCGTCAAAATGGGCGGCACCTTTGTCAACGCTCATCATAGCTATACGCGCGCCGAAGCCTTCAGCGACGACATCTTTACAGGCGACCTGCTCGGTGTCCAAAACGAAGAAGACGTCGGGCTGATCGAGATCCACATCCGCGATGACTCGCCGGAGGACGGCGAGGGTGGCGGCGCTCTCTTTGCCAGCGACATCGTCATCCGCGACATCGAAGGCAACGAGACGCGTGGCTCAGAGATCGGCTTCCGCGCTGTCATCGAAGGCGGCTTTCAGCGCCGTGGCTTTCTGGCCGCCGACGGCAACGAAGAGATCGCGCTGCGTTTCGACTTTGGAGACCTGACCTACACCGGTCCCGACCCCAGCCAAATAGAACGAGTAATTATAGAATTGGTGATAGCCAACGACTACGCCGTCGATATGAGTTCCGACCGCCAAACTTCATTGGGCGGCAGCCTCGTGTTTCTGCCTATAGCTCAAGCCCCAGGCAACGTCAAAGACGGTTCGAACCAGCGCGTACTTGCCTTTGACTACGGCCTGCCCACCGCCAACCAGATAGCCGGATTCACCTTGGAACTCACCGACCTCGAAGGCCTCGAAGCCTATGTCGAATACAATCTCAACCACCGCTATCGCCAATACCCCAACCCGCGCCAGAGCCAGCACAGCACGGCCAGTGCGCGCGCCGAAGCCTGGACTGTGAATCTGTCTAAGAAGACCTATCCCTATTTCTTTTACGCCGAAGCCTTTGACGTAGATGCCGATTACAGCACCTCAATGGATGTAGTCGACGAAAACGGCATTATCGACTACAACCGCGACTTACAGCGCTACGAGTTCGTCGACGACAACGACGACCAGGATCGTCGCCCCGACTGGCGGCGCAAAAATTGGAGTTTTGGTGACCTAGAAATATTTCCCGGATGGGACGAGAATAACGACTTTGTATCCGACTTCAACCAGAACGACAACGAAATCAGCCCCAACCGCATCCCAGACTACGACGAGCCCTTTCTCCGCTTCCGCACCGACCGTCCTGAATTCCTCTACGGCGTCGACATGAACCATAACAGCACCATCGATCGCTTCGAAAACGACGAAGAAGCCGACCTTCCCTATCGGCGCGACCAAAAGGGTTTCAACGTTTACACCGGTTTCTTTGCCCACCCCAATGTGCGCCTTACCTTGGGCTGGATGCGCATACGACAGAAGGCAGCAGCAGGGCACAACCGTGCGGTCTACGCCATGGCAACGATAGATCACCACTTGGCCCGTTTCGGTCACCTGCGCCTATTTCAAGACCTGCGCAAAGTACAAGACGATATAGCGGACGATCTCGTGCAGTGGCTACAACCACCCAATTCGCGTGGCGACCTCTTCCCATTGCATGACGAGCGACCAGCGCCAAATACCGCCGTCAACACGACCTGGGGCGCTTGGGATATCGAGCCCTTACCTGGGCTGCGCATCGGCAACAAAATAAAATGGCAGCTCTACCACCAACTCGGGGCCAAGCGCTTCTTAAGCCCACGCAACCTACGCCAAGAAGCCGCATTCTTCGGCTCCGTCAACCAAGCCGAATACCAACTCAGTCTCGGCAATCTACATATTGTCCCGGGGTGGAAGAGCGAATTCATACACAATGCCCCCGTGCTAAGGGGAAAACCACGACAGCGCGAGTGGAGCCAATTCTTTATGGTACTGCTGCGCCAGCCGCTTATGCGCCGCAGCGTCATCGAAGGCGGATTTGAATACGAACTTTTCTCGCAATTGCGCAACCCGCGCCCTCCCGGTGCCGAAGATAGCTTTAGCGGTCTGGTCGCAGCGTTGCAGCTGAGTAATGTCTCGGAATATTTGGGATACAAATTGACGACGCTCGCCGGTCTGCAAATAACGAGGCGCCGCTTTGAAGTAGAGGGCTCACAAACTAATACGCGTGGTTTTATGACGATCTTCGCAGGGGTCGAATAAGATGCAACGCCTCTCTCTCCTATCGTTCAGCATGTGTTGCGCTGCGATCCTACTGTCCTCTTGTAGTGGTCAGCCAAACCTGTTACTCGATGCGGATACTTCATCGACAGAGATAGACCACAACCTCTTTGCCGATGCCAATTTGGAAGCCGCCGTGCGCCTATCATTAGGGCAACCACGTGGCGAAATAGCAACCGCTGAACTAACAGCACTACAAATTCTAGATGCCAGCGGTCGCGAAATACACTCGCTACAAAATATCGGACAATTAGTGGGGCTGAGGCGACTGCACTTAGCGCAAAATGAAATACGCGACCTGACCCCCCTAGTCGCTTTGGATTCCCTGGCCGTACTAGATGTTTCGCGCAACGCGCTCTTCAGCGTAGTCGCACTGGCATCCCTCGGACAACTGACCCACCTCAATCTAGACTTTAACAAAATTGCTTCGGTCGACGCCCTGTCTGCACTGTCACGCTTAGAACTGCTCAACCTCAACGACAACCGTGTTGCCGACTTGAGCGCCTTGGCGGGACTGGCACAACTCAAGAGCGTCGAGCTATCGGGCAACCCGCTTAGCGACACGGCCTTCGCCGAAGACTTGCCGGCCCTAGTGCGCCGCGGCGTAGTGGTAAACTACTACAGTCGCGAGGGTGTCTTGCTCATCCCCGACCTCCAATTAGAAGCCCTATTGCGACGCACGATACGCAAAAACCTAGGCAACCTAACGCGCGAAGATCTCGATGGTATCACAAATATAGCCATCTCGACCCAACATCGCGTAAGCGACCTTCGCGGCATAGAAAACTTACGTAACCTGACGACCCTCACCATAGATAATATCCGCGTGCGCGATGCCAGCCCACTGGCGAGCTTGACCCAATTGCGCACGCTCAACATAACCGCTACTAACATTGGCGACCTGTCCTTCGTCGCCAATATGAGTCAGTTGCGCACGCTTAACTTGGTCGCTGTCGGCGCGGAGGATATCTCGCCTTTAGCCACCCTAACGCCACTGAGATTCCTCTCTCTGTCTGACAATAGAATAGAGGACATCTCGGCGTTGGAGACGCTGACCGCACTGCGTAGACTCGACATCGCCCACAACCGAATAAGCGATATACAAGTGCTCTCTGCTCTACGGCGTTTAGATCGACTAGTGGCCACAGGTAACGAAATAAAGGACATCTCTGTAGTGGGTACATTGCAGTCGCTAGATGACCTAGATCTCTCGAACAATTCCATCGAGGACATCTCACCCCTGCGCTCGTTGCGCCTTCCAATCGACGACCTCAATCTAGCCGGTAATCAGATCTCCGACATATCGGCATTGGCCCCCTTAGTGCGACTAGTCACTTTAGACCTCTCCAACAACCGCCTAGTCGATATCACCTCGCTAGAACGATTGCCGAAACTGCGCACGCTGGACCTGTCCGGCAACCGCATCATAGACCTCGTACCATTGAGCCAATTGCCGCTAATAACGCTGGATATCGCCAGTAATTTATTAGTCGATCTCTCGCCATTAGCCGAGCTGCAGCGGCTCATTACGCTTAGTTTCTTCGACAACCTCGTAATCGACATTTCACCCTTGGCCGATATGGGCCGCCTGCAAACGCTCGATATGTCAGTAAATCGAATTACAGACCTAACGACCTTGGCGTCCTTGGTCCGCCTGCGCGATCTGAGCGCTAACGCCAACCTCATCGTCGATTTGGCCCCACTCTTGTCGTTGGAAAACCTGCGCTTCGCCGCTCTCGTAGGCAACCGTTTTAGCACCGAGGCGATCGGCCAACAAGTGCCGGTACTGCGCGACAGGGGCGTGGAGGTCATACTAGACGAATGAAACGCGTATTGCCCTATATCGCACTGGTCTCGTGCACACTCACAACACCGAGCCTAGCCCTCGACACGCTGAGTGTCGGCGCCTCTTCGGCGCCGCGTACCTGGGAATCTATTGTGGAATCTTCTCATTTTGTAGCCGTCTCCGAAGATTCGATCTGGACGTGGCAGGCCGAGCGCGGTGACAATATAGCAGCGGACTTGAGCGAACGCGGCGGGTTTATCGCGGTTCAGGTGCAGGAGTTGACACCGAGCGGTTACGTAGCTGCCGTCGCCGAGCGCGAGGACCTCTACCACTGGGTCGACGGCGACGGCAGCACAGCATGGGACCCCGACTTAGACGAAGAAGTCAGACGCCGCGCCACAATATACATCGACTTAGGTGCGACCTTTCGCGTCGACCGTATCCGCTTCTACCCTCGCCTCGACAACGAGCACCGCGGGCTAGTGTTAGGCAATTTCGAGATCGGCAGTAACGACGGCCAACAGGGGCCGATCCTAAACTCGCCCTACCGCGCCATTCCAGGGCTCGTCTTTTCCTCCTTTTCACCTAATAGAAAACCCGTTGTCGACGTCTATTTTCCCCGCCGCGATGTCCGCTATATCCGTCTGAACTCCAGCACCGGCGAACCGTGGGAGTTCGCCGAGTTTGAAGTCTACGCCGAGGGTACCGTGCCGGCCGGCGAGTTCGTTTCCACACCGCTCTTTATTCGCGGCGGCTATCCAGTCTGGGGCCGCATGCTCTACGGAGAGGGCAACTTGGATGACCTGCCCATTACCATACAAACGCGTACCGGCCCCGACGAAGAGCCGTTGCACTATTTTCTCCAGCGCGGCGACGAATTGGAACGCGTGTCGAGTGATGAGTATTATGGCTTTGATCCACTCGATTTTGCCGGTGCCGCCGAGACAGTCATAGGCCCAGTGTTGCCCAACCCTGAATGGAGCCCCTGGCAGACCGTGACGGAGGGCCTCGTACACTCCCCGGCCCCCACGCGCTATATCCAATTTCGCATTGAGATGGCTGAGCCCGGCACGACCCTCGAAAACGTATTGATAGAATACGTACAACAGCCCCTAGTCGACCAGCTCATTGCCGAAGTCAGCCCCCTAGTCGCAAAGGCCGGCGTACAAACGCAGTTTACACTCTCGCTGCAAGTCCAACTAAATGAGGGCCGTGGCGATACGGGATTCCGCTACCTACAAGTACACACCCCGGCTTCTATAGGCCGCGTCACGGCCGTGCGCATCGACGACGAAGAAGCCATCTACACCCCGGCCTACGACACCGGTGGCTTCACGATCGATATCTGGGAGCGCATCACCCAATCGGGCACTTTTGTGCAAATCGATTTTACCGCCACAATACTAAGGGACGGCACGCCTTTTGAACTGCGCGCGCTGGACCTCCGCGCCGAAGACGGACAGATCGAGCCCGTGTATCAGACGGCGCGCCCCGGCGATATCGATCCGCTCTCGCTCGGCGGCGAACTGCAAGTACGGTTGCACGCAGAGGACCGCAACCTAATTGATGCGCTCATGGCGCGCACCGCCGTATTTAGCCCAAACGACGACGGTGTCAACGACGTATTTGAAGTCTCGTATAATTTGCTCAAACTAACACGCCCAGCACCTGTCTCTTTCCAGATTTTCGACCTACGCGGCCGTCTCATCGCTCAGGGTCTCAGCCGAGACCAAAACGGGCGTTTTTTACGCCTGTGGCACGGTGGTGATGCCACGGGCAAGACCGTTGAACCGGGGCTCTATTTGTATCGTATTGAAGTAGAAGCCGATGCGGGAACGTTGAGCCAACAGGGCGTCGTCAACGTGGCATACTGAGTACTAGCCGAAACGATTCGCATTTATGCGGCTAATTTTCATTCAATCAATTTGTTATTTGACATTAGAATCTACGACTCATAAGATGAAGACAACTTACACATGGGATTTGACAGAACCGGATCGAATTTTCTCTACATATGGGCAACTAGCTTTCTTAGTTGGAGCCATCATCGTCGCCGGTTTTCTGCGCCTGCAAACACTGGACGGTAGCCTCGGACACGATGAAGCCTAGCCCTGCAGGCTTTCGCCACGCAACCCTACGAGCGCATCGCCACCTCCTATCCCGCACCCAACAATCATATCCTGCAAAGTCTGTTGGTTCGCTATTCTGTTCAACTTCTAGGCACGGAGACCTAGACGGCTAGGTTTCCAGCTCTCGCCGCCGGCATCCTAGCGGTGCCCCTGATGTTCTTACTCGGGCGCAATCTTTTCCTGAGCCAGTACGCCGGCCTTGTTGCAGCCCGGCTGCTGGCCGTAATGCCCGCACACTTCTGCTACTCGCAGGTTGCCCACGGCTATTCCTCGTCGATCCTTCTGTCGATCCTGGTACTGCTCTTCGCAAAGCGAGCCGTCGATGAAGGCAAATATAGGCTGTGGGCGGCGTTCGGTCTGAGCGGAATCCTCGGGGCCTGGACGCTACCCAGCAATGCTTTCCTCGTAGTTTCTCTAGGCGTCTGGGCTGTACTGGTGGGCGACGTTAATGTTCGTAGAAAAGCGGTCGCTACCACATTGGCATGGCACCGCACAACCCGATGGGTCCGCTGGCCACCGCCGTCAATCTGCACTTCTGTACCTCGGCACCCAACTTTAAGATCCTCGAATACATCTTGCCCAAAGACGGCCATCTATAATTGCGGCCCGACCGGCCGGGTTGGGGTATAGAGATCAACCAAGAAGCCTTCACCGATGACGAATATTGTCACTGGGAGCGCTCCAGCCCCTACCGCCCCGACGGCTCGGCCAACTACATTTGAAGCATGCTCAAACGCGACCACACCGCCCTGGTGCTCATCGACATCCAAGGAAATTCGCCGAGGTGATGCACGGGCAGGGGGCACTCTACCTTCAGTTGCAGATCCTGATACGTTGCGCGCAGGTGTTAGCCTGGCCCGTCCTGTGGCTGGAGCAATACCCCAAAATGCCCTGGCCCGACGATCCCCGAAGTAACCGAGTTGCTCTCCGAGCAAGCGCCCTTGGCCAAGACCTGCTTCAGCGCCTGCGGCCTCGACCACTTTCAGGATCAGTTGCGCGCCACCGGTCGTCGGCAAATCCTACTCGCCGGCATCGAGACCCACATCTGTGTCTACCAAACCGCCCGCGACCTTCTCGATGCGGGCTACCACGTCGAAGCGTCACCGACGCGGTTTCTTCGCGCTCCGCAGAAATCAAAGCATTGGGGTTGCAGCGAATCGCGCTAGCGAAAGCCGAGCTTACCGGGGTTGAAATGTCTCTGTTTGAATTATTAAAACAGGCGGACACGGCGGAGTTTAAAACGATTGCCGGGCTGATCAAATAAACGCTCTCGCACAACCCCTTTACAGCAAGTGGCGATTGAGGAATATCCCCTCCGTCGTCACTTTTTTTGCGTCTTCATCACCACAAAGTCCACGACTAAGATTCCCCTATTAAAACGGACAGGTTTAAGCGGCCTTTCGGGCCTGTGGATCAACGTGTAGCGGCGCAAAATAGCCCAATATAGAATGAGTTCGTTCGCGATTGTAAAACAATTCAGTATACTCGAATAGGGTGGCGTGGACATCGGCGTATCCATACCAGATATAGTGATGAATCAACTCTAAAACGCTCCGGGCGATCAACGAGCGATTTGAGGAGTTGGGCGGTAGAACAAAAATAATTAACCTTAACGAGCACGATTAACAATCTTTGACAAAGCCATCGGCGCGGCTATAAACAAAGCGCTGGAGTCCGGCATAGACTGCCTTGCCTTTATCGACCCGCACATCGGTGCTAATTACCCCAATCACGTGCCTCCACTTATCGATCACCACTCCCCTGCCCTATGTCATTGTTTGGGGATCGAGCATTGACGAGCCGGTGCCCAAAGTCTGCATTTGCGAGCGCCAGGCCGGCCAACTAGCCGCCGCGCACCTACAAGAAGCGGGATGTGTCGCGGAATCCTCTGCCTGCCGCCCTATGGCTTGCCCTGGGAGAAGCATTGCGCTTTGAAGGTGCGCGCCAAGAGGTCGGCACAGCCTTGCGGCGGATATCTGACTTAGAGCCCGACGCAAAGAGATACCGACGAGTCCAAACATTAGGACCGTCGGTATCTCTTTGCTCTATACTTCTGACAATTATGGAGGATCGACCGGCACCGGCTGCTTTTTGCTGACGAGCGGATCATATTTGAACCCACGGGTCTGCTTGCGAAATTCCGTCCTAGCCTCGCGCATCAACTGTTGGTCCTGGCATAAATCAACCGCCGCGCCGGCAAAGACCTTCGCGGTCTGCAGAATCGACCTTTCGGCGAACGGCATCAACGCCTGGGCCGCCATATCGCGGTGGTGGCCCGGCGTGCCCTGGGTATAACACACCATCTGGAAACGACCCAACGGCGCCAGCCACGAGACATTATCTTCGTCCGTCGAACCGCGCCCCTGGCTACCGCTGCCCTCAGCGATCGCCGTATTAAACTCTCCCTCATAGCCGAGCGCCTTGACCCGTTCGCGGTCGGTTTTATTGACGCGCGGCGTGCCGAAGAGTTCGAGATTCTTGCGCACCGCCGTGCACATCGTGTCATTCGGCAAGCGCGGGTAAACCGCGCTGATACGATGCCACTTCATCCGCGTGCCGGTGGCCAATGCCGCGCCGCGCGCGCAATCGGTCAGCCGCTCGCGTACCTCGTCTACTTCGGCGCGATCCTTACCGCGTACATAATACCAAACCTTGGCGTAGGCCGGCACCACATTCGGCGCATCGCCGCCATTGCGGATCACGCAGTGGATCCGCACATTTTCGGGCACGTGTTCGCGCAAATAATTGGCCGCCACATCCATCAGCATCACCCCGTCGAGCGCGCTGCGGCCCATGTGCGCGCTGGCCCCGTGCGATGTCTTGCCGAAGAATTCGTAGACTAGCGAATCGATCGCCGAGCCGCCGTAATTATTGACACCAGAGCTGTCGCCCGGATGCCAGGCGAGCACCGCGTCGAGGTCGCGGAAGCCGCCGTCGCGGGCCATGTAAACTTTGCCGGCCAGCGTCTCTTCCGCCGGGCAACCATAATAGACGATCTGGCCTTTGGATTTTCTTTGTGAGAGTATTTCTTTCGCGGCGACCGCACCTACGGCCGGGGCAACGCCCAGGAGGTTGTGCCCTCAACCATGGCCCCAAGCCCCTTCCTCGTCGACGCTGCACCCAGGCAACGCATCGTATTCGCCAAGCATACCGACGACGGGCTTGCCCACCCCCCAAACAGCCCTAAAGGCGGTCGGTATTTTCTTAAACGGGAATTCGACTGCAAAGGCGTTCTCTGCGAGGTATTCGGCCAAACGCTGTGAGGATTGCACCTCGCGGAAGGGGCGTTCGGCCCAGCCGTGTATCTCGCGGGAAATCACCCGGGCCTGTTGTGCCTGGGCTTGCACGGCCTGGTCTATGCGGCGTTTTTTGCTCTTAGCGTTCATGGATGTGTTGCTCCTGTTATTCTGTGGATGTCCGTGATAGGCGGCGGCGGGGACTACCGCCTTGGCGGGCTTAGGCTTGGTCTTTTAACCACTCAATAGATACGGTTACCGCAGGTCTTCATCACGGCGAATGGCCGTTCTCATGCGTCAAAATGCATTAGAGCGACCTAGCGTTATCAACATACTATATCTATATCTACTATGGCACAAGCAGACCCCGACCCGCCCGACCAGGATTGATCAATGACCGCCGACACCCTACTATAGACCTACTATGAAACTAACCGACCTCAAGATCATCGTCACCGGTGGCGCCAGTGGCATGGGCGCCTATTTCGCCCAGCAATTGCTTGAAGCCGGGGCCCAAGTCGGCGTCGGCGACCTAGACCTCGAAGGCCTCGCCGCGCTCAAAGAACAAACCGCGACGCTGCCCGGCACACTGCACACGCATGCATTAGACGTCGCCGAAGAAGAAGACACCACCGTTTTTGTCGAATGGGCGCACACCGCCATGGGCGGGCTCAACGGCCTGCTCAATAACGCGGGTATCCTGCGCGACGGTCTACTAGTAAAGAAGGATCGCGACAGCGGCAAGATTACTACCATGAGCCGCGCGCAATGGCAAGCCGTCATTGACGTCAACCTGACCGGCGCAACTTGGATAGTGCGCGATGCGGTCGCTAAAATGGCCGCGGACGAAATCAAAGCCGGCGTCATCGTCAACATGTCTTCCCTCTCGCGCCACGGCAACCGCGGCCAATCCAACTATGTCGCTGCCAAAGCCGCGCTCGCCGCCAATACCGTCACCTGGGCCCGTGAGTTCGCCCCCTTCCGCATTCGCGTCGGCGCCCTCGCACCCGGGCTGATCGAAACCCCGATGACGCAAAACATGCATGGGCCTGTGCGCGAAGCGCTAACCAAAACAATTCCCCTCGGCCGTATCGGCGAGCCGCACGACGTCTGGCTTGGGGTCAAATTTATTATCGAAAACGATTATTTTACCGGCCGCTGCATCGATATCGACGGCGGCCTGCACATGCTGTAGGAGCTTGCAATGCACGAAGAAAAAGTCTACCGCACCGAATTGTCGCCCGTGGCCTTTCTGCGCCGCAACGCCTATGTGCACCCCGACAAAACCGCTGTCGTACATGGCAAACGGCGCTATAGCTACGCCGTCTTCTCCGAACGCGTCAACCGCCTGTCTTCCGCCCTGCTGGCCGCCGGTCTCGAAAAACACGACCGCGTTGCCTTCCTCGCACCCAATATCCCGCCGCTGCTCGAAGCCCACTTCGCCGTGCCCGCCGCCCGTGGCGTCTTAGTCGCCATCAATACCCGCCTCGGTACGGCCGAGATCGACCATATTCTACAGCACAGCGGCGCGCGCCTGCTCTTCGTCGACCGCGCGCTCTACCCGCAAATAGCCGAGCTCGATCTCAGCGCCTTACAAGTGATCGAAATACATGACACTGGCAACGACGATGATCCCTATGAAACTTTTATCGCCACCGGTTCACCTGAGCCCGGGCCCGACCTGCTTGTCGACGAAGAAGAGCCGATTTCGATAAACTACACCTCCGGCACTACCGGTCGCCCCAAGGGCGTCGTCTACACGCACCGCGGCACCTACCTCAACGCCTTAGGCGAGGCGCTCGAAACCGGCCTGACCGCCGATAGTTCATTCCTGTGGACCCTGCCGATGTTCCACTGTAATGGGTGGTGTTTCACTTGGGCCGTAACCGCCGTCGGCGGCACGCACGTCTGCCTGCGCACTGTCGACCCCGAGCGCATCTGGCAGCTTTTCGCGGACGAAGACATCAGCCACTACAACGGCGCCCCCACCGTGCACACCATGCTGCTCAGCAGCTCCAGCGCGCACAAACTCGACCAGCCGATAACCGCGACCATCGCCGGCGCCCCGCCCTCACCGACCTTATTGGGCCAATTGCGCGATTATAACTTCCACCCCATCCACCTCTACGGCCTCACCGAAACCTATGGCCCCATCGCTATAAGCCCCTGGCAGAGCAAGTGGCAACAAAAACCACTCGCCGAACAAGCCGCTCTGCTGGCGCGCCAAGGCCAATCCTTCCGGACCGCCGATCTCATGCGGGTGGTCGACGAAAAAACGCAGGACGTGCCGCAGGACGGCGAGACGATGGGCGAGGTGGTAATGCACGGCAACAATGTCATGCACAGCTATTTCGAACAACCCGACACTACTGCCGAGGCCTTCCGCGACGGCTGGTTCCACTCCGGCGACTTGGCCGTCTGGCACCCCGATGGCACCGTCGAATTGCGCGACCGCCAAAAGGATCTCATCATCTCCGGCGGTGAGAACATTTCAACGATTGAAGTCGAGCAGACCATCGTCAGCCATCCCGCCGTTTTGGAATGCGCGGTGATCGCCGTGCCGCACGAAAAATGGGGCGAGCGGCCCAAGGGCTTCGTCGCACTGAAGGAAGGTGCAATGGTCAGCGAAAAAGAGCTGATCGCGCATTGCCGCGAGCGGCTTGCGCATTTCAAATGCCCTGACGCGATCAAATTCGGGGCGCTGCCGAAGACTTCTACGGGCAAGATCCAGAAGTTTGTGTTGCGGGAGAAGGAGTGGGCAGGGCGGGAGAAGCGGATTAACTAGATATGATTAAATGTGGCACAGCTTATTGTGTAAACGTCCCTATTTTAAGGCCGTCTAAATTAGATTTTCCTCGCTACTGATATGCCCATCTATACGCAGATAGCGCGAGATCACCGAGCGCATCATGGGGTTGCTCTTCGGCCCCATATACAACAAATAGTATTCGCCCTCTACCCGGCACAGCCGACACCACTCACCACATCCTACGAATCGATCCCCGCCGATTTCCAATAGGTGTATTAACGCACTATCGCCCCTGTCGTATGCGTCGAGAGTGCGTAGACTTGGCTAGCAGTGGCGACATAGAGCGTCGAAAAACCCTGACCGCCAAAAGTGCAATCGAAAGGCTGCTCGGGGAATTGCACAACACCGAGCAATTGGCCCTCCGGATCAAACACCTGCAGACCAACGTGATTGAGCAAAAAAAGCCGGCCATCGCGGTCAACGGTCAATCCGCTGGCGGTGTGCTGCATGCGGTCCGGGCGCTGGCGGCCGTATTTACCGTCGGCCATAAATATCTCGGCAAAAGCACGGACATCCGTGGGCTGGTGTTCGCGGTCCAGCGCAAATGCCTGGAGGGTTAGCTCTCCGTCCGCGGTCCAAAACAAGGTCTGGCCGTCATTGCCCAGTACTCCGGCACCGGCGAGCGGCTGTTCTGTTGTTTGTACCTGACCCTTGCTATTCTGATGCGTCAGCGTCGCGGGTTTGTCTTCGGCGATTACGGTATAAAATAAACCACCGCCACCGTCGGAAGTAATTTCGTCGAGGGTGCCATCGTCGATCTCTTTTTCAATCTGCATAGCTCTCTGTTCAACATCCCAAATAGCTAATGCATTAGTGCTTCCTACTGCCATTTGGTTATTCCCCAGCGGGGCAAGCTTGTTGATTTGCAGCGTTTCGTCCAACATTTCCCATTCGCCTTCTGCGCCCATCATTTGCAGGCCATCCTGAGAGCCACAATACAGTCTGCCATCTTGCCAGGCGACGCTAGTCGGATCCGGATTCCAGTTTGGACTACCGGTCTTCACTTCTATTAAGGAGATCGGTTCGGCCGCAGCGGGAATTACGGCATGCATTTGCGGTTGGCGATCTAGTAGAAGGCAAAGTTGCTATTGGGCAGGTCTAAAGCCGATGAGGCGGCCATGCCGAGAGCGCCGACGATTACTACGAGAAAAAGCCGCGGGCGAAGGCGAATGGATATCGTCTGCAACTCGGTGCTGCGCGGGACGGAGCAGCCCCAGCGCCGACGGCGCATCGCGCAACAGGGCGTGCACGACAAAAAACAAAAAGCACGGAGAGAACCCAGAAGTGCTGTTGGTAAAAATTAGTATTGGCCGTAAAGTTGATGGGCAATAGCCAATCGCTGAAAATGCTACCCATATAGCGCTGCCAAAAATCCCAGTAGCTGGCGGTTTGCAAGCCGGCAAAGGAGCGACTGTAATGCGCCATGTAGGGCATCGTCGGGCCGAGGAATAAAATGCCGAGCGGCCGGGGCAGGCCGGGGCCGAGCAATTTGTTGTGCAGAAACGCGCCGGTACTGCAATTGCGCAGTGAGGTCGTGGAAAAATAACCGGCGGCAAAAAACATGATCGCCATCATCACCGTGACGGAATAAGCTCCGAAAATGAAAAAGAACAGGCTGGAATTGGAGTCGCGGACAGATTCTTGATTGCCCGACAGACCGGATGCAACGTGGAAGATCGTCACCCAGATAATGACGATATAACGCACATTGTCGAAAAAAAACAGCCGGTTGTCTTTTGTCGGAGCGATGGGTTGCTTAGAAGTATTGAAGGCCTTTGCAATAGTATTTAGATATCTACAAAAAATGCGGGTACTATACACATAACAAGAAGCATCTGCAATTGAAACCGCTAAGCAAGGGTTCGGCGCAATGGGAAGTGCGCCAGTTGAGCTATCGCTTGCCGGTCCACCGCTGAGTTGTACCGCCTTTGACGTCGCCGCCGGAGCAATAATCCACCTAAGTGTATTGCAGCCTGCTCGGAATTGAGCAATGTACACGGTTGCGAGCAGACTGCCCAAAAAAATCATCGCACCAGAATGGCCAGTTGTTTTTCTTCTTCGCTGGTAATGCCACAATAAACGTGGCGCCCTAACCTGGGGCCGAAGGCGCTATGATCAGGCTCTGATGCGATTCCCAGATCTTGCGAAAAATAGACAAATTTATCCCCGTCTCCGAAGAAAAATATTCGGGCACGCTTGCCATGGACTGCGAGCGTGCCGCCGGGACAAAGGAACATCGAGCACAGAGCGTATCGGGCAGCCATAGATCGCCTCGAGCAAGTCTCGTTCTGCCAAAAACTTCATGCGCGTCCAGGCCGCGGCGATAAGTCAACCCCGGCGCGCACCAAATATCGAGCATCTCGTGCCTGTCCGACCGCAAACTCGTGCGCACGAACACACCGGTCACAGGGTCTAGCCCAAAGAGGTGGATCACGGGATATCGTCCGACATATCGACGATATTAAAACCATAACCATAAAACGAGACGCCATACTCGTTTAGACCGTCCAGGATGGCCCGCACGACCCGTTCAATGTCGTCGATATCCCACATCGCCCATACTTCGCGCCGGACATCTGCGAGCACCTTGTGATGCTGTATTTCGCGATTCGCTGCCGCAACAATGCTTCGACTTGATCCGCAGCATCCACAGCGCGATCCTCTGCTACCTCCGCATCGCGATTTTTTCCTCCATAATAATTATCAACTCAGCTTTTTGAAATTAAACGATCACATGTCTCGACCTGATATGAGTGGATCGAGACACGCAAATATTAGGCCAAGACCTATGAAAAAAGGCAACCGAGGATGATTTCGGTTCTTCACCTATAAAACACATTTTATCGTGTGGCCAAAAATCAGGTTGACCGCACGGTTAACTTAAATGCAATAATCACCCCTCCACACTACTTGCGCTCCCCCCTCAATCTCCCTATCACTATTGCATCATTCCCCCCAGGCCCGCCAAGGCTGCGGGGTCTGTCGCGCAGCCCCCCACCGGCCATGCCAAAGAAATCCAATCAGGAGCCACCATGTCGATTGTCACCGCAGAACAAAAAAAACAGTTCAAAGAAGAAGGCTATTTCATCTTAGAAAGCGCGATCCCCGAGCAACATATCGAACTACTGCGCGGCGAATGCCAGGCCTTTATCGACAAAGCCAATGGCAAAATGGACGCCGAAGGCACCGACCACCTCGGCCTCAACCACCGCAACAGCCGCTACTTCGTCTCCAACTGCTTCCGCGACCAGCCGAGCCTGCGCGAGTTTCTCTTCAGCGACCTGATGGCCGAAGTGTGCCAAGCCACCCTCGGCGATGACGTGTACCTGTTTTGGGAGCAATACGTCGTCAAAGGCGCCGAAGCCGGCAAGGAATTCTCCTGGCACCAGGATTCCGGTTACGTCGGCTACCCCGAGCACAAACCCTACCTCACCTGCTGGTGCACGCTCGACGACATGTCCGAGGCCAACGGTACAGTGCACCTATTGCCCTTTTCGCGCTCGGGCATCCGCACCTGGGTCCAGCATATCCGCGACGAAGAGAGCGGCGACAAGATCGGCTATTTTGGCAGCGACCCCGGCATCCCTATCATCGCCCCGGCTGGCAGTATCGCTGTCTTCTCCAGTTATAACTTTCATTCCAGCGGCATCAACACCACCGACAAAATGCGCCGTGTCTATCTCGCGCAATACTCCTGCGAGCCGCTGGCCTCCGCCGACGGCAGCAAACTCTGGGGCAACGCCGAACCCTTCCTACTCGCGGGCGAGTCCGCCGTCGGCCAAGCGCCACCCGAACCGCCCTTTGCGACGAGTTAGGCGTTGATAGCCTTACTAAACACCTTCCACGGCTTGACGCTGCCGGAAATCGAAAGCCTGCTGCGCATCTGCTCCTACCGCAGCTACGAACAAGCCCAGCGGGTCTACGCGCTCGACGATACCAGCGACGAGTTGCTGATCCTGCTCTCCGGCCGTCTTAGCATTCGCAGCGAAGCCGGCGACGCGCTGGCCAATATCGAACCGGGCGCACCGGTTGCTAGATGGGTGTCTTCACCGAGCAGCCCCGTTCGGCCAGCGTCATCGCGATGGAAGCCGCCAACGGATTGAGGATCAGCAAGGAACACCTTTTCCGCATATTGCAAACCAACAAGGAAATGCATTTCAAGATCCTGCAGAATCTGGTCTGTCTGCTCAGCCGACGGCTCGCCGAGCCTAACGAAGTCAACGCCGAGCACGCCGAAACCATTATTCACATGCAGGACCTACTGGACCCCTACACCGGCAAGACCACGGGAGAGCTTACATGAATCAAAGGACACGGCCATGAGCATGGGATCACTGCAGGCCGGTGCCGCGCGCACCGAGATCACCCCCGAACGTGATGTCTCACTCGCCGGCGAAGTCGGCTGGTTTCGCCCAGGAAAATACGTCGACTCGCCGCTTTACGCGCGCGCGCTAATCCTCGAACAAATGGGCCAGAAGCTCTGTTTTATTAGCCTCGACGTAACCATCGTGACCGAAGACGTGGCACAGAAGATCCGCGCGCAAATCGCCAGCGCCTGCGACATCGCCCCAGAAGCGATCATGGTACACGCCACGCAAGTGCACGCCGCCCCGGCGCTCGGCTCATTTATGTATGACAAGGACTTCCCTCCCATGCCCGAGGGCATTGAATGGCTATCCGGCGGCGTAGTGCACTACGCCGAATTCGCGACCCAGCGCATTGTCGCCGCCGCGGTGGAAGCCAACGCCTGCCTGGAACCCGCCCGCCTGCGCGTGGACAGCGGCATCGAAGGCCGTATCCAATTCAACCGCCGCGCCGTCACCAACGACGGCAGCGTGCGCATGCCCGGACCGAATTGGCCCGAGCCGCTGGGACCGACCTATATCCGCTATCTCGAAGGCCCTACCGACCCCGAGGTCGGCGTCGTCTGTATCCAGGGCCAATCCGCACGCCCCATCGCGCTGCTTCTGCACCACACCGGACATCCAGTCAACGTCTTCCCACAAGCGGTTATCTCTTCGGACTGGCCGGGTGCCTGGGCGGCCGAAATGGAGCAACTGCACCCCAATAGCATCGCCCTCGTCGCCAATGGCTGCTGCGGCAATATCAACCCCTGGAACCCCTTCGACCCCGACTACAAACCCGACCACCGGCTGATGGGCCGCCGTCTCGCCGAAGTCACGCAACGCGTGCTCGAACAAACCGATGTCGAAGAAGATGAGCAACTGATCGCGCAAAGCTGCCGCCTGCCGATCCGCATCCGCGAGGTCGAACCCGAGCTATTGGCCAAGTCGCAGGCGCTGCTCGCCAAACACCCCGAACCGACCTGGAACGTGGACAACGCCTATCAAGGTTATGAAGGCGGGTCGCCGATCGCCCCCAGTACCAAAGTCATCGACAGCGAATGGATACTCGCCGCCTCGATCGTCAGCGTGCACTTGCAGCAACAGCGCGAAAAAAATGTGCACTACGAAATCCAAGCCTTCCGCATCGGTCGCGCGGCGCTCGTCGGCCTGGCGGGCGAGCCCTTTGTCGAAGGCCAACTGCAAATTAAGATGGCCTCACCCGCCTACCGCACCCTGGTCGCCCATTGCTGCAATATGTACAGCGGCTACCTGCCGATCCCCGAAGCTTTTCCGCGCGGCGGACACGAAGTAGAAACGCGCTTCTGGAGCAAGCTGGCACCCGAGGCGTTGGCAATGGTCGTCGACAAGACCAATGAAGTGCTGCAGGACCTATTCGCTTAAAGCGTAAACAAGACATACAGAGTTCGTCAATTCGCCTAAAATAGGAACCAACTATGAGCACCAGCTCCATACCTCTTTTACTCGACGGCCAATGGACTCACCCTAAAACACAAAGCTTCAGCCCCGTGCACAACCCCTCCGCCGGCGAGGTCATCGGCCAGGTACCGCTGTGCGGTCCGGCCGAAGTCGATGCAGCGGTACAATCGGCGCAAAGGGCCTACGCCACTTGGTCCAAAACCCCGGTCTACGACCGCGCCGCCATCCTCTTCAAATACCGCCACCTGCTCAACGAAAACTTTGAAGAACTCAGCCAGATTATCGTGCGCGAAAACGGCAAAACCATAGAGGAAGCGCGCGGTGATATGCGCCGCGGCCTGGAAGTCGCCGACTACGCCTGCAGCATCGGCGAACTGGCCAAGGGCGAATACCTACCCGAACTCGTTTCCGACATCGACGCGCACACCTCGCGCGAACCGATCGGCGTCTGCGCCGGCATCACGCCCTTCAATTTCCCGGCAATGGTGCCGATGTGGATGTATCCCATCGCCATCGCCTGCGGCAACACTTTCGTGCTCAAACCAAGCGAAAAAGTGCCGCTGACTGCTAACCGCCTGGCCGAACTGTTTTTGCAAGCGGGCCTGCCCGACGGCGTCTTCAATATCGTGCACGGCGGCCGCGACGTGGTCAACGCACTCTGCACGCACTCCGGCATCGCCTCGATAAGCTTCGTCGGCTCCACCGGCGTCGCCCGCCACGTCTACACCGAAGCCTGCAAACACGGCAAACGCGTGCAGTCGGCCGGCGGCGCCAAAAACGTCCTACTAGTGCTGCCCGACGCCAAACCGGACGCGACGCTACAGGCCATCCTCAGCTCGGCCTTCGGCTGCGCTGGCCAGCGCTGTATGGCGGGATCGCTATTGATGGGCGTCGGTAATGGAGAAGAATTGCGCGAGCAAGTGGTCGCGGCGATGGATGAATTAGTGCTCGGCAACACCTACGACGACCCGGCCGCGCAGATGGGACCGGTTATCGACGGCCAAGCGCGCGACCGTCTTTTCGCCCGTATCGAAGACGCCAAATCAGACGGCCTGACCTTGGCCCGCGACGGCCGTCAGAACGTGCCCGCAGACGGTTTCTTCGTCGGCCCGACGCTCGTCGACCAAGTCGACCCCGAACGCGATATCTTCCGCGACGAACTCTTTGGGCCGGTGCTCTCGATGCTGCACCCCAAAACACTCGACGAGGCCCTCGAATGGTTTAACCGCCTGCCCTTTGGCAACGCCGCCACGCTCTTTACGCAAGACGGCGCCGCCGCCCGCAAGTTCGTACGCGAAGTCGAGTGCGGCATGATCGGCATCAATATCGGCGTGCCGGCACCGGTCGCCCTCTTTCCCTTTTCGGGCTGGGACGAGTCTTTCTTCGGCGACCTGCACGTGCAAGGGCGGGAGGGCATGATGTTCTACACCCGGCAGAAGACCGTGCTCTCGCGCTGGTAGGTCATTGGAAAATGGCCGCAAGCCAAGGGGTGCATCGATCAAGTCCGACGGTGCCCGATCCAGTACAACAACGGCACTGACACCATCGCAGCCGCCGTAAATTCCCAGACCTCCCCCCAGCGCGACTCCACACTCACTGCCGCGTCATGCGGTTCGTTTTTTACTTTCTCATTTGCAAAATTTCCGATCTACCCCGCCAAAATTTCCTCGATCTTCGCCAACCCCTCTGCGGAAAATTCCGCCTGTTGCAAGGCCGCGACATTCTCCTCGATCTGCTCCGGCCGGCTCGCGCCGATCAAAGCGCTCGTCACCCGCTCGTCCCTGAGCACCCACATCAGCGCCATCTGCGCCATGCTCTGCCCGCGCTCTTTGGCGATCTCGTTCAATTGCCGCACCTTGTCGACGACCTCCGGCTTAACCGCCCCTTCCTGCAAAGTGCCCTCTGGCCTGGCCGCGCGCGAATCGGCCGGAATTCCGTCGAGGTATTTATTGGTCAGAATCCCCTGAAAAAGCGGCACAAAGGCCATCACCCCGACGCCCAATTCCCCCACCGGCGGCAGCACGTCTTCTTCGATCCCGCGCCGCAGCATAGAATAAGGCACCTGGTTAATTAACAACTTCGTCCCCATAGCCTTGAGCGTGCCGTGCGCCTCTGTCGTAAATGCGCCGCTATAATTGCTCACCCCCGCATACAGGGCCTTGCCTTGCTTGACGATCAGGTCCAACGCCCCCATCGTCTCCTCTAGCGGCGTCTCTGGATCGACCCGATGGTGATAAAAAATATCGACATAGTCTAGCCCCATCCGCTGCAGCGACTGGTCCAAGCTCGCCACCAGATATTTCTTCGAACCAAAATCCCCATACGGCCCGTCCCACATCGCATAACCGGCCTTGGTCGAGATAATCAGCTCGTCGCGATACCCCTTGAACTCTTTGGCCAACAGCCGCCCGACATTCAACTCCGCCGATCCCGGCGGCGGCCCGTAATTATTCGCCAAGTCAAAGTGCGTAATCCCCAAATCAAACGCCTTACCCAACAAACCAGCCATAACGCCGCGCTCCGCCCGCCCGTCAAAATTATTCCAACACCCCAACGAAATAGCCGGCAGCTTGACCCCGCTATCCCCACAGCGATTATACTGCATACTCTCATACCGATCCTCAGCAAAACCCATCTACAACTCTCCCTCTATTTATAAAATTATATCACTTCGCTATAAATCTAACTCTGACACCTAGGCTGCAGGCATACAATTAGGCCCAAGGGAGTTACCCCCAACGCAGCGAAGGTGCGCGGGGGGGCTGCGGGAAAAATCACCCGCCCGCCCGCTCAGGTGGCTCTGCCACGCCGCCGCTACGACCTTCCGCAAGCTAGTACGGGCCGCCTTAGCTTTTCCCGAATGCCGCCGCCCGCACCACAGCGTGATACGCACTTCACTAACAAATAACACTCAGTATTTCACCTCAACCAAAGCCCCAGAATCCGCCGCCTGCTTTAACGCCTGCAACGCCGCCACATTCTTAAGCCCGTCCTCAGGCGGAAACTCAGGTGCCTTACCCTGATGTATACAGTCGGAAAAACGCTCGAGCTGCACCTGAAAACGATCCGGGCCTGAAAACCGCTCGACCCGTTCATCATTGCCAATGGCGATATGCACATCCGCACCCTCGTCGAACATATTGGGCACCGTGATTGCACCGTGGCTACCGACCACCTCCAATACGCAACGAAACGGCTCTTCCATACCCGTGACGATATGGGCCACCGAATCTCCAGGAAAACGCAACAACCCAGAAAGCGTCGCATCGACACCGTTGCGCACATGCTGAAAAGCCTGCGCCGCCACCGGCTCGGCGTTGAGCACGAAGCGCACCGCACTGACGCAGTAACAGCCCGCGTCCATCAACGCACCGCCGCCCAAATCGGCCTGCGCCCGCACATCCCCCTGCCAATCGCGGATACTAAAGGTCAATTCGGCCCGCGCCAGTTTTACCTCGCCGATCTCACCCTGCTGCACCAGACGGCGCGCGCACTGCAATTGCGGGTTGAGCCGGTGCGTGAAGGCCTCGACCAACAACACCCCGTTGTGCTTGGCCGCGTCGATCATTTTGCGCGATTCGTCCACCGTCACCGAGAGCGGTTTCTCGCACAAGATATGTTTGCCCGCCTGTGCCGCCTTAATGCTCCACTCACAGTGCATGCTATTGGGCAAGGGGTTGATCACCGCGTCGATATCCGGATCGTGCAACAGCGCCTGATACGATCCATAGGCCTTGGCGATGCCGTGCTCGCCCGCACTCTTATCGGCTTTTGCCTGATCCCGGCTCGCGATCGCCACGACCTGCGAATTAGCCGCAGCCTGTGCCGCTGGCAGGTGCCGGTTGAGGGCGATCTGCGCCGTGCTCAATACCCCATAACGCACTATATCGGCCATAATGGGCCTCCTTGGTCAAAGTATAACGCCCTGCTCGCGCAGCATGACGATCTCTGTTGCCGTATATCCGGCTTTCCCCAACATCACCTCGGTGTCTTCACCCGCCAAGGGCGCCGCTGTCGCCTGCGCCGCTGGAGTCCCTTTGAGCCGCAGCGGCGTGCCGACATGGCGCATCTTACCCAACTGTGGATGCTCGACCTCAATTAACATCTCATTGACCTCCAGCTGGGGATCTGCCAACGCCTCCGCCGTTGAACGCACCGGCGCGACAAGAATGTCCTGTGCTTCGAATAGGGGTATCCACTCGTCGGTGGTTTTTTCCGCCACGACCGGCGCCAACAACGCCCACAGCGCCTCGCGATGATTTTTTGCTTCTTCGAGCGTGACAAAACGCGGGTCACCGCTCAAACCTTCAATACCCAACGCTTCTTGCAGATCGCCCAGCAAGCGGTCAAAGGGCCGGAAAAGCGCCGTGACCATCAGAAAGCCGTCCACCGTTCGGAACACCGCCCCATCGAGCGGATTGCCGCGTGGATGCGTCGCGCCGCCCGAGCCGTCGTCCTCGCCATCATCGCCCAGATTGAGAATCTTGCTCGTCGTCCACGCCTGCATGCTCATCATCCCGTCCAACAACGACGTCTCCAGATACTGCCCCTCCCCTGTGCGCCCGCGCGCCACCAGCGCCAGCAAAATCCCCTGGGCCAGCAACATCCCACCATTGAAGTCGGCCACCGTGTAGGGCAGGCGCTGCGGCGTGCCGTTGGCGCCGATAAATCGATCCGCCATCCCGCTCAGCGCCTGGGCCATCGATTCGTGCCCACCCTTATTGCGCTCGACATACGGCCCCTGTGAACCATATCCCGTACCCACCGCATAGATCAGCCGGGGATAGCGCTCTTTCAACGCCTCGTAATCCAGCCCCAACTTTTCCATCACCGCACCAGAGCGAAAATTGTGCGCCAACACATCCGTGTTTTCCAGCAGACGATGAATCACAGCAAGCCCTTCGGGTTTCTTCAAATCGAGCACCACACTCCGCTTGCTGCGGTTGAGACTGGCAAAAGGCAGACTCTGCTCCTGTATCCACGGACCGAAAGCGCGCGCCAAATCACCGCCGCCCGGTCGCTCGACTTTAATGACCTCGGCGCCGTGGTCGGCCAATACTTGCGTGGCAGCGGGGCCAAAGATTACCTGGGTAAAATCAAGGACACGGACACCGTCGAGTGCGGGCATTTGATCTTCTTTCTATTCGTTTTTTGTCACATAATGTATAGGACGATAATTGCGATCCTTTACGTACGGATCTCAACTATATAAAATAGAAGATATTCGATCTATTTGAAATGCAACGCCGCTGCAATCATCGCGGACCCATTATAAGCCATTCCCACAGATTAAACCAACAATTAACCGTCGATAGGGCATCATATCGTGGATATCACAGCCGCACTGAGCGCCCTAGGCGCCGACGACAATCTACTGACCAAGCAGCACAAAGCCGATCTCGACAACAAGGGCTTCGCCGTATTCCCGGGCCTTATCGACGACGAGTGGCTCGAAAGCCTGCGCACCCGTTTTGAAAAGCTGTGCGAGAAAGAAGGCGCGCACGCCGGCATCGAAGTCCACCAGGAAGCCGGTACCCGCCGCCTCTCCGATCTGTGCAACAAGGGACCGGCCTTCGACCTCGTCTATACCCACCCGACCGTGCTCGCCGCCATCCACCACGTGATCGGCCGCGACTTCAAGCTCTCCTCGCTCAACGCCCGCGACGCATTGCCCGGCGAAGGGCTGCAAGGGCTGCACGCCGATTGGGGTGCCGACTACGACGGCCAATTCCACGTCTGCAACTCGGTCTGGTTATTGGATGATTTCAGCGCAGAGAATGGCTGCACCCGCCTGGTGCCCGGCACGCACAAGGGACCGAACCAGAAAAACGCGCTCGAAGACCCCATGGCACCGCATCCCGAGCAAGAGCTTGTCGTCGCCCCGGCCGGCACCGTCGCCGTCTTCAACAGCCACACCTGGCACGGCGGCACCCTCAACAAGAGCAAGGACCTGCAACGCCGTGCCATGCACGGTTATTTTACCGCCCGCGAACACGGCCAGCAGCTTAACCAGCGCGAGTATCTGCGCTACGAGACCTGGAAACGCATCTCACCGGCGGCACGCTATATCCTCAATGTGGACGTGGATTAACTACGGGAACTGCTATGACCATTAACAACATCGACCGTTTCAAAGCCAAAATCGCCCGCGGCGAACTCTGCGTCGGCACCTCGATCACCTTCACTGACCCGGCGATCAGCGAACTGGTCGGTGACGCCGGCTACGACTTCACCTGGATCGATATGGAGCACTGTCCCATCGACATCAGCACGGCTCTGAATCATGTAATGGGCGTACGCGGCACCGGCGCGGCGCCCTTCGTACGCGTGCCCGCCGGCGATCCGATCATCATCAAACCCGTACTCGAGCTGCACCCCGCCGCCATCATCGCGCCCCAGGTGCAAACGGTCGCCGATGTCGAGCGTGTCGTCGCCGCCTGCAAATATCCACCCGTCGGCATCCGCGGTTTCGGCCCCCGCCGCGGCCGGGGCTTCGGCGGCCAGCCTTACCCGGAATATCTCACCGACGCCGATGAGCAGATCATGGTCATCGTGCAGATCGAGCATATCGACGCGGTCAATGCGCTTGACGAAATCCTCGCGGTGGAGGGCCTCGACGGACTCTGCGTGGGCTTCAACGATCTGGCCGGTTCGATGGGTTTGTCCGGCAAGGTCACGGACCCCAAAGTCATCGAAGTCACCGAAGAAGTCATCCGCAAGACCCGACAGACCGACAAGACCATCGGCATCTCGATGGGCTACGACTGCGAGGCGGTTACACACTGGATCGGCCTCGGGTTGCAGTGGATCTCACTCGGCGGCGACTTCAACCTGCTCTACGCCAAGCTCAAGGGCATGCTCGACGACGTGCGCGCGATCGAGCGCTAAACGCTATTGCGAATCGGGCAGCACTGCGCTCCCGCCTTTTTGTGCCCAAGCTATGTGCCCAAGCTAAAGGCATAGCCCATTCCGTTCCGGCCAACGTCGGGTCCGTGCCGCGCTCCAGTAGTGGCGCCACCAACTCTTATCTGCTGCGCCCGCGCCGCAAGCTCCAGCGGCGTCGAGCGAGATTCCTCGTCAATCGCGTCGATATCCGCGCCGTGTAGTAGCAGCAACTGTGCCTTCTCAAGCTGACCGTCATAAGCCACTTTGTGCAATATCCTCGTGCGGTGTCAGTTCATATGATTGAGGTTGGCGCCCTTTTCCAAATATAGTTATCGTCACCGAAGAAGACTCGGACGCGGCGAGATTTTACGAACAAGCTAGGTTCAAAATCCGCGAGCGCCAAGCGGGTATCGACAACCTAACTTTATTACAAAAGAGGCCCCATGGAAGAAATCACTATCAAGACCATTTCGGTCATCGACGCCAAAGAAAAACTCGCAGAAAACACCGCCGTGTTTATCGATATCCGCGACCCCGACTCCTACGAGGCTGCGCATATCCCCGGCGCCATCCAGCTCAACGACAGCAATGTCGAATCCTTCCTCGCCGCTGCCGACAAAACGCAAGTCCATATCATCTACTGTTATCACGGCAACACCAGCCAGAGCGGAGCCGCCTATTTCCAGGAGAATGGCTTCGAAGACGTCTATAGCATGGATGGGGGCTTCACCAAGTGGGAGGAATAACAACAGGGCCATCCACGCGACGCTCAGATCTCGACGCACTGCGTGGCTTCGCGATGCTGCTCGGCATCGCCCTGCACGCCAGTCTGTCCTTCACGTCCTTCTTCTGGCCGGTCCAAGATACGCAGCAAAACGAACTCTTCGGCTTGTTCTTCTCGGCGATCCACGGTTTTCGCATGCCTCTGTTCTTTTTGCTCAGTGGCTTCTTCACCGCCATGCTCTGGCGCCAGCGCGGCTTGAGGTCGTTGCTCTCACATCGTCTACGCCGCGTATTGCTGCCCTTGCTGCTCGGGCTGGTTACCGTCGTGCCCGCCGTCAGCTTTATCAGCGGCATCGCGCTCACCTCGGGCACTGGTGTCGACGAGGCCGAAACTGCCAAGAACGACATCTGGACCGCTGCCGCCGCCGGGCAGCTCGAAGAGATCAAACAATGCTTGGCCAACGGGGCCGATCTCGACACGCTCGACTCAACGTTCGGCACAACTCCACTGGCCTGGGCGGCGCTGCACGGCCAGACCGCAGTCGTCGAGCTATTGTTGCAACTCGGCGCCGAGGTCAACCGCCAAACCAGGGACGGCGGTACCGCCCTACACGCTGCCGCTTTTCTCGGACGCACAGAGACCGCGGCGCTACTGATCGAACACGGCGCCGATGCCCAGATCAGGAATACCAGCGGCATGACGCCCCGGCAAAGCTCGGCGGTGGATTGGGAGCTGACGCTATATATATTGGCTTTGCTGAAGATCGAGCTCGATGAAGACGAGGCCCAAGCGGGTCGGCTCGAAATCGCCGATTTTCTCGGCGGCATCGAAAACCAGGGTGCCAATAGTGCCGCATCGCTGAGCGATCGGCTCGTACAAATCACCTCGATGCCGATCTTCTCCAGCCCGGTCTTTCACCACCTGTGGTTTTTGTGGTTCCTCTGTTGGCTGGTCGTCGCCTTCGCCGCCTATGCCGCCGTCGCCGACCGCCTCAAATGGCAAGGCCCGCGCAAGTGGCTCCTATTATCGCCCGCCCGCTTCTTATGGCTAATCCCGCTGAGCATGGTCCCGCAGTGGTTTATGGGCGTGACGATGCCCGGTTTCGGCCCGGACACCTCGACCGGCATCCTACCGACGCCACAAGTGTTGCTGTATTATGCGATCTTCTTCGGTTTCGGTGCGCTATACTTTGATTGCGACGACCGCCAAGCCACGCTCGGCAAATCGTGGCGGTGGATGTTGCCGCTGGGCTTATTCGTTGTCTTTCCTCTCGGGCTCGAATTTTCGCTCGGGTCCTTCGGTTTTCGCGAAGCATTGCTACCACCTTCCATGACCCGACCCTTTGCAGTCGCACTGCAAGTAATCTACGCCTGGATCATGGCCTTCGCCTGCATGGGCCTGTTCCGCACATTTTTTGTCGGCGAAAACAAAAGCATACGCTATATGTCCGACGCCTCGTACTGGCTCTACGTGGTGCATCTGCCCTTGGTCATGGGCGCGCAATGGGCCGTCCGCGCTTGGCCGCTGTGGCCCATCGTGAAATTCACCCTGATTTGCCTTCTTGTTACCGGGTTCTTGTTACTGACCTACCAAACGATCGTTCGTTATTCCTGGCTGGGAAAATTGCTCAATGGCCCGCGAGCTCGACCAGAATAGTAGAGGCTATATTCCACCATAAAAGAAAATTAACCGGCGCATTAGACGTTTACACCTTCGTCGAGATGCAGAGCATGGTCGAAGCAACAAAGGGCGAGGTCTACAAGGTCGGCCTGCAAAGCCCATCACAGACCCAACGACGATGCATTATCTATAACTGCGAAGGCATACCGTTGCACGTCGAATGCGATCCGGTCGTCGACAGCTAATTATATGCGCTTACCAGAGACGAATCGCCCTACTTCGCATAGAGTATCTTCTTGATTTACCGTAAGACATTGAACCGTCCGCCCACCCGCAAAGGGTATTAAGGAAATCCAGCTATAAGAGCAATATCGGTATCCGAATATCTCTTCTCCCTCAAACGACTCTGGCCTTTACATCCCCCTCCAAATATCGCAAATTCAGCATTCAAACAATGCGGGGACAGCCCTCTCGACCTGTCCCCGCAGGAAAAATCGCATCTTCAGGCCCCGCGCCCTAGGTGGCTCTGCCCCGCTGCCTTGTGCACCTCCCCCTACCCACCTGGTCGCCTTGGCATTTTTTAAGAGGCGATAGGCCGAGACCGCGGTGCGGGCGGCACCTTCTCGTGAAAGAAAACATGAGCATTCTCGACTCCTTCGCCCTCACCGACCGCAAAGCCCTAGTCACCGGCGCCGCCTCCGGCATCGGCCAATCCATCGCCATCGCGCTAGCCGAAGCCGGTGCCGATGTCGCCGTAGTCGACCGCGACCTCGCCGGTGCCAACGAGACCTGTCAGAGTATCGAGACCCTAGGCCGCCAAACCCTGGCCATCGCCGCCGATGTCACCCTCAAAAACGAAGTCGAAAACGCAGTCGACACCGTGCTCATATCCTGGGGCCGGCTCGATATCGGCGTCAATAGCGCCGGCATCGCTATTCGCGGCCATATAGAAGACATCAGCGAAACGGACTGGGACCGGGTCCTCGACATCGACCTCAAGGGCATCTTCCTCTGCTGCCAGGCCGAGGGCAAAATCATGCTACAACGAGGTGCCGGATCGATCGTCAATATCGTCTCGATATCGGCGCATATCGTCAACCGCCCACAATTGCACGGCCATTACAATACCGCCAAAGCCGGCGCTTTCCAACTGACTCGGGTCTGCGCCGCCGAATGGGCCGGACGCGGGGTCCGCGTCAATTCCATCAGCCCCGGTCAAACCCTGACACCGATGACCGCACACGCCGAAGACGAAACACAGGCGACCTGGCTTGCCAATACCCCGATGCGCCGCTTGGGTGCACCGGCCGATTATCAGGGCGCGGCCGTCTTCCTCGCCTCGGACGCCTCGGCCTATATGACCGGCCATGACCTGGTAATTGACGGCGGCTATACGCTCTGGTGAACACAAAGCTCGTTTTCATCGGCGGCCAAGCCGGCACCGGCAAAACCCACGTCGCCCACGCGCTCACCTCCCAACTCAACGGCTACTGCCTCGTCGATAAGGACACCTGCAGCCGCCTTTTCACCGAACGCCTGCTCGAAATCCTGCCGCACGCCGACCTGCCCGATGCACATACGGCAAAAGACGCGGCCAGCCGAGAATCTGCCTCCTATCTGCGCTATGTGCGCGATGTCGAATACGCATCGATGCTGGAAGTGGCCTTCGAGAATCTGCATGCAGGGCTCAACGTCCTGGCCGTCGCCCCCTTCGCACGGGAACTCGGCGACGAAGCGTGGATATCCTCCCTCGAAGACCGACTCGCTACCCTCGATGCCCAGTTGGCGATTATCTGGATTTACTGCGAACCTGCACTGGCCAGGATGCGCATTGAACGCCGTGCCGCCGCGCGCGATCACTACAAGCTCGAACACTGGGACGAATATCTCGCCGCCACCGACTATCACCCGGCAATCAACAGACCACATTTCACCTTGGCGACCGATTTCGAGCCTTTGCCTTTGACCCCGCTGCTCGCCTACCTGCAGGAACTAACACCGTGAATATTTGTCGAGGTTACGGCCTCGATTTATACTATTTTTCTACTGGTATTACCTCGTCCCTCTGCCTCAGAAGCTACAATTCACCATGCTCACACGCTGTCCCTGGCTCGACGAAAGCAAAGCCGACTATGTCGCCTACCACGACGAGGAATGGGGCGTGCCCGTACACGACGACCGCACACTCTTCGAATTCCTGATGCTTGAATCCGCGCAAGCCGGTCTCAGTTGGTATACCGTCCTGCGTAAAAGAGCCAACTACCGCCGCGCCTTCGCGCAGTTCGACCCGGCTAAGGTCGCCCGCTTCAGCGAGGCCAATATCGAAAAGTTATTGCAAGACCCCGGCATCATCCGTAACCGCCTCAAGGTGCAAGCCGCCGTCAACAACGCGCAATGCTTCCTTCAAGTACAAGACGAATTCGGCAGCTTTGACGCCTATAGCTGGCGCTTCGTCAACGGCGAACCCATCGTCAACAAACTGCTCGCGCCCGCCGACTATCTGGCCACCAGCTCACAGTCCGACGCGTTCAGCAAGGACCTCAAGGCGCGCGGTTTCAAATTCGTCGGCTCCACCATTGTCTACGCATATATGCAGGCCACCGGCATGGTCAACGATCATTTGCTAACCTGCTTCCGCCGCAGTGAAATAATCACCGCTGGGTAAACCGTGTATAAACGCGCCGTCCTATGGCTGGCTCCGCTTTTGGCCTTGACTCTTTACACCCATCTCGTCGTTGTAAACCGCGGCAACAGCGACTTCGTGCCCGTAGGCCGGCAACAGAGCACCGCCTTCTATAATTTTCATCCGGACGAAGAAACCCTGATCCGCACTGCACTAGACTTCACCGACCCCCTCGCTCCGCCGCTAACCTCCTATGGCACCTTATCGCTCTACCTGCTCAAATTCGCGCTAATCGGGCAGGCGCCTGTTGACCTCGACACTCCGCAAGACGCCGCGCTTATTTTTATAAGAATTATACCCGCGCACGGGCTATGTGGCAGCGTTCACTCGCGCTCGACCCAGCCCAGGAAAATATCCGCCAGGCCCTAAGCCAACTCACCACGGAGACTACACCATGACTGCAAAACCCCGCATCCTACTCACCGGCGCCGCCGGTACAGTCGGCACCGTTCTCTGGCAGGGTTGGGAAGCACAAGGCCGCTTCGACCTGACCCTCACCGACCGCCGCCCCATCGAAGGAGCCCGCTCGCCGAGCGAAATAGGCGAGATCGGCGACTACGCCTTTGTCGAAAAAATCTGCGCCGACCAAGACGTGCTCGTGCACCTCGCCTATATAAGTTCGGCCAATGCCGGCCAAGACACGCTCGATCTCACCGACATCGGCGTCAGCATGCGCCTCTTTCACCGTGCGCACGCCGCCGGCATCACAAAGATCGTGCTTGCGAGTACCAACCATGTCACCGGCTGGAACGAGCACTTGAGCGATCCCCCGACCTTCTCGACCGCCGACCAGATTATGCCCGACGGCTGGTACGGCGCAATGAAGGGTATGGCCGAAGTCGCCGGCCGCAACCTCGTCAACACCGAGGACATGCGCTTTATTAGCATCCGCATCGGTTCTTTTACCGGGAAATCCGAGGTCGATAGCCTGCGCCTTTGCAGCACGCTATTGACCCCCCGCGATGCCGTGCAGCTCTTCGGCCTCGCCGTCGAATATGAAGGGCCGGAAAAATTCTTTATCACCTACGGTGCCTCCGACAATATCGACGGTGACTTCCGCGGCTTCCTCGACATCTCCGCCGGCATTGAAGAATTGGGCTACAAACCGCAAGACCATATCGCCGCCGAGCACCACCGCTTTATATCTTAACGGCCTGCCGGAAAAGCGAGTATTTCTACGGAGTCTATAATGACAACGAAGATCGCTTTAGCAATCCATAAGGATCTTTAATTGACTTCACTTGCATTCAATAACAGATAAAACCATAGACTTCTCCCTACGACCGTTGAGTCCTTGAGGGAATTATCAGAGCCGGCCAGGGATGGCGGGTGAGCTGCCGCAGGCCGCGAACTCTAAGGGTTCAACGAGATGAGCGAAGAGAATTCCCTCAAGGGTGTCCACAGCACCTAGCACCGGGAGACCACAAATGAACCCCTACCGAACTCACCTAACCCACGCCATCATCCACCTAAACACCCTCTCCACCGAACACCCCCTACACACTGCTCTCGCCACCGCCCTCGCCACCTACACCGCTAACTCCAACCTCACAGCCACCTTCGTCCGCCTACTGCCCGAGATCCTAAAAACCAGCGCCAGCGATTTCGGCTTCCTCGCCGAAGTCGTCTACTCCACCCCCACCAAGCCCTACCTGCACTCCCACGCCGTAGTCGATATTTACAAAAATAACTACACCGTCAATGACATCCTCAGCAATCTCAACTTCCACAACCTCGACACCCTCAACGGCGCGATTCTCACCTCCCGGGCCCCTGTCTTGAGCAACGACCCCACCAACGACCCGCGCTCTGGCGGCGTTCCAGCGGGCCATATGAAGTTATCGTGTTTCCTCGGCATCCCCTTTATCGTCGCTGGCCAACTCCTAGGTGCCTGCGCGATGGCCAACAAGCCCGGTGGCTACACCGACGCCGATATCGAATACTGCGCACCCCTCGCGCAAATCGGCGGCCTGCTCATCGCCGCCGACCGCAGCTAGTCTATTGTAGAGCCGCAACGAATTAGGTATCTTGCCGAGCGACCCGTACTGCGACTCGGAGAAGCCTCTATGCTCAGCAACGAACAGTACCAGCACTTCCAGACTTTCGGTTTTATCGTCCTGCGCCAATTCTTCACCCTCGACGAAGTTAGCACACTACGCGCAGAATTCGAAAAAGGCCTCGACCTCGCCTACCGACACCGCCCCTTTGACGGCTCCGAGCGCCATTGGGTATCACAAATGGGGCCCGAAACTCCCTTCTACGCCCACCTACTAGAAGATCAGCGCTTCTGGTCGATCACCGCGCAACTCTATGGCGAAGACGCCTTCGCCACCGGCACCGATGCCAATCGCTATGTCGGCAACACCGGCTGGCACCCCGACCACCACGTCGATCCCAAAGAAGACTGCTACGGCGTCAAATACGCCTTCTACCTCGACCCCGTCGGCCCCGACACTGGCGCACTGCGACTGATACCCGGCTCACACCGCAATCCCCTGCACGACGATCTTCGCGAAAACCTCAAATCGATGGACTTGGGGATCGAAGAAATTCCCTCGTATGTCTGCACCTGCGAGCCGGTCGATGTCGTCGCCTTCGACATGCGCTGCTGGCACGCCAGCTCTGGCGGCAGCGAGGGCCGGCGCATGAGCACCTGCTGCTATTACAAAAACCCCAAGACCCCCGAAGAAGCCGCAGCCGCGCGCAAACGCGCCGCCGGCAGCCGCAACGCTCCCGCCCAATACCACCGCCCCGACGACCCGCTCTTCCACCCCGATTGGGTAGCCAATCCCCGCAACAGCGCCCTGCGCCGGGGTTGGATCAACCGATTAAAAGAGTTGGAATTCTTGGAACCTACCACCTGATTTACTGGAAACGGCCTAAAAAATGACCGCAGCCATCGAACTAAAGGTCAACGGGGAAAACCACCACCTGGACGTCGACCCTGACGCGCCGCTCCTACAGATCCTGCGTAACGACCTCGGGCTCAAAGCCGCCAAATTCGGCTGCGGCCTCGAACAGTGCGGTGCTGCAAAGTACCCGTCGACGGCCAGGCCGTGCCCTCCCGCGCCGAAATATGCGAAGCCCTAGCAGTACACATCTGCCGCTGCGGCACCCACAACCGCATTATTTGCGCGAGATGCCCTTTACACCGGAGCGCGTCAAAGCCGCGTTAGCGCAACTACAATAGCACCAATCACTGCGTTAAAAGCCTTACTACATTTTTCAGGAGCGAACTCATGCCCTACGATCTTCCGCGTGCCACCTTGGGCCGCACCGGTCTCGAAGTCACTCGCTATGGCATCGGCGGCGCCTATTGCAAAACAATCGATGGCTACAAGGCCGCGCTCGATTGCGGCGTCAACTACGTCGATACCGCGCGCAGCTATCAAGACGGCGAAGACGAAAAAGTGATCGGCCAGGCGATACAGGGCCGCCGCGACGAACTTATTCTGGCCAGCAAAACCTCCAAGCGCGACGCGGCAGGCGCCCGCCAAGAGTTGGAAACCTCGCTGCGTGAACTCAAAACTGACCATCTCGACATCTACCAACTCCACCACCTAAATACCGAAGAAGAACGCAAGCAAGCACTCGGCCCCGGCGGCGCGCTCGAAGCCGTGCAACAAGCGCGCGAAGAAGGACTGGTGCGTTTTATCGGCGTCACCGGACACGATTGGCCGCAAATCGCACAAGCCGTGCTCACCGGTCATTTCGACACCGTGCTCTGCTGGTATAATTGTGCGCTGAGAGACGCGGAAGAAACCGTAATTCCCGCGGCACAGGCCCACAATACCGGTGTGGTGATTATGAACGCCTCACGCAACGAAAAGCTGCTCAAAGACCCCCAAGCGCCCGATCCAGTGCAGTTCTACCGCTACGTACTCAGCAACGACGCCGTGGCCACTACGATCATGGGTTTGCGGAATGTGGATCTCTTTGAGGAAGTTGCGGCGGGACTATCGGAACGGGTACCGATCACACAGCAAGAGAAGAGCGAGCTTGAGGCCTATGGAGCAGAACGGCGGGCGTCCGGCGACTTGAAATGAAAAATGATAAGCCGTTGAGAAAAAAACAAAACCCCGCGCTGCAACTGCTGCGCCGCCCCTTCAAATGGCTCTTTGACAGCAAGCTCGCTAACTCCATCGGCCTCGAGCTTCGGCCTGTGGCCTAGTCATAGCGGTCTACGGCATCTTCGGCTGGTTTATCGGCGGTTCGCTGGGGGAGAAAATCGGCAACGACTGGATGCTGTTGATCACTGGCACTACATTCATCCTACTGCACTCTGCGCTGATCCCTACGAGTAAAGAACTGAGGCAAGCATGAATAGCGAACAACTGCGATTCTTTAAAACCTTCGGCTATATCCTCCTGCCGCAACACGTAAACGCCGACACCATTGTGCAACTCGCCCGGGACCACGAGGACGCGCTCGCCGCGCAATACCCCGCCGAACGCAACGACGGATCCGAGCGCCTGTGGACCCGCATGACCGACGAATCCACGCCCTTCGCCGCCGCACTCATGGAAGACCCGCGCTTCTTAGGACCCGCCCAACAGATCTGCGGCGACGACGTGTTGGCCATCGGCGTCGATATCAACCGCTATGTCAGCAGCACCACCTGGCACCCTGACACCGGTGACGAAAACCAGATCGCCTGCAAATTCATCTTCTATCTCGACGCGCTCGGTGCCGATTCCGGCGCCTTGCGCGTCATCCCCGGCTCGCACCTATTGCGTGGCGCCGAGCGCAACGCCTTCACCAAAGCCATGCGGGATACACCCCTCACCGACGTACCCTGCCAGGCCATCGCCACCGAACCGGGCGATGTCATCGCCTTCGACATCCGTACCTGGCACGCCTCGCACGGCGGCAGCGATAACCGCCGTGCCTGGAACCTCGACTATTTCGCCAACCCGCAAGCGCCAGAAGAGGTCGAAAGCATCCGCGCCTTGGGCTTAGGCCACGCCGGCTCTATCAAGGGTTTCAAAACCCGGCGCCAATACAACTACTCCCGCAACTGGCTCGACAATCCGCAACAAAGCCCAATCCGTCAGCGCTGGATCGACCGCTTCGAGGAAATCGACTACCTCGACCAGCCCGGCGTCGGCGAACCGGTCAAGGCATAACCAACACAGGCCACCCTACCCCCGCGACGGCTCCCCGCGTTCCTCCCGCGCCTTGCGCGACAGCTCCGGCAAGTGGTCCTCATTGGCCAACGCCTGCTCCAGATGCCGCATCCGCCCCGGCCCCGCACCCTTGACCATCGCCTCGCCGTAAACCGAGTCTACTTGAAAGCGCGCGAAATTGCTCACCTCCCCCCGCATCAGCGGCAACTGCTCTTCTTTATGCCGCACAGTACAATTGAGCGTAAACATCCGCCTTCGCGTACCGCCCCCCCAAGCGCTGTGTTTGGTGCCCTGGTCAAAAACCACCACATCGCCCGGTTGGGTCTCTAAGGCCATCGCCGGCACCTGCGACCCGCCAACACCCCATTTCTCCTCCGACTCGCGCACCATTTCTTGCACCTGTTCGGCATAACCCTCGCCATAGCGATGGCTGCCCGGGATAACCCGAATTGCCCCCGAATCACTGGTCAGCGGATCGAGATAAAGCGCCATCTTATAATAGACGATCGGCCGCGGCCAGCCCCCATCCGAATGCCAACCCGTATCGCCGACATAATAGTTGCCGTCGCTGCCCAAATACTGAAAGTCATCGCCGAGTAGGCTGGAGAACACCCCATTAACGCGTGGGTCGTCGAGCAGGCCAGACAGATATTCGCTCTGATCCATAAAGGGCACAATACACGAACGCGCCGTGCCGTCGTGCGGTTTGCCGCCGTGACCGCCGCCATGATCATCCCATACAGCTTCGAACGCCGCGATCACCTCATCAATACAGTCGTCGAGCAAACCGGGCAGGCTCAAATAGCCGAAGGTCTGCATAAAAGCCAACTGTTTCGGGCTGAGTTGCAATTTTTCCATATATGTTCTCCCCTTTGTGGGCCCTGGCCCTGTTTGCGTATTATATAACCTCATTCGCATTACACAACAAGCCTCACCAGAGCCTTTATGAGTACAGACCGCGTCCCATTCGGCCAAACCGACCTCCAGGTCTCGCGCCTGTGCCAAGGCACCGCTTTCCGCCACCTGCCGCGCGCCGACAGCCCCGAGGGCCTTGCCGTCCTACACCATTGCCTCGACCAGGGCGTCAACTTCTTCGACTCGGCGCAGGCCTATGGTTGGGGCGGCGGCGAAGAGGTCTTGGGCCGGGCCATCGCCGGTCGCCGCGACGAAGTCGTTCTCTGCACCAAGATCCCCACCTGCCTCGCACCGCGAGGCGAAAACGAGCCCGGCGAGCCCGTGCACTACACCCGCGCGCATCTCACCGATCGTCTCGAAGAAAGCCTGCGCCGTCTGCGCACCGATTATGTCGATCTCTACTTGCTGCACCACCGCGACCCTGACACGCCCCCTGCAGCCATCGCCGAGGTCATGCAGGATCTGACACAGGCGGGCAAGATCCGCTACTGGGGCGTCTCCAACCACACCGCCGCCGAAGTCGCGAATTTTCTCGATGTCGCGCCCATCGCCGGTGTCGAAGACTATTACAATATCGCCGGCAGCAATTGCGACGAGTCGGGCCGCTCGCGTGCGACTATCTACGAAGAGGAAATGGTCCCCCTGCTCAAACGCGCTGGCTTGGGCTGCATGGCCTTTAGCCCGATGGACACCGGCCTGCTCGCCCCGCAAATACCCGACGCACCGGCGCTCGCCGATCTGGCCGCCGCCATCGACCAGGTCGGTGCCGAACTCGACACCTCCCGCGCCGCCGTCAGTGTCGCCTGGGTCTTGCACCAGGGCCTGACCTCGGTACTCGCCGGATCCGAAAGCATCGAGCATGTCGATCAAAATCTTGCCGGTGCCCGCCTCACTCTACCCAATACCGCACTCGCCGATCTCGACCAGGCGCGAAACACTTATCGCCAAAGCCAACAGGAGGCCAACACATGAGCGAATTGACCAACCGTATAGTCGACGCCCATATCCACGTCTGGTCCCCCGACTTCGACCGTTACCCATTGGCCCTTGGCTTTACGCCCGACGACCTCTGGGTGCCCTCCTTTACACCCGACGACCACTTCGCCTACAGCCATCCCTTCGGCAAGGTCCGCCTCAACCTAGTGCAGATGACCTGGTACGGTCTCGACCACCGCTATATTCTCGACCTGATCGCCTCCGACCCTACGACCTACACCGGCACCGGCATCGTGCCCGGCGTAAGCGACGTATCACTAGCCGACCCCGGCAAGACCATGTATGCGCTTTCTGAGGGCGGTATCCGCGCCTTCCGGGTGCGCGGCGGCAAAACCGGCCGCCCAACCGCCTTCGGTCGCGCGAGTCGCTGGCTCGACTATCCAGGCTACGAGGCGATGTTTAAAACGGGTGCCGAACACAATCTGGCCCTCAGCTTTCTAATGGGCCTGCCAGACCTGCCCGACTTGATCCGCATGTGCCGCCGCTTTCCCGAAACCCCGGTCATCCTCGACCACCTTTGCGGCGTCCGCATCAAAGACGGCGTCTGGCCCGAATACGAAATCCGCGCCCTCTGCCGCATGGCCCGCTATCCAGGTGTGATGGTCAAGCTCGGCCCCTTCCAGGCACTCGGCGACGGCAAGGCGCCCTATTTAGATTTGCTGCCCCTAATCGAACGCGTCGTCGATGCTTTTGGACCCGAGCGCGTCATGTGGGAAAGCGACAGCGGCGGCCCCATAGTAATGCCAGATCCCCACAACGATTTCGCCGCCTCAATCGCCCTAATCCGCGACCACGCCGATTTCTTAAGCCCGAGCGACAAGGAACAGATCCTGGTCAAAACGGCCGAGGATTTCTTCTTTGGCCATTAGCGATATCCGCAACTGGAGCTTTAACACCCCGTGTCCGAATCGCTGACCTCCCAATACCGCGATGCCCTAATCATTGCCGAACGCGCCCTCGGCGCGGCATTGACCGCGATCGAAAAACTCGACAGCGACCGCAAGCTCGTACTGCGCTGCAGTGCTACCGCCTCGGGCATGCCGCGCAGCGTCATCGTAGGTCAACTGCTGCCCAATGACGATGACCAGCAGGCAGACCAGCAAGCCCGCTTTGCCAACGAATGGGCGGGACTCGAATTTCTAACCGAGATCGACTGCCACTGCGCCCCGCGCGTCTACGCCAGCGACCCGCAGCACCGGTTGCTGGTGCTCGAAGATTTAGGAGACCATCCGCCGCTAATGGATACCCTGCAAACAGGCGAGGCGGATGAAGTCGCCATCGGCTTGCAGCGCTTTTTGTCCTTGCTCGGCCAACTGCACGCGGCCACTTACGGTCGAGAAAATCTCTTCCTAGACAAACGCCGAGCCCTGCAGGCGCCCGAACTGCCCAACGACGACGCCAAAACCGACCTGCGCAATTCCATCGGCGATTTCGCGCGCAACTTCGCCCGGCTCAAGATCCCCATGAGCGACGCCATCGCCAGCGAAATCGGCGAATTCAGCTCCGCCGTGCACGACGACCCCGACCTTCCGCGTCTACACCCATAGCGACGCCGGACCGCACAATGTCCAGCGCGGCGCATCCTACCGGCTCTTCGACTTCGAATTCGCCTTCTTCCGCTCGGGCATGCTCGATGCCAGCGGGCCGAGAATGGGCTTCCCCTCCGCCTACCACGGCCGCCCCTCGCCGCCGGATGTCATCCGCCAGGCAGAGGACGCCTATCGCCAAGCCCTCGCCACAACAGTCCCCGCCACCCAAGACGACCGGCTCTTCCACCGCGCCCTGCTCTACGGCTGCGCACACTGGGCCTTGCAGAAGATGTCGACCGGCCTCGACTCGTGACTCAAAGACCAACAAGGCGACAAACTACCGCCCATTCCCGAAGATATGGTCTATTTTACCCGGCAGAACCTGACCCGCCTGCACGCCTTTTCCACCGCCTGCGAGGCATTCGACGACCTACCCGCCTTGCGCGAGGTAGCCCTGACCTTGGCCGAACGCCATCTGGCCGCCTCACCCGACCTCGAACCCTTTCCGCCTTTCGACGCCTTCATACACCTATAGGGCTTTGTTGCACGAATCAGTGATGGGATCGAGCTCTTCTAGTCTTGTTTTTCTTACCGCGCAATTTCTACAGTTTAGGTTTCGGGCTTACCCAAATGGATCATCCGATTAAATATACTACAACCGAGTCGGGCTTCGCTTTTTTGCTGCGGCAACGCCCGTGCTCTGAGCTTGGGGCCAATGATCCGCTTATAGCGCGCCACCCCCGTTTCGGCCAGCGAGCGCCAGTGGTACCTGACCTGTTTTTCCCATCGTTTTCGCCCCATGCCTTCAATGGCCTCGACCCGTTGGTTGCGGGCCTCAATGTGCCGATAGCGCCGTTTGGCCTTTCGCGTTGTAGCGTTTTTTTGCGGCGGAATGACCGCTTCGATCGGTGCGGCTTGCGCCGCCGGCGTTTGCTCCATCAGCGGCTTGGCCTGCGAAGCGTCATCGTATTTGGCTTCGGTCAGCGTCTGGGCGACCACTTCCCCCGTCTCGGCGTTGAAGCCCATATGCAATTTGCGCCACGTCCGGCGCGTCGACCAGCCGTGCACCCGTACTTTCCATTCGCTCTCGCCATAGACCTTGAGCCCCGTGCTGTCGACAACCAAGTGGATCGGCCCCTGCGCGGGTCTAAGCGGCAACGCGATCGACAGATGCGCCTGCCGGCGCGACAGCGTCGAGTATGTCGGCACAGCCAAGTCCACGCCCAGCAGCGCCATCAACGCGGTCATAAAGCCTTGCGTTTGGCGCAGCGGCAAATTAAACAGCTATCGAAAGGTCAAAGCCGTTTCAATCGCCCGATTCGAGTAGACAAATTGGGCGCCCCGCTGGGGCGGACCGCACGCGTGCCAGCCGGCCAAGACCGCTTCGTCCAGCCACACGGTCAAGTTACCGCGTTGGACCAGCGCCTGGTTGTACGCAGCCCAGTTGCTGACCCGATACACCTTTTTCGTTTTACCACGACCGGCTGGCTTGACCGGCTCCCGACGAGACGATACTTTTTTCATCACAGGCTCTTGGGGCTAAAGATGAGACATTTTCTTGGTGGAAAATTCACCTCAAATTTAACTCGAGAGCTTGTCTTGTTTCAAGAGACCACCTCAAGTCGGCCCTTTTCGTGCAACAAAGCCCACCTATAGACTGACTACGGAATCTCAAATAATATGGATGAAATCCATCACAGCAAAATCAGATCTTGGCTGAACAATATTGGCCTCTTGTTTGTATCGTGTCTGGTGTCTTTAGCCCTTGTAGAGCTCGTTGTCCGCATCGTTTTCCCCCGTCCGCAAACAGTGGTTGTAGAACAGGCACCAGATCTGAAAGTCAGGCGTGCTTTCGAGCAAAACGCCCGCGCCATAATTCGCTTGAACGAAAAGGAGGAAAAAGGCAAGAGAGTCTTCTTCGTAATGACCCCGACAGGCAGGCGCTTGCGGGCGAATGCCCAAGTCACGATCCGCAATCATTGGCAAACTGGCGAAAGAATCGAAATCACGACCAATGAGTTGGGCTATCGGAGCCCACCCATAAGTCCCAAACAAGGAACCCGGTTTCTATTTCTCGGGGACTCCATAACGCTGGCCGCCTATCAACGAGAAGAAAATACCTTTGTGCGTAAAATCGAGCATTTGTCTCGTCGGGACGGGCTCTCCTGGGAAACGGTGAATGCCGGTGTCGCCGGGACAAGCTTAAAGAATTCGCTCTCCATCCTGATGGAGACGGGGCTTTCCATAGATCCAGACGTCGTCGTCGTCGGATTTTATCTAAACGACTTCCTCGACTCGTATGGAGTTTATATCGAGCGGCCACCGTCGATTCTTAAAGAGAGCTGGCTTATAAGTTACCTCTACAAAGCCATCTCGATGCAGCAATCCGAACCAGCGATAGATTATACCGTGTTTCATCTCGACAAAAGCGCGACCCAGGAATTGGACCCGGCTAAGATCAAGCAAAAGCAACAAGCGTATTTCGATACGCTCAAAGTGATAAAAGCGAATATGTACCATGCGGAGCATGATCGCCTGTCTGCGTGGCAGGCCGATTTTTATGAGCAATTACAAAACGAGCAACTCAGCGATGCAGACCGCAAATTCTACCAGCAAGTCCTCGACAGTTTCAGAGATTGGGGTGGCGCCTGGAGCCCTTATGCCTGGTCTTATATGCAGCCAATATTCGAGGAGCTAAAGAGTTTGTCTGAAGAGCATAACTTCAAATTGTTAATCATTGGGTTTCCCGTCAGGCCACAGGTAGAGACAACGACCCACTTCGACTATCCCCAGAAGCGTTTGCAGGAGGTCACGACGAATCTGGATATTCCCTTTCTCGATATGCTACCTGTATTCACCGAAGCGCATCGCTCGGGAGAAGATCTGTTTTTAGACCATTGTCATCACACCGCCAACGGCAACAGAATAATCGCTGAAAATGTATACCGGTTTATAGTAGACCAACAGCTATCGCTAAAATAAATCCGCATGCAATCGCAAAAAAACATAGGACTACCATGGAACTCACCGACGCTCATCTCGACGAATTAGAACAACGAGGCTATATCATCGTGCCCGGCTTCCGCCACGGCGAAGAATTAAAAGAACTGCAGGCCGCCCAGCGACGCGCGCTGCCCTCGTGGGAAGAAGTCAAAGACGACCCGCCGTCCGGCCGCGCGACCCTCAGCGAATTCCCCCCGGCCGAAATGGCCCTCTTGCGCGGCACCGTGCATCATGCGGCCTGGGACTTCGCCCGCGAATGGTTCAGTAGCGAGCATATCCACTACCGCGCCGGCTGCATGATCGCCCGTTACCCCGGTTTTAAAGGCGGCGGCACCGGCTCGGATGCCTCTGCGCTACACCTCGACAATGGCAACAATTCGCTCTTGCCACCCTCCGACTCGGCCCGCGCCTTCGGCCAACTTGTCTTCTGGCACCACCTCGAAGAAGTCGGCGAGGACCAGGCGCCGCTGCGGCTGATTCCCAAAGAACACGGCCGCGATATGAGCAAAGCCGAGCCGCTGGTCTGTGAAGCGGGTACTTTGTGCATCTTCACAAACTACACCATGCACTCGGCCAGCGACTATCTGCGTGCCAACGGGCAGCGCTACACCTGGGGTTTTGGCCTCGGCCGCGCCGACCACTACTGGGAGGGCTTCCGCCACTATACCGACAAGGGCAAAAACCCGACCTTCGGCGAATTTATCGGCACGCTCACCGCCGCCGAAAGAGAAGTCTTCCGCTTCCCGCCCGCTGGCCACGCCTATTATACGCCGCAGACCTTGGCCGCCCTCGAAGAACAATATCCCGGATGGAACGCGCGTAATGAGTACTGATACAGTAACAAATCAAACGCTTTTTACTGCCGGCCAGGGAGGGTATCATTCCTATCGTATCCCGGCCCTAGCCCCCCTCCCATCCGGCACGGTGCTCGCCTTTTGCGAAGCCCGCAAATACACCGGCCGAGACCACGACGAGATCGACCTCGTCCTGCGCCGTAGCGCAGACGGCGGTCAAACCTGGGCCGAGCAGCAAATCGTCGTCGAATCCGGCGGCAAGACCTGCGGCAATCCCTGCCCCATCGTAGACCGCGACACCGGCCAGATCCATTTATTGTTCTGCAAAAACAACCAGTGGGTTTTCATCAACCGCAGTGCCGACGAGGGGCGAACTTGGTCCGAACCAAAAGAAATCACCGCCCAAGCGAAAGACCCCGCCTGGTCTTTCGTCGGCACAGGCCCCGGCCACGGCATACAACTTTCCACCGGCCGTCTCTTAGCCCCTTGCTGGTCCGACGAAAGCCCCGGCCCGCTCACCTGGGCACCCAATCCCAACTGGGGCAAAATCCAATCGTCCTACGCCCTCTACAGCGACGACCACGGCCAGACTTGGCACCACAGCGCCAATATCACCACCGACGCCACCGACGAATGCATGGCCGTCGAACTTTCCGACGGCACCCCCTACATGGCCATGCGCAGTCGCCAAGACAAAAAATGCCGCGCCCATTCTACAAGCCACGACGGCGGCCAAAGCTGGTCCCCCGCCGAATACGATACCTGCCTGCCTGAACCCTCCTGCCAGGGCAGTATTCTCCGCGATAAAAGCACCATCTACCTCGCCCACCCCTCCAACCCAGACGACCGCACCCGTCTGGCCCTCTACTACAGCCTGGACGACTGCCTGACCTTCTCTGCCCCCACCATCCTCTACGAAGGCCCAGCCGCCTACTCCGACCTCGCCGCCACCGACAGCCACCTGCTCTGTTTCTTCGAAGCCGACCGATCCGGCCGCTTGGTCTTAGCGCGAATCGACACAAAACATCTTTCACCCTAAGTATCGAAACCCACTTCCCGCATCTCCACCCTGAGCGCCGCCATCGCTTTCTGCTCAGCCGCCACTGGTTTTTTATCCCCCGTGCCCAGCATGCGTTCAATTCGCTGCACGCCCCGTACCAAGTCCCCTAAAGTCTCTGGCGTCAACGCGCCCTCGTGGTCGTCCCCCGGCATCTGCACATGGTAGGTAAAATGCTTCTCCAAAACCTGGGCGCCCAGCGCCACCGCAGCCAGACACGCTTCAATGCCACGACTGTGATCGCTGTAGCCGATTACATATTCGGGGAAGGCGTCCTGTAAAGTCACCATCGCGCGCAAATTGACATTTTCGTCTTCGGTTGGATATTGGCTGGTACAATGCAATAAATACAACTCCTCAATCCGTCCGAGCCGCTCGACAGCCTCGCGCACTTCCTCCAGCGTCGACATTCCGGTCGACAAATAGACCCGCTGCACTTGATCGGCCCGGCTATTCACATAGTCCAATAGCGCCAAGTCCGTAACCCTGCTCGAAGCCAGTTTGAGCTCGTCACAGCCCATGCGATCCACCAGGAAAGCTGTCGAGCGCTGTGTAAACGTCGAGCAAAGAAAGCCGATCCCTCGCTCTTGGCAGAGCGCCTGCATCTCAAAATGCTCCGCCTCGGGCAGTACGACTTTCTTAAACTCCTCATACCAAACGTGGTCGTTCCCGAACTGCTCCGCCGTATAGGTCTGGAATTTGGCATAGGTCCCCCCACCGCCAGCGACTTCCTCCACCATCCCGCGGCACAGATCCCACTGCCCATAGTGGTTCTCACCAATTTCGGCGATAATGATAGTCTTCATAGCCCATTCTCCTCTCTGCAGCTATATGTTCTCGCGCCTGAATGCACAGATCCACGTACTTCCTTAACCTATCATAATCGACGATTTCCCCAAGTCCGTCGCCGGAGGCGCGAGCCTACGCACTAAACCCGCTTGATGCACTAAACCCTATTTAGTACACTCCCCACGATTCCAAACGCCAACAACCAAACCAAGGAGCTCACATGAAAATCGGCCTCTACGCCTCCATGTTCGGCAAAGACGACCCGCCGACCCTGCAAAGCATCGAAAGTTATATCGAGCACGCCTATGACCTGCGCCTGGACCTGATCGACTTCCGCAGCGATCGCGGTTTCAGTTCCTCCGAACCCGACTACCTGATCAAAACCAAACTCACCTGCATCGCAAAAGGCCTCTCCATCGGCTACCTGGCCTCCGGTGGCCACTTCATCGGCACCGACGAGGAACTGCGCGCCAAAGTCGAACAGGCCAAAGCCGATATGGATATCGCATTGATCTTGGGCGCGCCGATGATCCGTCTGTTCTGCGGCCAACCGCTCACCGACCCAGAAGAGCGCAAACGCGAGATCCGATGCTTTCAGGAGGTCGGCGACTACGGCCTCAAAGTCGGCATCGCCATGGGCCTGCAAAACCACCCATCCACCGGCGACGACGTCATCCGCATCATTGAGGAAACCGACCGGGCGAACTTCGGTTTTCTCTTCGACACCGGCCAGTGGTGTGGCTCGCCCGCCTTCAACCGCGGCACGCCCGACCCCGAGCACGACATATACGAGTACATGAAACAGACCGCGCACCTAGCTACCCATGTGCGCGCCAAATTCTACAAGATCGATAGCGGCCGCGAGGAGTGGATCGACTACGAGCGCATCATCCCCATTCTCGCCGAAGCCGGCTACAACGGAGCACTCTCGGTCGTCTTCGAAGGCAAGGACGCCAACTCCTGCAACGACAAGGAAGTGATGCGCCTGGCCGCCGAACACTTACAGGACGTGGTCTCACGGCTCTAAAAAAATGACCTGTCCCATGCCCCGGCTCGAAACAGGCTGGAGGAAGCTGGCGTGAAAACAGTTCTCGGCCTGCTGCTCGGCCTGCGCCGTCACGACCTGCGTGCCGCTCGCACTTTTATCGATACGATGTTTCCGGGCGTTTCTCTTCCCGTGCGCTTCGTTAGGTTTCTCGTCTGGGCGCTGGGCCAAATCTTCTTTACCATACCCCGCGCCCTTAGCAGCGCACGCTTCGCACGCCCCGTTTCGCGGACCCCCATCTGGCTGGCCGCCGGCAACCCCCTGGCCAACCACCCTTGGGGCAATGATCCCAATACATCATTGCCCACCGACGCGGATGTAATCGTCATCGGCGCCGGCTTTACCGGAGCCGGCTGTGCCTATCACTGGGCCAAAGCCGGCCAAGGGCGAATGCTCGTTCTCGAAATGGAAGATGCGGCATCCGGGGCCAGCGGCCGCAATGAAGGGCTCGTCGTTATGGGGCGTTATTTCGCGATGGTACGCGATACGGTGCGCCCCTATCTCGATAAGGTGCGCGCCGACCTATCGTGTGAAGACCGCAACGCGCTCGCCGAACAGTTCGCCACCCGCTATAGCCAAAGCGCCTACAAAAATGCAGATCTCGTCGAGACTACCGTGCGTGCCGAAGGTTACGATTGCGATTACGCGCGCAATGGCTGGATCCAGGCCCGCGACGAAAGCGGGCAACAGGCGCTGGCCGAATCGATCCAAGCCGGCGCGGTTGCCGGTTTCGACGATTGGACCTCTTTATCACCAGCAGAAGTATTGGAAAAAGGCGGCATGCACGTCGAACACTCCGCCGGCTTCTCGCGCCGCGCCGCCAGCTTTCACCCCGCCAAATGGGTCTGGTCGCTCTTGCAGACCGCCATCGCCACCCCGCATATCGAACTTTATTCCCGAACCAAGGTCCTTAACATCACCGACCAGGGCCAAGACTACGCCATAGAGACCAGTCGCGGAACCATTCGCTGCCGCCACATCATCAACGCCACCGAGTCTTATACCGCCATTTTGCATGCGCAATTCCGCGACAAGCTCAACCCCGTGCAGACCCAAGCCGCCTTTGGCCGGGGCGGCCCGCACAACATGGGAAAACACATCGGTCTCAGCGGCAAGCGCGGCTTCTTCGGCCGCCACGACACCGGCGTGATGATCGGTTCCGACGCCACGCAACTGCCCTATCACCTAGCCGGCAACAATAATCCCTCGCGTTTTATCAGCAAATTCTTAATCGGCGAAATGCACCGCTACTTCGGCCGCAGCCCGATCGAAATCACTCACGAGTGGAGCGGCACCCCCGGTTTTACCGCCGACGAGTTCCCCGTCGTCGGCCTAATCGACGACAAACGCCAGTATCTCATCGGCGGCATGTGCGGCTCGGGCACCGCCGTCTCCTTCAACGGGGCCCGCCACGTCGTACAGCAAATCCTCGGTATAGACGGCCCGGACGACTACCCGGCCGCCTATTACGCCCCGACACGCATCCTCGACCCCGACAACCACGCTTGGCCCGAAATCGAAAGACCATGAACGAAAGCGAAATCAAAGACGCATTAAAACAACGACGCAATACCCCCCCCGAACACGGCATCCGCGTGCCCTTCGAAGCGATGCAGACCTTCGTCGCCGCGCTCTTTTCCGAGGCCGGTCTGCGCGATGAGGACGCGCGATTGATGGGACAAATCCTCACCGGCAATGATCTGCGCTGCGTATTCAGCCACGGCACCAACGCCTGCAAGCAATATCTGCACCACCTGCGCGACGGCGGCATCAATCCCCGCCCAGACGTCAAAGTGGTGCACGAGGCACCGGGCGCCCTGGTCCTCGACGGCGATGGCGGCCTGGGCTATTTCCCCTGTTGGCACGGCACCGAACGGATCATCGCCAAAGCCAAAACATGCGGCAGCGCCGTGCTCACGACGCGCAACCACCACCACTTCGGCGCCGCCGGCAACTACACCCGCCGCGCCGTCGCCGCCGACTGCATCGGCCTGGCCGCCTCCAACCACCGCAGCACCCACGACCCGGATCGGCCGGTCTACAGCACCATCACCTCCTCGCCGCTGAGCATCGCGGTACCCGCCGGCGAGCAACCGCCGCTAATTCTCGATATGGCCGGCGGCATCCTCGGTTTCAACGAAGAGCAATTCGCCGCCAATCCCTCCCCTTTCTTCAAGTCTTTCGGTCTGAGCAATATAATCCAAGTCTTGGGCGGCGCGGTCGCCGGCATCTACCTAGACCATTGCACGCAAGGGCCGTGGATTGCCAACCAGGGCGCCTTTATCGCCGTCTTCGACACCGCCCATCTCATGCCCGAAGGGCAAGTGCACGCACAAGTGGATCAGTATGTCGGCGACGCACGCAAAATGCACCCGGTGCCCGGCACAGAACGCGCCGAATTGACCGGCGGCAACGAATGGGCTTTGGAACGGGAAAACAGGGAACGCGGCATCCCCCTCGGCGACGAGCACCGCCAGATGCTCGAAGGGCTGGCCGCCGACTGGGGTATCAACCCGCCTTTCGCACAATGGCAGAATACGCGCTTCTGATGCCAGTCCACTCAGATCAATGCTTAGAGCAAGGTTTCGTCGTCCTGCGCAATCTCATCCCGACACAGATGCTGGGTGCAGTGCGCGCCGCTTGGGATTAGAACGTATAGTTCAACGCCAACCCCGGGCTAGGCGCCCCACGGTCGCTGTGCATGCTCATTTGCAGTTTGAGCTGCTGACCGTATTTAAAACGCACCCGGTCCCGCTTCTCCTCGATCACCCGGACCCCATGCACGAAGTCGTAAATAAAGTCATAGAGGATGACCGCCGCCCCGAGCGCAATCAACGGGCCACCGATACCGAGGTCGCCGTCGCGCTCGATCTCGCGCAACCGATAGTGCGTCACCTCGCCTTCTATGCTAACGGGGATTTTTTCGTATCGGTGCTCCTCGTCCTTATCCCCGGCATTGAGCACCATCACCTCGAAGTCCGTGGAAGGGAAGTCGCCCTCGCCGACCAGAATCGCCCCGGCCATGATCGACGCCACGCCCAATAGGCTCGTGGTTAAAAGCCGCTTACCCGTCTTCGGCTCGCCCGCGTAAAAATGCAGCATGCCCGGCACCGGTATTGCTTTGAGCGCAAGACCGACGGTGAGCCGGCGGTTCATATCCCTATACTCCTCATAGGTCATTCCCTGAGGTATCGGAGCCAGCGGCGATTCGTTGAGCACATCACCTTGTCCTTGCGCCTTGACCGTCGATGCCTGTATCAACATCGCCGCCCACCCCGCCAGCCCTACCATCGCAAGCTTTCTCATCTTTGCCTCCTCTTATATTGCAACTCGTCTAACCAGCGAAAATCCCACTTTTTTCATTTTCACACTCTTGTAGAATACAACCGTCACTCCCAAACGCCAAAAAAAAACGGGACCGCGATCCAGAACCAACGGCAAGAGCCCAAGCGCATCAACCTATTGACCAGCCCCCTGTCGTTGCGTAATGTGGGACCTATAGTCTATCACCTCAAGGTCGATACCCCGCCGCCAAGGAGACCATCAAGATGAAAGTCTTAATCCTATCGGGCCCCAACCACGGATTCGAAAAGAGCGTTCCCTTAATACACGAGTTTCTCGGCACGGCAGACGACCTCGATGTCGTATTAAAAGACAATAAGGACATCCTCGCGGACGGGCTCGACGCGTTTGACGTCTGCGTCTTCGGCACCGGTTTTACTCATCCCGTGCCCCAGGCTGACGGCTCGCACGTATGGGAGGCCGAACTTACGACTGAGCAGGAAGACGGCCTGCTCGACTTCGTGCGTGACGGCAAGGGTCTAGTCGGCATCCACGGCACCGCCTGGAATATCGGCGCGCGCGCCGTGGACCTGCTCGGCGGCCACGCCAACTGGCACCCGCCGGGCTTGACCTTTACCGTCAACGTCACCGAGGGCGAACATCCTATCATCGCAGACTTAGCAGACTTCGAGGTTGAAGACGAGATCTATATGTCGGCCTGGTTTCCCGAAATCAATATCCTCGCCACCGCCGAATGGTCCGGTAAAAAGCACCCCCTGGCCTGGACCAAATCCTTTGGCGACGGTCGCGTCTTCTACACCGCCTTGGGCCACGGCCCCGACACCTTCACCCGCCCCGGTATGCAAAAGCTGATGACCCAAGGCGTGCGTTGGGCCGGGACTAACTGAGCATGCAGCGACGCCCGATCCCGCACACCGACCTCAAGGTCTCGCCCCTGTGCCTGGGCACTATGACCTTCGGCACGCCTGTGGGCGAAAGAGAAGCCGTAAAAATAGTACACGCTGCTCTCGACCTGGGCATCAACCTCATCGACACCGCCAATATGTACGAGGGGTATACTCGCTCGATGGGCTCACCCGGCGGCCTCGCGGAAGCGTATATCGGCCAAGCCCTGCACGGCCGCCGCGACCACGCCGTGCTCGCCACCAAGGCCGGCAACCCAATCGGCCCCGAGCCGGAGGACAAAGGCCTGAGCCGCACCCACCTGCTGCGCGAATGCGAACGCAGCCTCAAGCGCCTGCAAACCGACTACCTCGATCTCTTTTATCTCCATGTCCCCGACCCCGACACGCCCTTAGCAGAATCGATAGCCGCCTGTGCCGAACTTATCGCCAGCGGCAAGATTCGCCATTGGGCCGTCTCCAATTTCGCCGCCGATCAGACCCGGCAGATCCTCGATCTCTGCGCTGAAGGCAATTGGCCGCTACCCGTCGCCCACCAGCCTTCCTTCAGCCTGCTCAACCGCACGATCGAAGAAGACCTGCTCCCTCTTTGTATCGAGCGGGAAGTCGCCGTAATCGCCTACCGCATCTTGGAAAGCGGCCTGCTCAGCGGTAAATACACCGACCCGGACAACCCGCCCGCCGATTCGCGCGCAGCCGAAAAACCCGAGTGGCTGCCGCAACTGCAAGACGCGCAAACACAACGGTCCCTCGCCGAAATATCGGCGCAAGCCGACGCAGCGAATCTGAGTCTCTTCGACTACACCGTCCGCGCCACGGTCTCCACCCCGGGCATAACTAGCGCCATCGTCGGCGTAAAAAAGCCCGAACAGCTCGCGGCGGCTGTCCGGGCCCTGGATTAAAGGCGCCTCTCATCATTCCCCCTTCCGCCACTGTGGCCGCCGCCGGAGGTGCGGGCCAACCCTCGCACCCTAAAGCTTTGCCAACCAACCACCATCGACATAAAAATCCTGTCCCGTGATATACCCCGCCGCATCCGAAGCCAACAACACCGCCACCCCCGCCAAATCCTCCGGTTCCCCCCAACGCCCCAGCATCGTGCTCGCCGCCCGCTGTGCCCGCCGCTCCGGGTCATTCCAACTCAGCGCCCCCATATCGGTATGAAAATACCCCGGACCGATCGCATTGACCCGAATCCCGTGCGCCGCCAAATCGTGCGCCAAAAATTTCGTCAGCTGCTTGAGCCCGCCCTTCGCCGCACCATAGGCCGGATTGTCTCCCGCACCCAACTCGGCCGCGATGCTGGTAATGTTGATAATCGACCCGCCTTCCGGCATCAACGGCGCCAAACCTCGCGCCAGGCGAAAGGGCGCGTCGAGATTGACGCGCAGTGTTTCGTCCCAAGCCTCGTCCGCATATTCGAGCAAGGGCTGCGGCTTGGTCACCCCGGCATTATTGACCAGTATATGCAACTGCCCGAACTCAGCTTTGATATACTCAATCAACGCGTCAACCTCTGCGCGCTCACCCAAATCGCTAGGCCGCGCCAGCACCTCTCCACCCAAGGCCGCCAACTCTTCCCGCGCCACATGCAAACGCCCGGCGTCCCTTCCCACCAACAGTGTCCTAGCCCCAGCCAGACTCAACGCTTCAGCGATCCCGCGCCCCAAGCCGCGCCCGGCACCCGTCACCACAGCCGTCTTACCTCCAAGCGAAAAAAGCTCCTCGACATAACTCATGTTAAAGCTCCGGATTGTTTAGAGACAAACTGCACATCCCCACACACTCTCTACTTTTCAAGACGGCCTAAGTATACGAAATTCTCTTAGTAGACGCGTCCCCTCCCACTTCATATATTCCGCCCAACCACCGCAACAAGCCGCCTTCGTTCGCTTCGAAAGGATCACAGCCCATGACGATTTCTACCGACAGCATCTTCCATCGCGTCATCACTAACAACTGGCCGCAAATCTCCCACGGCAAGGACTGCTACCTCTACGCCGAAGACGGCCGCGCCTACCTCGACGCCTGCGCCGGCGTACACGTCGTCTCCATCGGCCATGGCGTGCCCGAAATCTCCGCCGCAATGCAAAGCCAAGCCGACAAAGTCTGTTTCACCTACGCCCGCTTCCTCACTCAGCCGCAGATCGATCTGGCCGACAAACTCACCGCCATGGCCCCCGGCGACCTCAACCGCGTATTCTTCGTCTCCGGCGGCTCCGAAGCCACCGAGGCGGGGCTCAAAATCGCCCGCAAATACCACCTCGAGACCGGCAACCCAAAAAAATACAAAGTCATTACCCGGTGGCAGTCCTGGCACGGCAATACCCTCGGCGCCCTGTCGATGTCGGGGCGCTCAGCTTGGCGCGAGGACTATGTGCCCTATCTGCTCGACTTCCCGCACATCACCTTCCCCAATCCCTCGCATTGCCCATACTGCAAAGGCCAACCCGCCTGCACCCTCTCTTGCGCCGAGGAGTTGGAGCGCGTTATCAAACAAGAGGGTGCGGACTATATCGCCGCCTTTATCGCCGAACCTATTTCGGGCACCTCGTGCTGCGGCCTCAAACCCCCACCCGATTACTTCCCGACCCTGCGCGAGATCTGCGACCGCCACAACATCCTGATGATCATCGACGAGGTGGTCACCGGCTTCGGCCGCACCGGCAAAAACTTCGGCATCGAGCATTGGCAAGGCGTAGTGCCCGATATCATGGCCACAGGCAAAGGCCTGAGCAGTGGCTATACCCCCATCGCCGCCACTTTGGTCCGCGACGAGATCTACGACGGTATCTACAAAAAGCAAAACCACTACGTGCACGGCCACACCTACGGCGGCAACCCGCTCTCCTGCGCCATTGCCCTAGCAGTGCAGAACTATATCGCCGACAACGACCTCGTCGCCCGCTGCGCCAAAATGGGCGATTTGATGCACGAAAAGTTGCTGCCTTTAGAAGCCTCGCCGATCGTCAGCGCGGTACGCGGTGGCCACGGCCTGCTCAATGGCGTCGAATTCTCAAAAGACAAAAGCACCGGCGAACCCTTCGACCCTCAGCAGGGTGTCACCTCCGCCTTCGTCAACCGCGTCTTCGACAAGGGTGTGCTAATTATGCCGGGTTCGGCGGGCATGGTCGACGGGGTCAACGGCGACCATATCGCCATCAGCCCGTCCTTTACCATTAATGGAGAACAGATCGAGCAAGTCGCACAGGTCATCACGGATGTGGTCGAGGAAATGGAGCAGGAGTTGGGATACTAAAAGGAATAGGCTACCGCGAATTTTCATCTCAGGCCTTAGCTATGCGGCAGGAATTTTTAAGGGAAGGGGGGTGACTGCGGGCCTGGAAAGGCACAGGGTCCGGGGGAGTGGTCGTGACGAAGCGCGGAGAAATAGGCCGCACGAGTAAGCGAGTGCTACAAGCCGCGCCCCGAGAGATTTTAAAAATACCCACTGCGATCAGCCCCGCCTCTATCGGCAAACATGTACTAACGTGTACTTAAGTAGAGCGGTGCCATCACATCAAAACAGAAAGTATCTCCGCAACCCCTACTCCAAACCACTCGGCAACGGATGGTATTTCACCAAGACCTCCGCCTCCGCAACTTTCAGCGGACTCACCAGATCCTCCGGCCGCCCCACCAACGAGATTTCTAGAAGATTCTTTCCTTGTCGTGGCCGCACCTTCTGCAAGTCAAACACCAGCCACATACTCTGATACGGCGCAACGATCCAGCCGTACTCGCGACGACAAACCTCCGACACCAGCGACTTGCCGTTCAGCGCGACCTCCAGGCGGTCCTCCGACACCAGATCCACGATCTTGATCTTTAACAGGACCTGGCTAACGCGCCCCTCCTGTGCGTCGTCGGCGCAATAAAAAACTATGGCGTGTTTCTCTCGATCATCTGCATTGATCTCTATCGGCAGCGCCACCGGATACTGGTTTTCCATATCTTGTGCGGACCTCGCCAACACATAGTGTTTGTCCTTTTCCTGCATCAGATCTCGATCGCCCAATTCGCTCAGAGAGTTCCGCTCCTGGTCACCTAAAGGCCAACGCATAAACCAGGCGTAAAGCCCGTCGCAACCCCGATCCAACAAACTCGCCGACGCCGCCCGCAATTGCGCGAGGTCGGGCCAGATGCACTGTTCCGCTCCGGTCGATCCGTCGCGCACATAAGGCTGTAATGTGCCGTAGACCGACACATCCGCCTCGTGCGCCGCTTCGATCATCCAATCGACCGGCATATCACCGTCGAGGATCATATAGCCGTAGCGCATCGGCACCAGAAAGTCTACCAAACCGCGTTCCAGCCAGGTCCTGACATCCAGCCC
>Ga0315339_1000270_pt1 | contig 76034 bp, 82 predicted proteins | sample ASW17metaG_FD_204514 | JGI IMG/M metagenome (GOLD analysis project Ga0315339, IMG submission 204514) | Ammonia-oxidizing marine archaeal communities from Pacific Ocean, United States - ASW #17 | ecosystem: Environmental > Aquatic > Marine > Oceanic | place: USA: California | collected 2016-12-05 | reverse complement strand
TTATTCGCTGTTACAAATCCTTATGATGGTTCTGCTGCTACTATTGGTAATGGTAGCATGATAGGGTTGCCCGTTAGTTCAGCAGATCAAGTAGATGAATTATACGCACTAGCTTTATCTCTAGGAGGTCTAGATGAAGGACCTCCAGGTTCAAGGGGGGGAGGTTTTTATGGAGCTTATTTTAGAGACTTAGATGGCAATAAATTAGTATTTTACCATTTAGGTTAAACATTAGTGAGATCTTGAAAGATTTCTTGTTTCTAATTCTTCTCTCATTTCTAGATGTTTAGCTTCAGTTATTGGATAATTCCAGATAATTGCCATAGCTATAAAATAAAACACTGAAGGTATAGTAGAAAATAATAATCTTAATCCAAAGAGTTGATCAGGATCATTATATCCGTTAGGGCTAGCATCAAATCCTACCCAAGCTAATGAGGTAAGGGCAATCCAAGTGCCTAATGACGCGGTCATTTTTAAAGTAAAAGACCAAGTAGAAAAGAAAATTGCTGATCTGTTTTCTCCACTCTTTAGTGTATCTAAATCAATAACATCAGCTTTCATTGAATTAGGCAGGGAATAAAATGAACCGGCTGAAAATCCTGTAATTACTGTTATAGGTAACATCCACCAAAAGTCACCCTCACCTAGAAGTAAATAGAAAGGATGTGCTAAAGCTATTAAAGATAATCCCATTACATATGATCTATGCTTACCAATATGAGTAGAAAGCCATACCCAGAATGGAACAGCAGCAATGCTGCTTAAATAAAATACGGTGAGCATATAAATTGCCATATCCTCTGCATCTAATACATAGGTAATAAAAAAAAGATATAAAGGTGTGGTTATGGATGCAGCAATACCTCCAATCATGAAGGCAATAATTAACCTTTGGAAGGGTTTATTTTCAGCCATTAATTTCATACCTTTAATTGGAGAGATAGAGGATCTGATATAGTTCTTACTTTCAGGTACAAAACTTATTGTACAAATGGCACAGATAGGCATTAAGATCACCATAGCTGTGCCTACTAAGTTAAGCACATTTCCACTTCCACCTATTCCCCAAAATAAAAGTGCAAAAGAAGGAATAAGTTGAGCACTTAAGCTTCCTAAGGCACCAGCCATAGCTCTCCATCCTGTTATTTTTGTTCTTTCATTATAATCCGGAGATAGTTCTGAACCCCATGCATAGTAGGGAATAATTATCATGGTTGTAGCTAATGAAAGAAGCATCATCCAAGTAAATAAATGCAAAGGACCGGCATCAATAGGAGGTAAGAAAAGCATATAAATGCTTAACATCATCAAAGGAGTTGCTACAGCGATCCAAGGTTTTCTTCTTCCCCATCTTGTCACTGTTTTATCATTAAGAAATCCACAAAGTGGATCAGTTATAACATCAAATATTCTTACACCTAAAATGATATTAGCAACGATAACTAAGGATAAACCTAGATCTCCCGTGTAATACTTAGGGATAAATACTACTACTGGAAAGAGAGCTATATTTATAGGAAACTCCATTAACGAGTAGTAGAAAAGTATAGATTTTTTTAACTTCAATGTTATCCCCTTCATTACAGATTACCTTGAAAAACAATTTAAATCATCAAATAATAACTTAGAATGATACTTAGTATGTCTAGTAAATACGATAAAGACCAAAGAGACTGGTTAAAATTAATTGATGAAGAAGTTATTCGGCCAGAGATTCCTATAATAGATCCACATCATCATTTATGGCCATCTACTTTCAGCGCTAATTCAGACTTTGCTAGCAATAGATATTTGTTAGAAGATCTTTGGGAAGATACTGAAAGAGGGCATAAAATTGTTAAAACAGTTTTTGTAGAATGTGGTCAAGGCTACTATGACGATGGACCAGAAGAAATGAAACCTGTAGGTGAGACCGAATTTGTAGTTTCAGTCTCAAAAGAAGCAAGTCTAGATAATTCTAAGGCACAGATTGGAGGAATAGTTAGCTTTGCAGATATGATGTTAGGAAGTTCTGTCAAAGAAGTTTTAGAAGCACATCAAGAAAAAGGAAAGGGTTTATTTAAAGGAATTCGGCATGCAGCTGGATGGGATAAAAGTAATCAAATAAGAAATTCTCATACTAACCCAATAGAGCATATTTATTTGAATAATAAATTTCAGAAGGGAATTGAAGAGTTATCAAATTTAAATTTAACCTTTGATGCTTGGCATTATCATAATCAGATAACAGAGCTAACATCTTTAGCTAATAATTTCCCCGATTTAGTGATTATTCATGATCATTTTGGAGGTCCTCTAGGAATAGGTCCTTACACGAACATGAGAGAGGAAATTTTTCATCAATGGAAAGAAGATATTTCTGAATTATCACTATGTAAGAATGTCTTTATGAAATTAGGTGGTTTGGCTATGCCGATTAACGGTTGGAACTGGCATAAAAGAAATATACCCGCATCTTCTAACGAAATAGTTGAATTTCATAGTCCTTATTATTTACATGCAATAAATGAGTTTGGAACTAACAGATGCATGTTTGAGAGTAATTTTCCAGTTGATAAACAATCTATGTCTTATTTAGTTTTATGGAATGGGTTTAAGAAGATAAGTCGAATATTTTCTGATTTAGAGATAAGTGATTTATTTTTTGAGACAGCAAAAAAGGTCTATTCCTTATGACCTAGTTATAACCCTATTTGATTTAGACTAAAGTTTTTTAACTAGAGATTGATCAAATCCTTGAAGTTTAGCTGCTTCCTCTCTAACGAGTTCGGGTGATCCTAGTAATTGCCTATTTAAACCGATACGTTTAAACCAGTAATGTAATCCCATTTCGTCCGTGAATCCCATGCCGCCATGTACTTCAATGGAGGTCTTTGACACCTGACGACCTACTTCTGCCACATGAGCTTTAAGATGACAAGCCATTTCTCTAGCTTCATTTTTTATATTGTCTTGGCAGTGAGCAGTGTGCCAGACCATTGAATGACATGGTTCTAATTCAGCAGTCATTTCAGCACACATATGTTTCACTGCTTGGAAAGAACCAATTGCTCTTCCAAATTGTTTCCTTTCTAGAGAATATGCTACTGCTTTATCAAGCATTACTTGAGAAGCACCCACAGTATCTGCAGATAGCATTAATCTTCCTGCATCTATTACCTTATGTATAACATCGGTATTTTTTTTAGAACTAGGTAGTAATTCTGCATTGACGTTTTTCAAGACAAGTTCAATTGAATCTCTTGTTTTATCAACTGTTGTTAGATTGGTTACCTCTATACCAGGTAAATGTGCATCTACTAAAAAGAGTTGGCCTAACTTATCTCCCAATATAAAGGCATCTGCATTTTTTCCATCGATAATAAACATAGCTCTTCCTGAGATCTTTCCATTTAAATATTGAATACCAGCATCTTCTCTTGCCCCTATGAATTCTGAAAGACCCATTCCTATTTGTGCTTCTCCTCCTGCAATTTTAGGAAGCCAGTTATCTTTTTGAGATTCACTTCCAGCTAAAACTAATGATATTGGTGCCATTACATAAGCACCATTAAAAGGGCAAGGTGCTGTTCCAGCTCCTAGAGCACCAGCCACAACTGCAGCAAATAGAGTATCTAACTCAAGTCCACCATATTGTTCTGGTACCATTAAGCCACTTATACCTAAATCAATTAAACCTTGATGTATTGCTTCAGCCTTTTCAGTCTCTCCATCAGCTACAGCCTTAATAGTCTCAAGAGGAGCATTGGCTTCTAAGAACTTAGTAATGTTTTCTTTTAAACTTTTTTGTTCTTCTGATAATCCGAAATACATAATTAAGCTCCTTGCACTTTTGGTTCTTTAGGCATACCTAGACCTCTTTCACTAATAATATTCTTTTGAATCTGACTAGTTCCTCCGCCTATGATTAATCCAAGAAAGTACATGTAAGACATTTGCCAGCCACCTTTGTCTCTAAGATGAGGACTTTTTTCATAAAGAGTGCCTATTTCTCCCATAGCATCAATGGCAAGTCCTTCTAGGTCATGCCTAAGTTCAGTTCCTTGAAGTTTAGTAATAAATTTAGCCATATTAGTCTCTTGTCCTTTATTAATTTGACTAGACAATATTCTTAACGAGTTTGATTGTTGAGCAATTATTCTTCCTTGGATTCTCAATAATCTATCTCTAAAAACTGGTTTATCTATAACCCTTTCTCCATCAATTGTTTCACTTTTCATTAGATTAACCAAAGAGTTAAATCTATTCATGGTGGCATTAGGGTCTGCTAAAGAACCTCTTTCATGTCCTAAAGTAGCATTAGCAACTTTCCAGCCTTCACCTCTCTTTCCAATAATATTAGATGCAGGAATACGGACATCTGTTAAAAACAGTTCATTGAAATCAGAATCACCTGTCATTTGTTTTATTGGTCTTCTATCTATACCTGGAGAATCCATAGGCATTAATAGATAGCTAATTCCTTGGTGTTTAGGTGCATCTGGCTCTGTTCTTACAAGAATAAAGCACATTTGGGATAAATGAGCTGTACTGGTCCATATCTTTTGACCATTAATTACCCATTCATCACCATCTAATACTCCTTTGGTCTGGAGACTTGCTAAATCACTGCCTGAATTTGGTTCAGAATATCCTTGGCACCATATCATTTCACCTCTGAGAGTAGGGCGAACATAGGTTTTCTTTTGTTCTTCAGTTCCTAATTCTAGTAAAGTTGGAACTAACATTTGAATACCCTGGCCTCCCATAGGTTTAGGTATAGATGATTTAGAAAACTCTTCAGCAATGATTCTAAGTTTAATTATATTGATTTCCCCACCATAACCACCATATTCCTTAGGTATTGATCTAGCAAAATAACCGTTATCAATTAATTTTTGTTGCCAGGCTATCCTGCTTTCACTTCTTATCTCCCCCTCTAACTTTATATTTTCATTATCTTTTATAAAACTTCTGACTTCTTCTCTAAAGTCATCATATTGAGGTCCATATTCTAAATCCATAGTATTGTTCTAATTTTGGTAATATAAAGAGAAGTATATTACAAAAAAAAAGTCTTATCAGTTAGGTTTAAAGAAATTTTTTAAGGTATTTTATCCATCTATTCCCAATAACATTGCTATAAGAATAGAAATAGCACAACAAGAAATAGTTAAATATAATGAGGTAATTAATCTATTTACGAAATCATTATCCTGGTTCTTTGTTTTTTTCATTTCAACTTCTAATCTAAATGCCATTGGAATTCTAGATGGTCTATTATTTTTCATTTCATCATACATACTGTATATTTATACAGTAGTATTAATCAGAAAGCAATAATTAACTTATTCGTCTGTAAAAGATTTTTTATTTAAGTTAAAGTAAACATAAACATATGGAGAGAAAATTAAATGAACTTTATTTCTAAACTTACGTTCAGTCTTATATTTATTGCAGTTTTATCTGGCTGCAACTCAGGTGATAATATAATAGATTATTCTTCAGAAGCACCTCAAAAGGAAACATCTAATTCTTTAGACTATAACAAAGAAAGGAATGTTTATTTTGGAGATCTTCATGTTCACACTAAAAATTCTTTTGACGCTTTTATTTTTGGAACGACAGCAACTCCTGATGATGCATATAGATATGCTAAAGGCGAATCCATAAAGCATCCTCTTGGTTATGATCTTCAATTAAGAAAACCTTTAGATTTTTATGCTGTCACTGATCATGGTTTCTTGTTGGGAAGTGTTGAAGGTTGGTCAGACCCAGCCAATGGAGAGGCTACCAAACCTTTTCATGATTTAAATAGAGAAGAAAATCGTACTGTAGAATCCATAGCAGAAAGAGGAGCACTATTTGGTTTTTATATCAGAAATTTAGCTTCAGGTATAAGTTTTTGGGATGGATTAAAGGTTTTATTTACAGGAGACCAGGCAAGAGCAATATCCATATATGATGTTGATATACATAGGTCGGCTTGGAAGGATGTGATAGAAAGCGCTCAAAGACATAATGATCCAGGAAATTTTACTTCATTTATAGCTTATGAATATACTTCTTCTTCAACTTTTTCAGGTGAAAATAGAAGTATTCTCAATCCTAATGGCACAGGCCCTTTTGAACAAGGCAATCTACACAGGAATGTAATCTATAGTGGAAGTAAGATAACAGTTGAACCTTTTACTAGATTAAAATCTTTGAACCCAGAAGATCTTTGGGTCTGGATGGATAATTTAAGAGAACAAGGAGTTGATACAATAGCTATTCCTCATAATTCAAATGGCTCAAATGGTCAGATGTTTGAATCTGAAACTTGGGATGGTTTTCCTATGGGCAAAAGTTACGCGCAACTAAGGATGAGAAACGAACCTTTAGTAGAAGTAACTCAAGTTAAGGGAACTTCAGAAACCCATCCTTTGTTATCGCCTAATGATGATTGGGCAGATTTTGAAATAATGGATAGTAGAGTTGGAAGTGCACAGTATAGTAAACCTTATGGGGGGTATGTAAGATCAGCATACCTAGAAGGACTTGGTATGCAGGAAGAAAAAAGGGGCAATCCATACAAATTTGGCATGGTAGGTGCAAGTGATACCCATACTGGAGCTATTTCTGATGATGAATCAAATTTTTTCTCAAAAGTAGGTATATTAGATGGGACTGCTAGTTTACGAGGTTCAGTTCCTTTGGAGCAATATGCTCTTGATGCATTAGGCCTACAAGCTACAGCCGATACAGCTGTAGCTGAAGCCTTAGGAGATGGGCAAAGCCTCGCGTTAGATGCAGACGATGTAAATGTTAATGCTCGACTAATCACTACAAAAAGGATTGGTGATAATTATTATAATGATGGAACTTTTAAACAGTGGAGTGCATCTGGATTAGCTGTAGTTTGGGCAGAAGAAAATACACGCGAATCTATTTTTAATGCTTTTAGAAGAAAAGAAACTTATGCAACATCTGGAACAAGAATTAAATTAAGATTTTTTGCAACTGAAGGATTAGATGAATCAATATTATCACAACCTAACATGGTAAAAACAGCATATTTAAAAGGTGTTCCTATGGGAGGAGAAATAATTTCTACTACTGAAGAATCACCACAATTTCTTGTTTGGGCTATGCAGGATAGCGATGGTGCACCTTTACAAAGAATTCAGATTATAAAAGGTTGGGTAGATGAGATCACAGGAAGACCTCATGAAAAAATCTATGATGTAGCATGTTCAGATGGTTTGTTAGTTGATCCTATAACAAATAGATGTCCAGATAATAGAGCTAGAGTTGATATTGCTAATTGTTCTATAAGCGGGAATGTTGGGTCAGGTGAGCTGAAAACTATATGGTCAGATCCTGATTTTAGACCTAATCTCAAATCTTTCTATTATGTAAGAGTGTTAGAGAATCCTACTTGCAGGTGGTCTACATGGGATGCAATTAACTCAGGAATTAAACCAAGACCTGATTTACAGAGTACTATTCAAGAAAGAGCTTGGTCTTCACCTATTTGGTATACACCTATATCTCAAAAAGATACAGATTATGTGCAACTTAACTAAAATAGTTTAATTGCAAAAAAGTTTTTTTAGTAAATAAATCATTTTTTAGTGACAAAGAAATTAACTGTTTTTTTTAGTATTGGAATTCTTATATATATTTTAAATAATTTATTTAATTCCTCGACAGAAGATAAGTTAATTATTGTATTTGAAGAAGAGCTAGATGCACTCAAAAAATCTTGGATCTCCCAAGTTGGCAGATCTCCAAATAAAGAAGAAGTAGAGGGGATCATTAATCAGTTAGTTGATGAAGAGATGTTGTATAGAGAAGCCCTAAGTCTGGGTCTAGATAAGGGAGATATTATTATTAAAAGACGACTTGCTCAAAAGATAGGTTTTTTAAAACAAGAGATACAGATTGTAGAACCTTCAATGGAAGAGATTAATAATTTTTATTTATTAAATAAAGATAGGTATATTATTCCTAGAAAATTTAGTTTCACTCATATATATTTTAATAAAGACAAAGATGGCTCTAAGAGAGCTATAGAAGCACAGAGGACTATTTTCAATGGTCTTAGTGGTATAGAAGGGGATCCCTTTTTGCTAGGCAGAAATTTCGTTATGAAAACACCTATGGAAATAGAAAGGTCTTTTGGTAAAGATTTTTATAATTCTTTAGAGAAACAAAAAATTGATATTTGGGTAGGTCCTATTAATTCTTTATATGGTAGTCATTTACTAAAGATAACAGATAGCATATCTTCTAAAGCTCCAGAATTAGAAGAAGTAAGTGAATTGGTTATTAAGGATCTAAAATTTCAAATGAAATCTAATGAAATGGAAGATTTCTTAAAAATTCTTAGAACAAAATATACAGTTCAAGTCCAGTCAGAGTCATAGAGGTTTATGTTAGCTCGATTCTCTATTTTTATAATCTTTTCTATGATTGGGTTTAATATCAATGCTCATGAAATGAATCCTGCTCGCTTAATAGTGGAGGAGCTTCCAGAAAATAATTATAAAACAATTTGGATGTATCCTTTAAAAAATTCAGGATTGGAGTCAGAAGTTGCTTTTTCCGGATGCAATAAATTATTTAGCAATATACCTAAGATTAATGGTAAATATCTAGATACAGAAATGCTTTTAGAATGTGAAAATTCAATTAAAGGACAGTCAATAACTATTAAAGGTTTGTCGAGAACAACTGACGCCTTAATTACTATTAAATATAGAGATAAAACATCTTTCGAGGGATTGGTAAGTGTAAATGATTCATCTATTTTAGTTCCATCGGAGGTAAGTCTTTTTCCTACAAGCTATTTTTGGTTAGGGGTAGAGCATTTATTAAGTGGAATTGATCATGTTTTATTTGTTTTTGGGTTACTTTTTATAATTAAAGGTATAGGCACTCTCATAAAAACCATAACTGCATTTACAATAGCCCATAGTTTTACTCTAGCATTATCTGTTCTAGGCATTTTTAGCCTTCCTCAATTAGTTACAGAAGCCTTGATAGCTTTAACTTTGATTTATTTAGCTTTAGAAATTCATGAAAAGACTTTCTTTAAATCTACACCATGGCTTTTAGCTTTTGGATTTGGTTTATTACATGGATTTGGTTTTGCTGGTGCTCTTACAGAAATAGGAATAGCAAATGATAGTTTGTTACTTTCACTTTTATTTTTTAATCTAGGAATAGAGGCAGGTCAATTGTTAATTTTACCTGCTCTTGCCCTTATTATCTGGATCTTAAAGAATAATAAAATTCAAGAGTTTAGTAATGTTTTCTCCTCTTATTGTATAGGAGGGATAGGATCTTTTTGGTTGATAGATAGAATCTTAAATATTATCAATTAAACTCTACTTAAGATTTCATTTTCTAACAGCCATAGTCTGTCTTGACCCCAAATAGAAAAATCTTCTGCATTTTGAGAGATTAATTTAAAAGCCGGTACTCCCCAAATGGAACTGTCATACATATCAAGTCTGTTTTTTTCCAGAAGATGACGCCATCTATCATTATCTAAATGAATTTCTGCCTCCTCCCAGTTTAGGCCTAATTCTTGAATTAATTTATTTAAGAAGTTTATTTTATAAATATTTTTACCGTCATGAAAAGAAGCAACCATTAGCCTGTGAAGGTATTCAAAGCCTTTGTCTTGATCATTAACCCACATGAAGAGGGAGTAAGCCCTTTCTGCAGGTTTTCCTATAGGGGTAAGTATTTTATTAAATTTTACTCCAACTTCTTTACCTTCTCTGCTAGCATCATTTAGTATATAGGCCCCTTTAGATCCTGGTATTTTCATATTCCTCATCAACATTGGCAGGACTGGTTTTATTTTAAGTTTAATAGAGTACTTTTCGGTTAATTTTTTGACTCTATTAAATGAAATATAAGTATAGGGACTATTTAATGAAGGATAGAATTCGAGTACAAAACCCTCTTTTTTTACTTTTTCTTTTGGAGAGACGTAAGATCTTGTTGAGATAAATGGAGAGTTAGAAATTTGTAACCCTAATTTTGTTAAACGATTTTCTAGATGGTATAAACGATCAAGTCCCCAGTAATTTTCCCCTTCATAATGAAATACAGCACCAAGATAATGTTTTTTTTGTTGTCTTTGAATGTCACCTTCTTTGATAACTTGACTGGCAATATCTTCACTTGTTCCAAATTCTTTAACTTGCTTTTCTAGATCTTTCAAGTCGCCTTGCCATAATTGATGTGCTAAATCCATAGATTTAGGTAATAGCATATCATTTGGGGTATTAGTTAAAATTTGTTCAATTTGTTTAACTTCTTTATGGTTAGGCATCACTTCTATTTTTGGAGGTTTTGTATTGTAGAAAGGGGCTATTCTTTTTGCATCAATCAGAGAGTATATTTTGTAAAACTCAGGTTCAGGAGTTGCTAATGGAGGAGGTTCTCCTACCAATACAAAATTCAGATTAATATTATAAGTCGTCTTTAAAGATTCTAATTTTTGGAGCACTAGATATGAGTATGGATCACTTACACTATGAAAATATATTACTTCATGAGGTCTGCCATCTTCATTTCTTTTTTTTTCTAAGAGTAATCTTCTCTTATTTTGCAATTCTAGATTTGCAAATCTAGTCATTCGACGAGAACCTACAATTCTAAAAATTAACTGCTTCGATCTTTCTTTTATATTCAATTCAATTTTATGATTAATAAAAAACTTTAACCTGCATAATTATCATACTAAATTGATCTACTTATTTATAAGATTATATAGTTAACATTTGAAGGTATTTATAGAATGGTCTAACCACTGAATTAACGGTTTTTCTATCTCATCTAAAGATTTATACCTTTTTAAAGGGAGGGAAATATTTTTTATGCCCTTTTTTAAGCTTGTTAGAAGTAATATATCTTGCTTAAGTTGATAAAGGGGAGTTACATGAATTCTTACGGTAAATACTATAGATTTTGTCAATGTTAATCGCTTAATAGTTTGTCTTTCAACTCTTACAAATAATTTATCTCCGGCATTTCTTTCATTGATAGATTTACTCCTTTTTATCACTTTTTTATTTTTAGCGGGTTGGAAGAGGTCTGGTGATTCATATATTGACCAATTAAACCTTTGGAATATCTTATTTTCTGGTAATTTAGTAAATAAATGATTTACTTTATCGCCAATAGACGATTTATAAGAAGGCACATGTTCGTGTAAATCAAGCAGAGATTTATTAAATTTATTATTTAAAGACCAGTTAGATGGGGAGCATAGAGAAGCAGCACTTAAGAAATATTCTTCATTTCTAGGCATCATAATTATTAAATCTTCTTGCACAAGAAGAGCAGCTGTTTCAAGTGGAGTTAAATTCGGAAGATATTTTTGATTGGCTTTTATTTTATTTAAATGTGCAGGATGATATAACTCTAGATTTTTCATTATAGAATTAAGGGTTTCTTTTTGAGAATCAACGGACTCAGGAGTGTCTAGATACACTTCATTATGTTTTGTATTAAATAAATTTTTTTTAATTTGAATCTCTGAAAAGAATAGATCATCTATTTCAAGCCATTCTGAGTTAGGTATTGGTGAAAGACCTATCTTTACTCCTCCTTCTCCGTTCTTGTAAGGAGTATGGATTGGTGTTTTCAAAATTCGTCTAACCCTCTTTTCTTAAGTAATGGTTCAATCTTAGGTTCAGACCCTCTATAACGTTTATATTGAGTCATTAAATCATCAGTATTACCTGCTGAATATACATATTTCTTTAATTTATCTGCGGTTTCTTTATCAAATATTCCTTTCTCTCGAAAAGGCTGAAAAGCATCAGCTTCGAGTACTTCAGTCCAAAGATAACTGTAATATCCCATAGAGTAACCACCAGCAAATATGTGAGCAAAATATGTGCTTCTATATCTGCTATTTATTTCAGGCATAAGACCAATTTCATTAAGAGTTGTGCTTTCGAATACATTGGCATCTTCAATTTTTTGATCTTGAGTGTGCCATGCCATATCAAGATATGCAGCTGCTACATATTCGGTTGTCGCAAAGCCTTGATTAAATTTAGAAGCATTGGTTATTTTCTTAAGCAGCTGTTTAGGTATAGGTTCATCAGTTTTATAATGTGTTGCAAAAGAGGCAATAACCTCAGGTTCACCAGCCCAATTTTCCATCATCTGAGAAGGAAATTCTACATAGTCTCGAGTAACTCTCGTGCCTGATAGACTGGGGTATGTTGCATCAGAAAGTAATCCATGCAGAGCATGACCAAATTCATGAAATAAAGTAGTTACTTGTTCGAAAGACAATAAGCTTACTCCATCTTCATTGGGAGGTGGAAAATTACAAGTATTCATAACTACTGGTATTTGTTTGCCATCAAATTTACTTTGACTTCGAAAAGAATTCATCCAAGCTCCTCCACCTTTATTAGATCTGACTGTGTAATCAGTATAAAAAATACCTATTACTTCACCAGACAAGTCTTTAACCTCAAATGTTCTTATATTTGCTCTGTATTTTGGTAAATCAAATTTCTCAGTAAAAGTGATGTCAAATAACTTTGTGGCTACATCAAAGGCGCCTTGTAATACTTTAGTTTCACTGAAGTATGGCTTTATTTCTTCCTCTGAAAAATCATATTTAAGTTGTCTTATTTTTTCTGAATAATACCACCAGTCCCATGCAGCTAATTTAAAGTTTCCACCTTCTTCTTGAATGAGATCTTGCATTTCTTGAGATTCTTTTTTAGCCCTTTCAAGTCCTGGTTTCCATACTTGATCTAAGAGTTTTTTAACTCGTCCAGTATTTTGAGCCATAGTATTTTCAAGCACAAAGTCGGCATGAGTTTTATAACCCAATAAGTTAGCTTTTTGAGTTCTTAAATCGACCATTTGGATTGCTAAATTCTTATTATCTTTTTCGTTATTATTATCACCTCTTTTAATATAAGAGTTATAAAGTTTTTCTCTTAACTCTCTTTTAGTTGAGTAAGTTAAGAAAGGGTACATACTGACTCTTGTAGGCTTAAAAACCCATTTACCTTTATTACCATTTGCTTCAGCCAATTCTTTGGCTTGCTTGATTACATCTTTAGGAAGGCCTTCTAGCATATTCTCATCTTCAATAATTAAGCTATAACCTTCATTCGTTTCTTTGAGAAGGTTTTGATCAAATTTAAGAGATAAAGAAGATAATTGCTTATTTATTTTTGTGAGCTTATTCATTGAATCAGGAGATAATTGCACTCCTGATCTAATAAAACCCTTATATGTTTCGTCGATTAATCTCAGTTGCTCTGTAGTTAGACTTAATGAATTTTTCTTTAGGTAAATATTCTGAATTTTATTAAAGAGATCTAAGTTTAAAGAAATCTTATCTCTATGAGCTGAAAGCATAGGGCTTATTTCCTGAGCTATTTTGTCCATTTCTTCATTTGTGTTGGAACTCAGTAGATTAAAAAAAACACTAGATACTTTATCTAAGGTTTTGCCTGTTCTTTCCAGTTCTACAATGGTATTTTCAAAAGTTGGGTCTTCAGGGTTCTTTACTATTTGATTAATTTCTATGAGGTGTTCTTTCATGCCTTCTTGAAATGCTGGCATGTAATGTTCTAATTTAATATCTTGAAAAGGAGGAATTTTGTAGGGTGTTGAGTATTCTTCTAAAAAAGGGTTCATATTTTTATTCTCATTACAGCCTAATAGTAAACTTATAAAGGCTAGGATAATTATTGATTTATACATCAGTATTTAAGTTATATTAAAGATTTTTCCTGTCAAATATAAAAGGCCTTAAAGACCTTTTATATTTATTAAATGATGATTTAGAAAAGTTTAAATCCTTGAAAAGACTTTACCAAAGTGGAGCTATTTGGATCAGTAGATGCTTGAAACTCCATCCAATCCTTGCTTTCATTAAGTTTATTAGTAAATTCTGCCATATCGGCCCAACTTTTGAAGTTCATAAGATAATGCAGGTTACCTGTACCTCCAACACCTTCTCTGTAAGAATCAATTTTTGCTCCTAGAGATTCATGTATTTCTTTAGCTTTAGCAAAATTGTTTAGAACTTCTGATAATTTCCCGGGTGCTGGATCCCAGATAAATACTCTGTATACAGAATAGTCATTAAAACTATCTGCCTTTACGCTTACATCTAAATTTATTCCTTCAAGGCTTGCAATGAGTTCTCCGGAAGGCTTTCTACCAACTTTTTTCCAAAAGTCTTGAAATTCTTTACTAGTAGATTGGGCCTCTTTAGTTGCCGCCCAACTTTCTAAATCATCCCAACGAAGTACATAATCAAATGCTTGAACAGGTGATCCAACATCTAGTTGGTAAGCATGAGCTTCTGCACCTAAGTTTGTATGAATAACAGCAGATTCACTCATATGTTTTATTAAAGTCGGGATCTTACCTGGAGAACTTTTCCAAGTAAAAACTTCTAATATTTCAGAATATGTTACCGGGGAAAGTATTAAAAAAATTGATGCAAATGCAATATTTATTTTTTTCATAATAATGATTTCTCCTTTAAGTTTATTGTTTTAGCATTACACACTATTATTTAAACTCTGAGAAGTGTTATTATAAAATTTTTTAGCGAGTTAGAATGAAAACAAAAATCTGTTCAGATCTTGGTATTGAATATCCTATTTTTGCATTTACACACTGTAGGGATGTTGTAGTTGCTGTAAGTAAAGCTGGTGGTTTTGGGGTTCTAGGTGCTGTAGGTTTTTCAGAAAAAGAATTGCAGAAAGAGCTTGATTGGATAGATTCTCATATAGGCGATAGACCTTATGGGGTGGATGTAGTGATTCCTCAAAAATATGAAGGCATGGAAGAATTGGATCCTGATGTATTAGAGCAAAATATGCATTCAATGATTCCAAAAGAACATAAAGAGTTTGCTGAGAAATTATTGATTGATAATGGGGTTCCTCCTTGGCCTAATCCAGAAGAGAAAATGGGATTATTTGGCTGGACCTTAGCAACAGCAATGCCTCTTGTAGAAGAAGCACTAAAAAGACCTAATTGTAAAATGATTGCTAATGCCTTAGGCACACCCCCTAAAGAAGTAATTGATCTCATTAAGTCAAGCGGAAGATTAGTTGGGGCATTATGTGGTAAACCGAAACAAGCATTAGCACACAAAGAAGCAGGAATTGATGTAGTTATAGCACAAGGATATGAAGGGGGAGGTCATACAGGAGAGATAGGTAGTATGGTTTTATGGCCACAGATAATAGAGATGGTTGATCCTATTCCAGTCTTAGCAGCAGGTGGAATAGGCAATGGAAAGCAAATGTTAGCTGCAATGTCTATGGGAGCTTCAGGTATATGGACAGGATCATTATGGTTAGCAGTAGAAGAAGCATTTGCTCAACCTGAACAAAAGCAGTCGTACTTCAATGCTGAAAGTTCAGATACAGTGAGATCTAGATCTTGGACAGGAAAACCAGCAAGGATGCTTAAGAATTCTTGGACAGAAGCTTGGGATCAAGATAATACACCTGATCCTCTTGGAATGCCTCTTCAGGGTTTATTAACTGCAGATGCTATGAGGCGTACTCATCAATATGCTGCCAAGGGAGATGCACAAAAAGTTTCTTTTAATGCTGTTGGACAAGTCGTAGGCCAAATTAATGAGGTAGAAACATGTAAGTCAGTTGTATCTAGGTTAGTTAATGAATATATTGACGCGCTAGAAACTGTTAATAATTTAATGCCAGATGTCTAAAGAAATAGATTTACTGATAACAGAAGTTAATATTTCTAAAATTTTATTTAATTATGCAAAAGCTTGTGATGAAAAGAATTGGTCTTTGCTAGATGATGTATTTCATGAATCAGCTATAGCAATTTATGGGGATCATCAATGCACAGGATTAAATGAAATTAAATCTTTTCTTTCTGAAAGTCTAAGAAGCATCGGTGATGCTCAACATTTATTAACAAATATACAAATTGAAGTAAATGAAGATAATGCTTCATCAACAAGTTATCTTTCCTCTTTGCAAATGATTAATGATATCAATCCTATGCCTTCTCAAGTTTGGGGCCAGTATAAGGATAACTTGATTAGAGATAATGGTGTATGGAAGATTACCAGAAAAGAATTAAAGATATTTTTTTCAAGTTAGGATGAATTTCCGTAAAATTATTGGATATGGGCTGTTAATTATTTCTATTCCACCTTACATTTTTCTTTTTTTTGTTCCTTTTTTAGAAATTAATATAAAGGAGATGGCATCATATGCTGCTGTTCTTTATGGGGTAAGTGCAGTAGCATGGTATGTAGGCTTAGTTTTATTAGGCCCAGAAATTGTATCTAAATTAAAAGACTATTATCAAGCATTTAAGAGTAAATTTATAAGAAAAAAAACATGAAATACAACATAGAGCAAATTATGAGTGAGCATGAGTATGTTCATCCAAATGAGATGGGTGGTTATCTCCTACATGGAGGTTTAGATAAAGATAGAAAATATATCTCTCCTAGAACGCTGATACGCTGGGAAGCTGTTGAGTCTTGGAAATCTGCACTTTTAGATCAAGGCCATAGTCTTATTGATGGTTCTACTGATCTTCTTAAATATGGAAATTATCCAAATATTGCACAAGCAAAATATCTTTTAAATTTATCTTTTGGGCAGTTTCTTTGGGATAGTTTAACTGTAACTGGAGTTATTGAAGCAAGGGGTCAAGCTCTTGCTGAAATTACTGCTCCTGATTTTCAAAAAATAATAGTAGAAGATATTTCTGAAACTGCTACTGGACATATGAATTCAGGTTTATTTAAAGCTCATGGGTTTGATGAAGGTGGAGATCCTGACAGTGAAAAGGGGGCTCATGATCAGATGTGGTTTGCAGCGAGAGATCTACTTTTTGGTAAGAATGCTTTCCCAGAGCCTGCAATTCCAGAATCGTTGGCTAGACCTCAAGATTCGTGGGAGATGCCTCAAATTCCTAATGAATATGAGGGCATAATTTCTCTTTTAATGAATGTGCTCATGATAGAAATCCGGGCAGAAAGTTTTTTCTCATATACTATGGAATTAGCAAGTTCTCCGGATGTTTTTAAAAATAATAGGGTCAATGCAGATTTAGCGTCTGAAATGATCTCAAGAATTCAAAAGGATGAAGCTATTCATGTAGCATATCTTACTGCAATTATTTCAGAGTTAAGATCATTCACCTTTAAATCTCTTGATGAGGAAGAGATAAATGGAGCAGAATTTATTGATCCAATTTGGGATAGAATGGTTACATGGCATGGAAAGACAAATATTGAAGAAAGTAAAGTCGTAAGTTGTAAAAACTTTGAAAATTTATTACAAGAAAATCAGACTTCTAATACTAGAGTTAAAGAGTTCCATTCATTAGCAGATTAAGTTTTCATATGCTGAAATCTATAGATCATCTAATACTTGCAGTAGATGACCTTTCTATATCTAAAAATTTTTATTCTGATTTATTTGGTTTTCCTCCTATTTGGGAAGGTGTTCATAAAGGTCTGGGAACTAAGAATGCTATTTTTTCTTTTGAAAATATGTACCTAGAACTTTTAACTAAAAATGGCGATGGTGTAGGCGCTACTTTTGTAGATAATCATATTAAGTTAAATGGCGAAGGTTTAGCTGGTATAGCTTTAGAAGTTGTTGATATTAATAAAGCGAGTTTAGATTTTGCAGAAAAAGGAATAGAGGTAGGGGAATATATAAATGGTGAAGGTTTAAGTAGTTCTAAAAAAATAAGGACTTGGAAGAGTCTTTATCTCGCTAAGGAATTAACTAGAGGTATTTTTACTATATTGATAGAGCATTCATCAGAAAAAATTTTATATAAACACACAGAAGATTCCTCTCATATAAAACGATTAGACCATGTAGTTATAAATAGTAATGACCCAGATGGGGCAATTAAACTTTATAGAGATATCTACGGTATAAGACTGGCATTAGATCAGTTCATGAAGGATTGGGGTGGAAGAATGTTATTTTTTAGAATCAATAAAACTACTATCGAATTAGTAGGTAAGCCAGATTCTAAAAATAATAAAGATAAATTATGGGGTTTTGCTTGGTCAGTCGATAATATAGAACAAACTTATAATCGTTTAATTAAATCAGGAATTGAAGTTAGCGAGGTACGATCTGGAAGAAAAGCTAATACACTAGTATGCTCTATAGAGTCTAAGGCATCTCCAGTCCCAACTTTACTTATTCAGCATTTTTAGTTTTTGTATCATAGATCCAAAAAGGTAAATAAATTATAACAAAGAAAATTAAGCCAATTCCTATGAGAAATGGAATATGCATAGGTGGTGAAGGCAGTAAGTCCATGATTGTAACAGCATCAGGTCTAGCTCCCAGATACCAATAATTTGCAGGCGGACCAAGTATTTTATTAATAAGATACATCAATGTCATCACACCTAAGGAAACAAGAATACAGTTTTTAATAGAATCCAATGTAGGCCTATTACTTAAAGCTATACTAGCAAACCCAACGGCAACTAGGATTGCGCCATGACCCCAAAAAAAAGAAATAAATAAAGGATGAGGAAAATCTAACTTTACATCTGGTGTAATTAAAGCCATAGAGCCAGCTGCTACTGCCCAAAAGAAAGCAATATCATAAAAGATTCTAATTCTATAAATTATAAAAACTACGATACTAAAAGTAGTTAAGTGGCACATATGCATAGGCAATACCTGTATAAAAGGATAGTCAAAGTAGTAATTAAGATAAAAGGGTTTAAGTAATTGATCAATTACCATGATTGCAGATAATGTGTATCCAAAGTTATTTTGAACCTTTATGCTTTTCTTCTTTAAGTAGAGAGGAAGAAATACTGATAAAATAAATATCAATGAAAGTGTCAAAAGATGACTTGTGCTGAATAATATAAAGGGTTGATTAAACATATATTAAAAAAAAGATTTCTTTATCTTAAATAACTTTATCATAAGCATTGTAATTAAAAGTGTCATTGATGAAACAACAATTATTTTTCAATATTAAGCGGGAGGAGATATACCCTCTTATTAATGCCTTTGCTTTTTTCTTTTTTGTTCTAGCTTCTTGGTATGTTTTAAGACCGGTTCGTAATGAGATGGCGCTCCAGAGTGGAATTATTAACCTTCCTTGGTTGTTGACTATGGTTATGGTCGCAATGGTAATAGCTAATTCTGTTTATTCTTATATTTCTTCGAGAATTAGAGCTTCTTTAATCATTCCTTACTGTTACGGTTTTTTTATTTTGAATCTTATTTTATTCTTGTGGCTATGGTCATTTTCTGAAGCAGATACAAGAATTTGGGTCGGTAGAGCTTTTTATGTTTGGTGTCAGATTTATAGTTTTTTTGTGGTATCAGTTTTCTGGGTAGCAATAATCAATTTTTTTAAAAGTGAAGACGCAAAAAGATTATTTGGAATTATAAGTGCAGGAGGCTCTTTAGGAGCATTTTTTGGATCTTCAATAGCTAGATATTTTTCAACAGAACTTTGTGGTTCTAGCTCTATTTCTGAATGGGGGCCTTTTTCATTAATAATTTTTTCAGTTTTATTTTTACTAATAGCAATATTCTTTTCATACCATTTTAAGTCTAAAGATGCGATTAAAAAACAAGACACTGTTATTGGTGGTTCCTCTTTAGACGCGTTTAGAAGTTTGTTAAATGAACCAGTCATTCGATATTTAAGTATCTATATAATTTTATGGACAGGACTTATGACAATTGCTTGGATGATATCACTTGGAATAGTTGAAGATTGGTCTTCTGATTCATGTCAAAGAACAGCATTTTTTGCCCGAGTTGAGCAATGGGTTACTCCATTAACTTTAATAGTTCAAGTTTTCATCACCTCTAAGGTCTTAAGAATTCTTGGGATAAAGTGGGTTTTAGTTTCTTATGGAATAATATTTGTTATTGTTTTCTTGGGTTATGGTTTGATGCCAACCATTACTACTGTTTTATTCCTTACAATTCTTACAAGGGTATTTGAATATGGTTTTAATAAACCTGCTAGAGAAACTCTTTATACTAACCTCCAGATCCAAGATAGATATAAATCAACTGTCATGTTAGATACCTTAATTGCTCGTTCAGGAGATGTTTTCGGAAGTTGGTTTGTAAAAAGCCTTGCAGCTTCAGGAATGCTTATTTTGTCTATTACTTGGGCTGCGCTTCCTTTAGCTATTTTAATTTCTATGACCGGTTATAAGATATCAAAATCTATTAAAATTTAATTTTAGTCTTAACTTATAAATTTTTTAAAGGTATTCTGAGATAAATCAAAGGAGAAAAAATGGACAATAAAATTTTTGAAGGATTAGATTTAAATTACGAACTACTATGTAAAGCTATTATAAATGTAGACCCTGTCACAACCCCAGGTCTAATTGGTCCTGCTCCTTGGAATAATAGACTTATAGCTTATATTAGTGAAGGTGAGTTTGAAGGACCTAAAATGAAAGGCAAAGTTTTACCTGGAGGGGGTGACTGGATACGCATGGACCCTAATAGACCTAATGCGCGTATTGCAGATGTAAGGGCTGTTTGGGAAACAGATGACGGAGCAAAAATATATTTATACTACACAGGCCGTATTATTACTCCTGAAACCCCAGAAGGTGAGGATCCAGTTGATGATTCAACAAGAGATCCGAGTGAATATTACTTTAGAGTTTCACCTAATTTTGAAACAGCAGATTCCCGCTATGCTTGGTTAAATGACATTATTGTAGTCGGAGTAGGAAGAATGTTACCAGGCGGTGTAGCTTATAATATGTATCATATAAAATAATTTAAGATCCTAAAGGAGATATATCATGGCCAGATTAGATGGAAAGGTTGCATTAATAACTGGTGCAGCAAAAGGTTTAGGGGAATCCGACGCAAGATTATTTGTTAAAGAGGGAGCTAAAGTAGTTTTAACAGATATAGATAAGGATCTAGGTATAAAATTGGCAGATGAGTTAGGAAGTGATTCAGCTCTATTTTTAGAACAAGACGTAAGAGAAGAGGATAGATGGAAAGAGGTTTTAAAAGAGACGGTTAATCATTTTGGGCATTTAAATATCTTGGTTAATAATGCAGGCATAGTTATACCGGGTAATATTGAATCTCAAACAACAGAAGAGTATCGCCTAATTATGTCAGTACACGTAGATAGTGTTTTTTTTGGAAGTAAGTATGCTCTCCCTTACATGAATGAATCTGGTAGTGGGTCAATTATTAATATGGCATCAATTGCAGCAATACAGGGAGAAAGATATGTTGTAGCTTATTGTGCTGCAAAGGCTGCTATTTCTGGATTAACTAGGGCAACTGCAGTTCACTGTGCTCAAGAAAAATATAATATTAGGGCTAATTGCATTGCACCTTCAGGAATGGACACACCTATGGTACAAGATTTTGGTGCTCAAATGGCTGAGGCAGGTCTTCTTTCAGGAAATGAAGCTTCATCACCGGCAGGTCAGGCTGATGATATTGGATATATGGCACTTTACCTTGCTTCCGATGAATCTAGGTTTGTTTCAGGTACTACTATGGTGGTGGATAATTCCATGACTATAACAACTGGATCTGTTCCACAATAAAGAAAAACAAACAATACAGTCTTTTTTTAGATAATATAGCTATTAATTAAGGAGAAAGATGGAATCACTAAAAGGAAAAATTGCTTTAATTATAGGTGCCACTTCAGATCCAGGTATTGGGTCGGCTATCGCAAGAAAATATGCAGAAGAGGGTGCAAAAGTGGTTATCAGTGGTAGGCGTCAAGACGCTTTAGATAAATTATCAAAAGAGTTAAATTGTTTAGCTGTCAAGGCTGATATCTCGAACGATGAAGAGATTACATCTCTTGTAAATAAAGTGATAGAAAATCATGGAAAATTAGATATAGCTGTTAACTCTGTTGGGATATATGACCCTGTACCCATTGCTGAAATGACAAGAGACCACTTACAGTTATATTCAGATCTTCATTTTATAAGTCCAACTTTATTTATTCAGAAATGTGCTGAAGCAATGAAAAATGGAGGCTCTATAATAACTCTTTCATCTTTAACAGTTGAATTAACTAATGCCGGCTTAGGAGGATATGCTGGTGCTAAGGCAGGCTTAGATAAAATTGTTCAGATAGCAGCCTATGAATATGGACCAGCTGGAATAAGAGTCAACAGTTTGTCACCTGGTTTAGTAGATACTGAAATGACTGGAGGTCTTTTTTCTATGCCTACAATGGTAGATGCCTTCATAAAAGAGATTCCTGTTGGTAGAATGCCAACATTAGATGATGTTTGTCATGCAGCTTTATGGTTAGCAAGTGATAATTGTATTAGTACCGGTGATAATATTAGGGTAAGTGGCGGTAGTCATTTAAGAAGATTACCAACAACTGAAGAATTAATGGGAGAATAAAATATGGCTATTAATCCAAAAGATAATTACTTTACGGACACCTCTAAAGCACCTGAACCGAAGTTAGGTAATAAACCTATCTTAGGAGATAGATACACCTCTGTTGAGTTTATGGAGCTTGAATGGGAGCATATGTGGACAAAAGTTTGGCAAATAGGAGGCACTGTCCAAGAGTTACCCAACGTTGGTGACTATATAACTTATAATTTTGGCAGAGAGTCAATTCTCATGACTAAAGGAAAAGATCAGAAGATAAGAGCTTTTTATAATGTATGTCAACATCGTGCAAATAGGTTGGTCCAATCGGAAAGCGGAAATGCAGAAATATTCTCGTGTGGTTATCATGGTTGGCAATATGCCTTAGATGGAGAATTATTATATGTAAGAGATGAAGAAGATTTTCTGCAAGGAAGTCCATGTGGGAAACTAAGGCTTACGGAAATACCATGTGACATATGGGGAGGTTTTATCTGGTTTAATATGGACGAATCATGCAACTCTCTTGATGATTTTTTAGCCCCTCATAATGAACACTTAAGTGTATATCCCTTAGATAATATGATGAGAACTGATTGGATTACTATTGAAGGTGACTTTAATTGGAAAACAGTTCAAGATAATTTTAATGAGTCATATCATATTCCTGATGTACATCCTCAATTACAATACTTTTTAGATGAGAGATATCAATCTTGCCAGTTTGATCTATATCCAAATAGTAATGTTCGAATGTTAATGCCAGGCTCAGTTCCGACTCCTCGTGCCTTAAATGAAGAGGAGATGATAATTGAATATTTTAAACACGATGCAGAAATGTGGGACCTCAATGTTGAAGATTATAGAGGAAGGTTCGAAGATTTTAGAGTAGATTTACAAAAACAAAAAAGAAAACTTGCCGAAGAAAAAGGTTATGATTTTTCTAAATTTAATGATGACCAATTAACAGATAATTATCATTATGGTTTCTTCCCAAATGTTTATTTTAGTATGAAGCCAGATGGAAATATCTTTTTAAGAGGAACACCTCATGCCACCGATCCTAATAAGTGTTATTTTGACATGTGGTACTTTACTTGGTTTCCAGATGCCCAAGAAGAGTATTATTCTTTCACTATGGAAGAATATAAAAGTAAGAGTACACCTGTAGATCATATAACTGGAAAATTTGGAGAAGTTTCTGCTGGACCTGGTATAGACCAAGATGTGGGAGTATGGGAAAGTCAACAACAAGGTTTAGCATCAAGAGGCTTTAAAGGGGATTACATGCCTAATCAGGAAAGGCGTATAAGATACCATCATGAGTCAATTGACAGATATATAGATGGTACTCATGAATTTTTACAAAAAAAGTAACTTCTTAAATTATTGTGTCAGAAAAGGATTTTATACCAGTAATAGATTTAACAGATATAGAGGTTGGTCAGTCTATGTCTGTGGAGATAAATGAAGTAAAAGTGTTAATTTGTAATACAACTCAAGGCGTTTATGCTGTTGAAGATAACTGTAGTCATGCCAATATGCCATTAGAAGGAGGCAGAATCCAAGGAAATTTAATAAGTTGCCCAGTTCACGGTGCTCTTTTTGATCTTAAAACTGGGGAAGCTAAAGGACGCCCAGCATCAGTTAAAATAAAAACTTTTGAATTAAAGTTAGAAGGAACAAGTGTCCTTATGGAAAAGCCTACAAAAGAATTAAAAATAGCTCCTGCTTGGGGACCCGGTTTTGTTCCCCCTAGGCCTAAGAGTTCATAAGATGAAAGAACTTAAATATCTTTTAATCGATGAACCTATTAAAAATGTTCGCAGGATTTTATTAAATAGGCCAGAAAAAAGAAATGCAATGTTCAATCCATTAAGAAAGGAATTATTTAATGCATTAGAAGAAGCAGATAAAGATGAAGAGGTAAGGGTTGTTATTTTAGGCGGATCTGGAAGTTGTTTTAGTGCTGGTTATGACCTTGGGTTTAATGTTTCAGAGGACCTTCCTTATCATACCAGCCAAACTGATGGATTTTGGCCTAGACATGTAGTTGAGGGAGCTTTTAAGATCTGGGATCTATCAACTCCAGTAATCGCACAAGTTCATGGCTATTGTTTGGCTGGAGGAACAGAATTAGCTACATCATGTGATCTGATCTATACCGCAGAAGATGCCAAAATTGGTTATCCAGTTGTAAGGGCTATCAGTCCCCCAGACAATCAATTTTTTCCTTGGATTGTTGGACTAAGGAATGCTATGGAAATGATGCTAACAGGAGATTCAATTACGGGTAAAGAAGCTGTTGAAATGGGTTTTGCTAATAAAAGTTTTAAGAAAGAACATTTATCAGAAGAAGTGTTAAAGATTGCTGAAAAAGTAGCTAGAGTACCTCCTGATATTCAAGCTATTAATAAAAGAGCGGTACATAGACAAATGGAGATAATGGGATTAAGGACCGGTATCAGACAAGGTACTGAGATGCAGGCTCTTGCTATGCACACTAAAGCAACTAGAGCGCACTTAAAAGAGTTATCTCAAGGAATAACAAAGGCATTAACTAATAGAGATGAAGACTTTGGGGACTATCGCACTTCTAAAGATAAAGATTAGATTATTAATAGTAGTGGCTTTTCTAGTAAGTAGCTGTTCAGAATATAAAGATGTTAAGGGAGCAACTTGGTCAGGATCTTCGGATTTTATGGAAATATCTAGTGATAAGATGAAAATGCATTATGGAACGTCAATACCTTCCAATAAGGTCTTTATAGGAGGTTTGTTTGAAGTATTACAAGCTGGAACTAATAAACACCTAACTAAATTAAAAGTAACTGAAATAGAATTTGAAGAAAGAATGGATGGACTTAAATATTGTAGGATATGGGGTTCCATAAAAGGCTCAGATATACCCAGTTATTTTCTAGCTAATAACTGCGAACCTTTTTATAATTAACAAAAAAAACATATGAAAAATTCTGGAATCTCAATTGATACAAAACTTTTTGATTGGCCGTCTGATAATCCACACTTAAAAGGATCTAAGTGTAATAACTGTGGAGCAGTAACTTTTCCTATACAAAATGGTTGCCCTAGGTGTTGTGGCGTAGATATGAAATCTATCCAATTAAAAACGAAAGGCACATTATGGAGTTGGACTATTCAAGGTTTTCCTCCTAAATCACCACCCTATGGGAAAATCGAAGCCCCTGAAGATTTTATACCATATGGAGTAGGTTATGTTGAGCTAGAAAACCAAGTAAGAGTAGAGAGTCGACTCACTGAAAATGATCCAGAAAAACTTAAAATTGGGATGGAGATGGAATTAGTGATTGAAAAATTTATTGAAGATAAGGATGGTAATGACATAATGATATATGCATTTTCACCTATAAAAGGAGAGTAGAGATGACAGAAGTGGCAATAGTAGGAATTGGAATCCATCCTTTTGGAAGAACAGAAGGAGTTAGTGGGCAAGAGCAAGGTATATTTGCTGTCAGAGATGCATTACATGATGCTGGGATAGATTGGAGTGATTTACAGTTTGCTTATGGTGGAAGTGCTGCTGCAGGTACTGCTGATAGTATGGTAAGCAAAATGGGATTAACAGGTTTACAGTTTATAAATGTTGCTAATGGTTGTGCTACAGGTGGTAGTGCATTGCAATCGGCTTATATGGCCATTAAATCTGGTGCCTTTGATGTAGGTGTAGCTGTAGGGTTTGATAAACATGAACGTGGAGCTTTTAGAGTTGATTCTCCTGATTGGTATGGTCAATCAGGTTTAGCTTTGACCACTCAATTTTTTGGTATGAAAATTCAGAAATATATGGCAGATTTTGGAATAACTGATGATACGCTTATTAAGGTTGCTGAAAAGAGCTTTCAAAATGGTTCATTGTCACCAACAGCTTGGAGAAAAAAACCTCTTAGCTATCAAGAGATTAAAGATTCACCAGTATTAAGTCACCCTTTAAGGAAATATCAATTTTGTTCTCCTGCTGAAGGTGGCGCAGCTATAATTCTTTGTAGAGCCGACATTGCTGAAAAATATACTAAGAAACCCTTATATTTAAAAGCTGCAGTTATGAGAACCAGAAGATATGGATCATTTGAAGTTTTTACACAAGGACAAGCAGTGGAGCAGGCAGAAAGTCCAACAGTTGATGCTTCTAAAGCTGCATTTGAAATGGCAGGTTTAGGTCCAGAAGATATAGATGTAGCACAGCTTCAGGATACAGAAGTCGGTGCAGAAATTATGCATATGTCTGAGAATGGATTTTGCAAAGATGGAGATCAAGAGGAATTAATCCAAACAGGAGCTACCCAGATTAATGGTGCATTCCCAGTTAATACTGATGGAGGTTGTATAGCAAATGGAGAACCTATTGGAGCATCAGGGTTAAGACAAGTTCATGAAATATGTACACAACTTCGGGGTGATGGTGGTAAGAGGCAAGCATCAAGAGACGTAAAAACAGGTTACACTCACGTTTACGGAGCGCCAGGATTAAGCGCTGTTACTATTATTCAAAGATAAATATCTATTTAAAGAAGTCCAGAATAAGAGCCCCCATCCATCTGAATATTTTGGCCTGAAATATATCCTGCATATTGGCTACATAAAAATGCACATGTTGCTCCAAATTCTTCTGGATCACCAAATCTGTTAGCTGCGATAGTAGAAGTTATTTGAGCTCTAGCTTCTTCTCTAGTTATATCTTGTCCTTTCATCATCATTTCAGTCATAAATATCTGCCTATCTGTATCAAAACGCTCAGGTAATAGATTGTTCAAAGTTATATTATTCTTAGCTACATCTTTTGAAACTGCTTTAGAAAAAGCAGTTAAACCTGCTCTAGCAGAAGTAGATAATGTCATTAAAGGATGCGGTGATTTAACCATAGCAGATGTAATATTAATAATCCGCCCAAATTTCCTTTCAATCATGCCTGGCAGAACACCATTAATCATAAAAATAGCAGATAACATATTAGCATCTATAGCTTGGAGCCATTGCTCATGATTAGTTTCTAGGAAATTAGCTGGTGGAGGTCCGCTATTATTTGTGACAAGGATGTCTGTATTTGGACAACTATTAAGAATAGCTTTTCTTCCTTCATTTGTATCTAAATCTCCAATTATCATAGATACTTTGTCTTTATCTATCATGGATAATTCTTTATGAGTTTCTTTTAAAGTATCTTCATTTCTTCCGTTTATAAAAACTGATACTCCTTCTTGTAGTAAACTTTTAGCACAAGCTTTTCCAAGGCCTTTTGAAGAAGCACATACTATTGCTTTTTTTCCTTCTATTCCTAAATCCATCTAATCTCCTATTCTGACTCTTAAGTCATTTATTAAATCTTCTAAAGTTACTGTATCTGACGTGCAACCGAAAACATATTTATCTGGTCTAAGTATAAATATTTCACCATAGTTCATAAAAGAAACTAACCAAGGATTTTGCTCTAATAGCTTATCTTTTAGTAGAATGAAAGTTGTATCTAAAGTTTCTAAGAATTTTTTATCTTCATCTGTTATGAATATCTTTTTCTTCGACACTATAGAAAAACCTTTCCCAAATAAAATATCTAATCTTTTTACTATTGCTGATTCTTCAACTTCTGTTGGTTGAGGAAATAATTGTCCAGATCCCATTGAATCATCAGCTTTACCTTTAAAAAATAGGCCTTCTTCGAGGTTGGGTGTTATAAATGATCCATAACCGCTAGAAACTAGTTCTTGTGGTACATCATCTGGATTATCCGCTTTAGCATAAGCTTCCATAAGTTTTCCAATGCGGGATGAATTCTCAACAATAAATTTAGAATGTGGTTTCCTTTCTTTTTCATATGTATCGAGCAAGTTAGTTGATGTAATATTTTTAAGCAGTGTTAAGGCTATTTTCCATGAAAGATTTGCAGCATCTCTATAACCTGTATTCATACCTTCACCCATGAATGGAGGGTTTTGGTGAGCTGCATCTCCCATTAAAAAACAGTTACCCTTTCTAAAATTATTAGCTAGAACAGAATGGAATTGATAAACTGCTGTTCTTATAATTTCATACTCTGAAGGCTTAAGCCAAGGTTTGATAAATTCTTTGATTTTACTTTCCTTCGATATTTCATATTTATCTTCACCTTCTAAAATAAGAAACTCCCAGCGTCTAAACGGTAAGTGTGCAGGGATATAAGTAGCTAGCCGTTTCGGATCGCATATTTGTATAGCCTTATTATGTAATTTGTTTTTACCTTTTAATTTGACATCAACCACTATCCAGTCTCTATTATAGTTAAGGTCTTCTTGATTTATTTCTAATAATTTTCTAACTTTACTGGATCCTCCATCAGAACCTATTAGATACTTACTATTAATATTTATAATTTTATTTTGATTTAAGTTTTTAATAGCTACTTCAACACTTTTTTCTTTATTTTTTATTTGTAGCAGCTCATGCTCTAAAAGGGTTGTTACATTTGAACTAAGTAATGCTCCTCTAATTGCATTGTCGGTATATGGTTGATGAAAAAACCTCATAGGAGGCCAGGCATTAGAAGTAATAAAACCTTTAAAATCCATACTACCACCAATTTCTTTTAGTTCCTTATCTACAAAGCCAGCACCTTCTACTTCTGAGCTATTGTCTAGATAAATATTTTCTAAATCTAGAGATTGCATAATCCTAAGACCTTGATCGCTAATGGTGACAGCTCTAGGCAAGTCATATATTTTTTTTTCTTTATCTATAGCTAAAACTTTCAATCCATAATGGTTTAAAAGTAATGCCGCTAAAGATCCAACAGGTCCTAATCCAATTAGTGTGACGTCATATTCTTTAACCATTTAGCAATCTAAGTTTTTTATATAGCGAAGATAATGAATTGGTCTCACTAATTTTCTTATTAAGATCTTTGAGTCCTTTTTCTAGGATTGAATGTGAATTTTTTATTATGGCTTTATTAAAACTGTTTCTGTTCTTAGCTCTTTTATAATACTCGCCAACATGGTTCTTTTCTTTGATAAATAATGGCAACCATTGAAGTTCTTCTAATCTGTGCAGAATAGTAATCCAGCTTATATCTGCTAATGTATATTGATTTGTCATTATCCATTCGCCTTTATGACCGGATAAATGTTTTTCTAAATCATTTAGGTGGTGATTCATGATTTCAAATGATTTAATTAATAAGGTTTCGAGAAGACTTTTTTCTTTAAAAATTTTTGTTCCAAGAAATTTCATTGCAAGAAATAGCATAACCCTTTGTTTTGTTGGATGAAATAATAATCCCATAAGGATTCTTTTAAATGAGATGTAATTAACCATACAAGTAAATAGTGGAGGAGATAGAAGGGCAGCACAGTTTCCTGCATGCTTCATAAGATTCTCATCAGGTTTACCTTTAAGGGAACTCTTATCTATCCAATATTTCATAATATCAATATCTTCATCTTTACTGGGCAATAACTTATTATCTGTTATGGAATTATCAGCTAGATATAATAGCTGCTCATGAGATTCGTATATAGGTTTTCCAAAGTGTAATAATACTGGCACAGTGCCTTCTGGATTGACTTTAAGGAACTTTCTTGAAAGGGTTTGGTAATGACCAGTTTCGATTAAATCTATATGAATAGAGTGGTATTGAATATTATATTCAGCTAAAGCAATTCTAATTTTTCTAGAACATAAAGAGAAGTTATTGTGATACAGAACCCATTCTTTATCAGTTTCTTCAACACTATGAGTCTGTAGTCCTGGAGTAACAGCAAAGGTTTTTCTTTTTGATTTTTCATAAATGAACCAGATGAAAAAGAAACATAAGAAAAAAATAATAAGCAAAGGTAACAACATTAGAAAGTTCACGTTTAGGTAGCTAGGTGCCAACCTCCATCTAGTATAAGAGTTTCTCCTGTAATAACTTTTGACCCATTAATAAAAGAATCTATAGCAATCGCTACATCTTCTGGTGTACAAGTTAGTTTTAGCGGGGTCGTAGCTTCAAAATTATTCTTAGCTGCATTGTAGACTTTTTCACCTAATCCATTTTTTAACCATTCTCCTTGGATAAATCCTGGGCATACTGCATTAACTCTGATGGGTCCAAGATTTCGAGCCATAGATAAAGTCATTGTGTTGAGAGCTCCTTTTGAAGCTGCATATGCAAGTGAACTACCTACTCCTTTTACTCCAGCTATTGAAGAAACGTTTACTATGCTTGGATTTTCACTTACTAATAATATTTCTTTTGCCGCTCTGACCATCTGAAAAGGACCAATAACATTTACAGCATAAATGTGTTGAAAATCTTCTGCTGATAAAGCTTCTAAGTCTGCATGATTAGCAAATTTAGTTGTGCCTGCATTGTTGATTAAACTATCTATCCTTCCCCATTTATCTAAGGTTTTTTTAATTGTATCTTGGCATGCATTATTGTCTTCTACATTCGCAGAAATAGCTAACGCATCCACATTAAGTGACTTACATTTTTTTACTACTTCTTCTGCTTCAGCTATCGAAGATGTACAAGTTATGACAACATTCCAACCTTTTAATGCTAGTAAATTAGCTGTTGCTGCTCCTACACCTCTGCTTCCACCGGTTATTATTGCTACTTTATTATCAGATGAAGACATTTAATCTCCTTATATTTTATTTAAAATTATTGAATTACTTAAGAATGATCCTTTCTTCTTCTTCTTCTTTACCATTTATCTAAAAAAAGTGACATAATGTCGATCCATATGAAACTCGTTACATATAAATATAAAAATTCTACAGGAATAGGTTCATTGTTAGAAGAGAGTATAGTTCCTTTTTCAACCAATAAACATCTCCCAGATAATATGCTTGCATTTCTTCAAGGTGGGGAAAGTCTAATAGAAGAAGCTCAAGATCTTTGCAGTAATCCCAAGCACTTAATTTCAATGGAAGAAGTTATTTTGAAAGCTCCAATTCTAAGACCTCCTAAAATAATTGCTATCGGATTGAATTATAAAGACCATATAGAAGAAGTAAGAGCTGCAGGAAGGGAAATGGCTACACCAGAAGTACCTATGATTTTCAACAAGCAGTCTCTTTCTGCAACCGGACCATTTGATGATGTACATGACCCTAAAGTTTCTGACATGTTAGATTATGAAGGTGAACTTACTATGGTTATTGGAAAGAAGTGTAGACATGTACCAAGAGACAACGCAAAGGATGTTATAGCTGGGTATTGTATTGCAAATGATTTGAGTGTAAGGGATTGGCAACTTAGAGTTCCAACTTTTACTATAGGGAAATCTTTCGATACTCATTGTCCTTTTGGACCAGCAATAGTTACTCCTGATGAAATATCTGACCCTCATAATTTAAATATTACTACCCATGTTAATGGTGAGATCAGGCAAGACTCCAATACAAAGCACTTGTTATTTAACTGCTTTGTTCTAATAGAGCATTTATCGACAGCCTTTACCTTAGAACCAGGAGATTTAATTTTAACAGGTACTTCAAGTGGTGTAGGAGTTGCAGAAGGAAAATTTTTAAAACAAGGTGATGTAATTAAGATTTCAATATCAGAGTTAGGTTATATAGAAAACCGAGTCATAGACGAACCTGATTCAACCCTTAATTATTAAATAAGGAAGTAGTATGTCAATTATTAAAATTAGAGATGTGGCCTATCCCATTCTTCAAGTGCCAGATTTAGATGTTCAAGAAAAATTCTTGATAGACTTTGGAATGGAAAAAGTTTTATTGGAGGATGATACTCTCTACATGAGAGGCGCGGGTGATCAGCAGTTTCTGCACGTAACACATAAGGGAGAAAAGAAATTTATAGGTATAGCTTTTTATGCACAATCTGAGGAAGATCTTAAAACCCTTAGTAAGTTAGATAATTTTTCAGAAATAGAAGAATTAACCTCTCCTGGCGGTGGAAAAAAGATTTGGACAACTGATCCTGATGATATTAAGGTTGAAGTAGTTTTTGGAATTGAGAGTCGTCAGCCGGATATAGACAAATTTTTGATATCTGGAGATAACATTGGGGGAATAAAAAAGGAAAATCATAGCAGATTTAATCAGACCAAACGAGTTGGAAAATTGATTCCTTCAAAAATTAAAAAATTAGGACATATCGGTATCAATATCTCTGATGTAAGTAAAAGTTTTGATTGGTACAACCACCATTTTGGTATTTTAATTTCTGATAAGGTTGAAATAGAAAAGGGTTTATATGGAGCCATGTTCTGTCGATGTGATTTAGGAGCAGAACCAACAGATCACCACTCTATTTTTATTGCTTCTAATCTTACTTCGGCTTTTATTAGTGGTTTAAATCATGTCTCTTACGAAGTAATCGATATTGATGATATTTTTCTTGGTCATGAGAATTTAAAACAAAATAATTATAAACATGAGTGGGGTATAGGGAGACATTATCAAGGAAGTCAGATATTTGATTACTGGAGATCTCCATTTGGTCATGTACATGAACATATGACTGATTCAGATGTCTTTGATAATACAGTTCCAGCTGGAGTTGCTTCTATAGAAGATGCTGCTGGGATGCAGTGGGGGCCTGATATAACAACGACCTTTGGTAATGAAGAAGGAGTTTAATATGGACTTAATAAAAAAAATAAAAAACAATAAAGTTACTAAGTTAAATTTTCTATCAACAAGAGAAAAATTAGTTAAGTCGGCTATTAATTATTTAAATAATTATGGAAGGGAAGGTATGACTGTAAGCAAGCTAGCAGAAGATGCTAATGTTGGTTATGGTACTTTTTACCATTATTTTAAATCTCTTGATGATATATTTATTGCAGCAGTTGAAGGTTCTATATCTGATCTAAGTATTGAATTACATGAGCATCTTAAAAATGAAGAAGATAAGATTTATGTCCTCATGAAGAGTTTCCAAGTTATGTTTAGAAGTCTTATAGATAATCCAGCCACCCCTTGGCTTTTAATCAATCCTTCACATTTAGTAGATGTTATATCTAATGCAAATGCAGAACATGTATATAGGGATGTTGGAAATATAATACAGAACAAGCAGAAGGTTTATGACAATGAAATGAGATATTTTGATACTAAATATCGCATCATGATCTGGGCTATTCTTGGGGGATTAGACGAGGTTAATAGAGGCAAAGATCCATTGGAAGTTGAGGTTACAGTTTACAAGCATGTTGAGTATACATTGGAATTATATGGACCAAAAGCTATTGAAATTAAGAAGAGACTAGCTTTAGATTATTAATTTGGCAAACTTAAAATACCTTCTTTTAATTTTTGGTTATATTCTGACTTCCATGCGCGAAAAGGGTTAGAGTGATTGTCTACTACAAATTTATTGAAAGAATCGTATGCATTTATTAATTCCTTTTTCAGAATCATAGGCTCCATATTAATGCTTTTTCTATATTTATCTTCATTGATTATTAGTCGAGAACACAAAAAAGAGTTATACCAATCATTAGTTCCTTCAAAATCTTTTAAAGGAGATCTTAACGCATTTAAGACTTCGTTATACCAAGATGCTGTATACATGCCTAAAGTAATTAAAGAAAAGGCTTGTTCAGACGAAACATTTAGTTCATCTGGGGATTGACCAAGCAACTTATTAATTATGCAGATTTCATGGAGGTGTTCATGAAGTTCTCCTGAGATTCCCTTTTCATTTATCCAATTATTTGAATCATTGGTCTTATTTAAAAGCAGTATTTCATGTTCTGCTCTAATATTGGTTGTTTCTGATATATGCTTTCTAAGCATAAATATCTGTGTTAATCGGCTTTCTTGAGAAGAAATAGAGATAATCATTTCTCTCATTTGATCCCAAATTATTTTAAGTGTTTCTTCATTTACATGTTTAGAGAAATTGTCTAAATTTTTAGTTAAATATTCTTCTGCTATTTTTTCCCCTACAGAATAGATGGAATTATTTTTAAGTTTATTTTTTGTAAACCAATCTGTAATTGACATTTATTGATTATCTGGGGTCCAGTCTTCGAATCTATCTTGCAATCTTTGCATTCCTTTTATCCATCTATCAGGATCAGTACCTTTTCTTTTTATATATTCAAGAACTTCCTTATGTGGAGTTACTAAGAAGCGTTCCTTTTCTATGGCATCTAAAACATCTGATGCAACTTCTTTTGGTTCCATCATCCCATCTACGCCTGCTACTCCAGGACCTCCACCTGTCATGGCAGTTCTAACTGCTTGTGGGCATAAACAAGATACACCTATACCTTTAGAGCCATAGGTAATTTTAATCCATTGAGCAAAACTAACAGCTGCAGCTTTAGTAACGCTATAACCAGCAGCTCCTATCTGAGTTAGAAGTCCTGCAGCTGAAGCAGTATTCATGAGATATCCTGCACCTCTATCTAGCATTTGAGGAAGAACATGTTTAGCAGCCAATATATGAGATAAAACATTGACATCCCAAATATTTTGCCAATCGTTAATTTCCGCTTCTAAAAAGCCAGGGGCTCCCATTATGCCAGCATTAGAACAAAATATATCTATGCCCCCGCAATAGTCTTCTGAAGCATTAATAATTTTTTTAATATCTAATTCTTTGCTGACATCTGCAACTAGAGAGATTCCTCCAACAATGTTTGTTGTTATTTCTACATCACTATTTATATCTACAGATATGATTTCATTTACCCCAGCTTCTTTAAAACTTTCACATAAAGCTTTTCCTATACCACTTGCTGCTCCCGTAACAACAACTCTTTTTCCACGTATTTCCATAGTTTTATTTAACTAAACCTAGCGCTACTATTGCTTCTTCTCGCATTTCTTTTTTTGCTGTCTTACCAGTAGCAATCTTAGGTAAAGGTTCTTTCTGTAACCATATGATTTCTGGAATTTTAAAAGAAGCAATTTTTCCTTGTAAAAATGTTTGCAAGTCTAATTCATTTACTTTACTAAGATCTTCTACAGATACTCTCGCTACAAGTTTTTCTCCTAACCTGTCATCAGGCACACCAAAAACAGATGCCTCTTTAATGTAAATATTTTCATGGATAACTGCTTCCACTTCTAAACAAGCTATATTCTCTCCACCTCTAATTACAATGTCTTTTTTTCTGTCCTTTATAAAAAGAAAGCCTTCATCGTCTAGATATCCAATATCTCCAGATTTAAACCAGCCTTCTTGACTAAGTGCCTCGTCTGTTGCTTCTTGATTTTTCCAGTAACAAGTAAAGTTAGATGCTGTTTTAATTTCAATCTCTCCTTCTTTTTGAGCATTTAGAACATTATTTTCTTCATCTACTATTCTAATTTTTGTTATAAGAGGCATAGGGAAACCAGCAGTCGAAGGTTTGTTAAGAAGAAATTGACCTCCGGCATTAGTTCCACCTGCATTAGTTTCTGTTAACCCATATCCAATGAGAGCATTCTTGTCAGGGAATTCTTTTTTATGTTGTTGTAGTTGTTCAGGTGGTCGGGCAGCTCCTCCAGCACCTAAATCTTTTAGACTAGATAGATCTTTTTCTGGGTAAAGTTTAGAGGCTTCAAGAATTTCATGAGTCATTGTAGGCACACCATTAAACATGGTAATTTCTTCTTTCTCAATAATATCCAAGGCAGTCACTGCATCCCATTTATACATGAGTACTATTTTTCTTTTTATTAAAAGTGACATTAAGAATATAGAGTGAGAACCAGTTACATGAAAAAGTGGAACCGCAGCTAAAGTTGACGGGTTGTCTGGCATTGATGGTCCTGCTCCTGGGTCTACTTTTGATGCAAGCATTCCTAACATAATCCAAGTAACAGGCGCCATGATAATACTTCTATGCGAAGAGAGTACACCTTTTGGATAGCCTGTACTTCCTGAGGTATACATAATGCTAGCATCATCTTCAGGATCAATGGCTATGTCAGGGAAATTGTCTTCAGGTTGAATAATTTCTTCAAAAGCACGAGCATTATCAGGCAGAAATCCTTCTGTTCGGACAGCGATTCTAGACACCTCGGGTATTAGTCCCTCAATTTCTTTTAGTCTCTCTTTATCACCAATGAATATTTTTGATTCACTATGGGTAATTCCATATTTAAGTTCATCTCTTTTCCACCATGAATTTAATGGAACCGCTATGGCTCCTATAGAAGTAACAGCCATGTAGGAAATAATCCATTCAGGATAATTACGCATAGAAAAAGCAATACTGTCTCCTTTTTTTACACCATAGTTATTAACAAGTTTCTGTGACATGCCAGCAGCAAGTTTATAGACTTTATCAAATGTATATCTTTCCTCTTCATAAACTAAAAATTCCCATTCTCCATGGACTAGGCCGAATTCAAAATATTCTTTTAAAGTCTTTGGGGCGTTTGCGTAAACAAAGTATTTATTATTCCTGATTTCTACTTCTTCAAGTTGAAATAGGCCTTCTTTAGTCATCTCTCTAACTAATTCTTCTCTTACCTCAGGTTTATTTAAGTCTGGCATATTATTTTCCTGAAAATTTAGGATCTCTTTTTTCAATATAATGAGCTACTCCTTCCTTAAAATCTTCGCTATCAAAACTTAATTTCATTTCTTCTACTGCAGTAGTAATACTGGTTTCAATACTTTCTGTTTGAGCAGCATATATTTGCTCTTTCATGATTCTTAATGATCTAGGAGATACCAGATTTGCAAGATCCTTGGCATATTGTAAAACCTCCTCATCAAATAAATCATCTTCTATGACTCTATTTACTAACCCCATTCTTTCAGCTTCAATGGCATCAAACTTTCTTGATGAAAACAAGATATCATTAGCATGCGCTAGGCCAACTAATCTTGGTAATATCCATGCAGAACCATATTCAGCTATTAATCCACGTTTAGCAAAAGCGCTTGAAAAGACAGTACTTTTCTTAGCAAAACGAATATCACAAAAAAGTGCCATAACAAAACCTACACCTGCTGCTGGCCCATTAATAGCTGCTATGATTGGTTTAGGTAGAGTAGGGAAGTAGTTATAAGTACCTTCCCAATTAGATAATCCATTAGATTCATAGTCTCTTTTTTCAGGTGTATAGGTTGATCTACTTTCCCCTTTTATAACGGCTGATAAGCCTTGCATATCTGCCCCTGCACAAAAACCTCGACCAGCTCCAGTAAGAACAATTATTTTAACTGCAGTATCTTTACAAGCAATATCTAAGATTTCTTTTAATTGACCAGTCATTTCCTGAGTCACTGCATTTAAACTATCTGGCCTATTTAGTGTAACTTTTGCAACACCCTCATTAATTTCATATAAAACTAGTTCATCTTTCATTTATTATTCTCCTTTAAACCATGACGCCGCCATCTACAACTAAGGTATGACCATTTACAAAGCTACCAGCTTTAGAAGCTAAGAAGACAGCAGCACCACCGATTTCATCAGGTTCTCCAATTCTTCTCATGGGACATCCTGCAGTTGATGCTTTTAAGATATCAGGATTTTCCCAAAGAGCTTTAGCAAAATCAGTCCTAAAAAGACCAGGAGCAATAGCATTGGTTCGCACATTATGCTTTCCAAATTCAGCAGCTAAATTTTTAACAATCATTATATCGGCAGCTTTAGTTACATTATAACCTCCAATAACAGTGCTCGCTTTGAGACCACCTACGGAAGAAATCATGATAATACTACCTTCTTTTCTTTCTACCATTTCTGGGATGACCATCTGGCAAAGTAGGATATTAGATTTTATGTTGTTATCCATTAATTTATCTATAGCTTTTTCTGGAATATTTTGTATAGATCCAAAATATGGATTGGTTGCTGCATTACAAACAAGTATGTCAATTTTATCAAGCTTAGCTCTAGTTTCATCAACCAGCATTTGTAAAGCAGTTGTATCTGATATATTACAAGGAATTACCATAGCTCTTCCTGATTTCCCTTCATATTTTTGATTGATTTCATCTGCCACTACTTGACAAGCGTCTGCTTTTCTACTCGAAATAACTACGTTCGCACCTTGTTCAGCCATTGCAAAAGCAATGGACCTACCAATTCCCTTAGACGACCCAGTTATAATTGCAGTCTTACCTGTTAAATCAAACATTCTTAAATCTCCTTTTTTGTGAAAATAAGTCTACCTATATATTTGTAAACATCAACAGACTTACTTTGTTATGATATTTAATAATAATCCAATGATAAAAAAAGTTTTACTTACTTTCATACTTTGTCTGTCAATCTTTATTGTTTATATTTTTTTAGTTACAAATGGATTATTGGGTCGATATGAATCTCCCGGCAATGTTACAAAAATTAATTTGCCTTCATCTTTTATTGAAAGTAAAACAATTAGGCAATTAGAAGCTACTAAAGAACTAAATATAGGAAATACCAAACAAATCTTATTCGGAGATTTGCATGTTCATACAACTTATTCAGCAGATGCTTTTTTGATGAGCTTGCCAATGCTGTCAGGCGAAGGAACTCATCCACCTGCTGATGCTTGTGATTTTGCTAGATTTTGTTCTTCTCTAGATTTTTGGGCTAATACAGATCATGCTGAAGATTTAAATACAAAAGCTTGGAAAGAGATCGTAAGTAGTGTTAGGAGTTGTAATAAAGTTTCTGACATGTCAGGCGTACCAGATTTGGTAGCTTTTCTAGGCTGGGAGTGGAGCAATATAGGAGGTTATGGACTACCTCACTACGGACATAAAAATGTAATTTTTAAAGATATTGAAGACGAAAATATACCTAGTCGCCCGATTGGGTCAGAGGGGCTTCCAGGTCTATTAGATATGGATACAGTAGGTAAAACAATCCTTTCAGCTACCAGACCTTTTGATACTAGAGTACATGATCTTATGCGATATATAAAAGACAGGCATGACCCAAAGTGCCCTAAAAATATTGCTGTTAGAGATTTACCTTTGAATTGCAAGGAGACAGCAGCTACACCAGGAGACCTTTTTGATAAACTCAATGATTGGGGACATGATACTATTGTAATACCCCATGGAACAACATGGGGTAATTACACTCCTCCAGAATCTACCTGGGAATCACAATTATCCGATGAACAGCAGGATCCTTACCTACAGATTTTAGTAGAGGTTTATTCTGGACATGGTAACTCAGAAGAGTTTAGGAATTGGACAAATATAGATATTAATGATTCTGGACTTAAGACTTGTCCTAAGAAGAGTCATAATTATTTACCAGGTTGTTGGCGTGCAGGGGAAATAATTCAATTACGCTGCTTATCAGAAGGTATTTCATCAACTATCTGTTTACAAAGAGCTGAGAAGGCTAGAAGAGATTATGTCAATGCAGGTATAGGTGGGCATTTCACCGTGCCAGGAGAAAAACCTTTTGAATGGCTAGACGCCAATCAATGCAAGGATTGTTTCTTGCCATCTTTTAATTACAGGCCTAAAGGCTCTGCACAATACATGTTGGCTTTAAGAAATTTTGATAAAGATCAATATACTGAAAGATTTAAGTTTGGATTTATAGGCTCTAGTGATGTACATTCCGGAAGACCAGGAACAGGATATAAAGAATTTTCAAGAAAGGGAATGACAGAAGCAATAGGTCCTGCAGATATTGGTGCTCAAATCCTTAGTGTTCCAGATAACGACCCTCCTATAAGTTCTTCTATTTCAAAAATTTATACAATTGATACTCTGCCCAAAGGCACTGGTTTAATTGAAGTTGAAAGAATCAGTTCTTTTTTTTATACAGGAGGATTAGTTGCTGTTCATTCAGATGGTAGAGATAGAGATAGTATCTGGAGAGCTATCAAGAAAAAAGAAGTTTATGCTACCAGCGGACCAAGAATACTACTCTGGTTTAATCTAATAAATTCGCCCTCAGGAGATTCAATTAATATGGGTTCAGAAGTAAAAATGAAAGAAAATCCTCGTTTTTTAATCAGAGCAATGGGGTCATTAAAACAAATAGCAGGATGTCCTAGCTATTCAGTAAATTCCTTAGACCCTTCAAGTTTGGAGTCTCTTTGTAAGGGAGAATGTTATAACCCAAGCGATATTAGGAGAAAGATATCTCGATTAGAGGTCATAAGAATAAGGCCTCAAGTAACAGAAGATGAGATAATAGAACTGGGTAAAGGAAAGTTAATAGAAGATCCTTGGAAAGTAATTGATTGTATTCCCGACGAATTAGGTTGTGTAGCTTCTTTTTCTGACCCTGATTTTGATAAATCAAAGAGAGATACAGTTTATTATGTTAGAGCTTTAGAAGAGTCTAGTATGATAATAAACTCTGGTAATTTACGATGTAAATACAATGATTTAGGAGAATGTATTAAAGTAAATATTTGTAGCGGGAGCATATTAAATACTCCTAAGCAGGATGAATGTTTCTCTAGAGATGAGGAGAGAGCATGGTCCTCTCCTATCTTTGTAGATTATGATTATCTTTAAAAAATGAATAGTAAGAAGATATGTTTATAGCACAGCTTCCATGTTATTTTATTTACCTTTCCAGTTTGGAGGTCTTTTTTCAGCAAATGCTACAGGACCTTCTATAAAGTCTTCGCTCTTAAATAGATCTGCTACAGCAGGATATTGACTTGACATAGATTTTTCTAAACTAGCTTCAGAAAGACTATCATACGCAACTTGTTTAGTAGCTCTTATTGACATGGGTGAGCAGGCTTCGATCTGTTTAGCCCATCCATTAGCTGTTGTTATTAGTTCTGTAAGAGGTACTACTTGATTCACTATGCCCAATTCTTTAGCCTCTAATGCTTCAACGTGGCGCCCTGTAAGCATCATACCCATAGCATTTTTCATTCCGATTTGTCTTGGAAGTCTTTGCATTCCTCCAGCTAGAGCAGCTAATCCTACTTTAGGTTCTGGTAAGGCAAATTTAGCATTATCTGAAGCAATTATTAAATCACAGGCAAGAGCAATTTCCATTCCACCTCCCATTGCTACTCCATTCACCGCAGCTATTAATGGTTTAGTTAAATTGAATCTACTAGTTAGACCTGCAAAACCGCTTTCAGGTATAGCTGACATTCCTCCACCAGCAGCCTGATACTTGAGATCATTTCCTGCAGAAAAAGCTCTTTCACCTGCTCCTGTAATGATACCAACCCATAGATTCTCGTCACCATGAAACTCATTCCATACATCATGGAATTCTAGTTGTGATGGTGGATGAAGTGCATTCATAACTTCAGGCCTGTTAATAGTTACTGTTAGAACATGCCCCTCTATTGAAGTGGTTAAAAATTCATAATCTGTTTTCATTTTTTCTCCTAATATTTAATATTATGCAGGAAATCTTTCCTAACCTGTCATCTGAATAAAGTAGAATATAATGCATAATGATGAAAAAGTTAACTATAGGAATATTAGTTACTGATAGTGTGCCAGATAAATTAAGAATTCAATATGGTGATCAGGCTGATTGGTATCAAAGGTTATTTAAAAGACTAGACCAAGATATAGAGTTAATTTTTTACAATGTATATCAGAAAAAATTTCCTGAGAATATCAATGAGTGCGATGGTTATCTTATAACTGGGAGTAGAAATAGTGTCTATGATGATGAAGAGTGGATTCATAAACTATCAGATTATGTAAAAGAACTTGCATTTATAAATAAACCTTTAGTTGGGGTTTGTTTTGGTCACCAGATGATTGCGCATGTGTTAGGTGGTAAATCAGAGAAATCTTCTAAAGGATGGGTTGTAGGAATGCAAAAAGTAATATTTGATGAACCTGAAGAATGGGATTCAAAAAATATTACCTCAGTTTCATTACTGCATAGTCATAAGGATCAAGTAACGCACCTCCCAATTGGAGCTAAGCTTATAGCTGGTAATGAGAAAGTTCCTTATGCTATCTATAAAATAGGAGACACTATTTTTTCTCATCAAGGTCATCCTGAGTTTTCACATGAATATGTTGCTTCTGTTTATGATATGAGAAAAGAGATTTTAGGAGAACAAGTTTATAAAGAGGCATTAAATAGTATTGAAGGATCTCAACAAGACGATCTATTGCTTGCAAAAAAGTGGGTGGAGTTTTATAGGCAGTCACAAGATTAGATTATTTAACTAAGAAAAGTAAAAAATAGTTTGCATAGAGCTTAGTGATAACATAGCATTACGTAAATCGTGATTTGATCCTATTGCCGCGATTTAAAATAAAGAGCTAAAACGGAAGTGAATACTCCCAGGATTTAACTAACTAGGAGTTTAATTATGAAACTTTTTGTAAATGCACGTTATTTAATTGTGCCTTTAATGTCTTTAATAACTATTTATGGTATTTTTTTAGGCAATATTTTTGCTTGGGTAGGAGTGTTCCTTTTTGGAATAAATATAATTATTGATACCGTAACTAAAGATATTCATCTTAGAGCAGATTTTGATAACAATGACAATTCTTACGGGATAAAATTGTTTCAATATTCAGTCATGTATTTAATGTTACCTGTATTTATTTTCTTGCAGATTGCATTAGCTTGGAGATTATTTCAATATACCTCTTCAGTACCTATAAATAATTTTAGCTTCTTAGGAGTTATTTTTCAAACAGGCATATCTGGTTTTAATCTTATTGGTGCTATTCTATCAACGGCACTGTGGTCAGGTTTAGGAATTATTTATGGTCATGAACTTTCGCATAATAGGAAGGAAGGTTTCCTTGCCTCTAGGTTAATTATGGCTTTGAGTGGAGCATCTCACTTTACATATGCACATGTTTATAATCATCATCTTGATCTTGGTCATGAAGATGACCCCGCAACAGCACCGCGAGGCAGAAACGTTTATACACATACTTGGTTATCTCATATGGGACAATCTAAATTCTCATATGATTTAGAAAGCAAAAGATTAAAAAAACAAAATAAGACATTCCTAAACTTTGATAATAGATGGATTCTAGGTTACTTATACAGCCTTCCTACTATAATTCTCTTTGTGTGGACAGGAGGAGTAATAGGCATTATTTCACTTTTATTTGTTTGGGTAATCTCAAATTTTTTACTAGAAGCACTTAATTTTATGGGTCATTACGGGTTAATTAGAAAAGATGGACCTGTTGAATATAGACATTCTTGGGATAATGACAATATTTTTACCAGTTGGTTCTTTATAGAAATAGGTAGGCAATGTGATCATCATGTTAGGGGAGAAACTTATTTCTGGGAACTTGATGATGTTAAGGGGCCTAATTATGGCATTGGTTATTTTTCTCTATTTATCCTAACTCTAATCCCTGGATTATTTAGAAAATTTGTTCAAAAACATTTAGATAATTGGGATAAAAACTATGCAACAGATGGTGAAAGGCATATAGCAAGTCTTTTTAATAAACGAGAAGGCCATAATACTTTGGAGAGTTGGCTATGAGCATAGAAGAAAAAGTAAGAACAATAGTCTATGAGCAGTTAGGGGTTACTGACGAGGAGGTAAAATTAGAAGCTTCTTTTGTAGAGGATTTAGGTGCAGATTCATTAGATACTGTTGAGCTTATTATGGCTTTTGAAGAAGAATTCAAGATAGAAATATCTGATAAAGAGGCTGAAAATATTGCCACTGTAAAAAATGCAGTGGATTATATAGTCATTAATTCTTGATCCTATATTTTATGTTAAATATTTTTAGAAAGAAGCCTAAAGAATTTGAAGTAGAGCTTTTAGATGAAAGCATTAAATTTAATGTAATATCTGGTGAAAACTTATTATCTTCAGCCTTATCTCAAGGATTAAAATGGCCACATAAGTGTAAAGTAGGTAGTTGCGGTACATGCAAATATAAACTTATTAAAGGAATTATAAAACCTGAACTTGATTTTAGTTATGTTCTAGATTTAGAAGAAATAGAAAGAGGGGTTGGTCTGGCCTGTCAAACGTCATTAAGATCAGACATCCAAGTTAAAGTAAAATTATTAAAATAAAAGAGGAAAAAATGAAAACATTAAAAGCAATTGTATTTATGTCTATTTGGACTTTGAGTATTATTTATGTATTGTATTTATTAGAAGCACATTTACATTATCAGAATGTGTTGGCAGCTGGGTTGATAGGATTTGTTTTGTTGGTCACGCACATGATAAATATGGTTCTATATTTTAAGATAGCTGGTAAAACTCCGTATAAATGGTTTAGTAATGGACAAAGGGTATGAATAAGTTTTTTTTCTTAATAAATTTATTAATATTATTATTAGGAGTTCAAACTATTATGTCATCAGAAAAAATAAATATTCAAGAGAATGAAGAGTTAATTAATCCTTTACCTCTTCCATATGAGCGACTAGAAGTAACAGAAACCCAAGTACTAGATTTTATTGCACAAAGTAAGGTTGGCAATCAATCTATTATAATTTTTGGTGCTAATTGGTGCCCTGACTGTAGGATTCTTGAAGGAACATTGCTTCTTCCGACGGTTAGGTCATTTATAGATGACAATTTTTCTGTGATTCATATAGATGTGGGAAAGTATGATATTAATATGAATCTTCTAGAATTATTAGGGATACCAAAGCAAGAGGGGATACCAAGAGTAGTTATTTTTGGACAAGAGAGTAATATTCTTAATATTAATTCAACAGATAAATGGAGATCTGCTAGACAAAATAAAGCTCAGGAAATTTTTGATTATTTTCAATCTTATGTTTTAGAGAACTAATCTAATTTTATGCAGGCGGCAGAGAGTCATCTATAGTAATTCTTTCCATCCTACGTAATTGAGGCCAGTAATCATTATCAGGTTTATGAATAACAGATCTATTGTCCCAAAAAGCTATTGAATTATTTTCCCATTTAAATCTGCATACAAATTGATCTTTTTTAATATGTTCGCAAAGAAATTTAAGTAATTTCTTAGATTCTTCTTTATTCACTTCGTTAATTTTTTCTGTAAATAAGGCATTTACAAAAATTGATTTTTTTCCGGTTTCAGGGTGAGTTCTAATTACAGGATGAATAACAGGCGGATTGTCTTTAACAGCTTTTTGTAATTTCTTCACCCCATGTCCCTCTTCTAGGCTTTCTTTAAATCCATGTGCAAAACTATGCGTCGCAGTTAATTTATCTAGTTTATTTTTTAGTTTATTTGGTAAATCATTATATGCTGCTGAAAGACTCGCAAAAAGAGTATCACCTCCTGTCTTAGGAATAATCTTTCCTAATAAAATGCTTCCTAAAGGAGGGGTTGATTTAAAGGTCATGTCTGTGTGCCATTCTTCAATTTTAGAAGGTCTAAGTTTGTCATTTTCTAAAATTGTAATCTCTGGAAATCCTTCTACTGTTGGGTATACAGGATGAGATTGGAGTTTCCCAAAGATTAAAGCAAAATCTTTATGAGCAGATGGGGAGATATTTTGGTTTCTAAAAAATAAAACTTGATACTGAGCAAGCGCCTTTTTTATAGTGTTCTGGTCCTCAATAAGGATTTTCTTTGAAAGATCTACATTCTTTAAAGTGGCACCTAAAAAAGGGGACTCTTCTATTATTTTTATCATATCTTAGAAATTTCTTCTAGAATAAATGGTAATATTATTTGATCATACAATGATATAACCATGAAGGCTTTTTATTTTCAGAATTATTCTCTTATAAATAAAATAAATCATAATCTAATCATTTTCACTATTGTATTAATTTTAGCAAGTTGTGGAGGTGGAGGAGGCTCTTCTGCACCGCCCATTACTCCTGCTGCTAATACTGCTCCGCAAGCTGGTGCTGATATCACTATTACAATTAAAGAAGATACTACTAAAGTACCTCTTAATTTATCAGTACCCATTGATAGTGATGGTGATAACCTAACTCTTATTGTTAAAGAAATTCCTACTTCAGGAACAATACTGAAAGGAGATGGTCAAAGCGTCTCTGTAGGCTACGAAATAGGTCTAGGGTCAAATATTTTTGGTTCTAATGGTTTAACCTTTACTCCAGATGCTAATACAAATGATACCAATACAGATTATGGTGTTTTTACATATTCTATAAGTGATGGGGTAACTACGGTTATCCGTAATATTACTTTTTCAGTCTTACCGTCTGTCGATACCTGGCCAGGAGCAAACTGGAATGTAGTCGATCCAGACAAAGTGAATATGGATCAAGCAAGTTTAAAATTAGCTTTAGATTATGCTTTTGCACCGAATAGAAATACCCAGTCAGTAGTAATTGTTAGGCATGGAGTTATAGTTGCCGAACAGTATGCAGATGGCAAGGATAGGACTTCATTAGTGACTAGTTGGTCTAGTGGAAAAAGTGTAACTAGTGCTCTGATAGGAATAGCAATTGATAAAGAATTTATCAAATCAGTTGATGACAAGGTATGCGAGTATATTACGGAATGGAATTGTAATTTAAGAAATCTTATGCCCTTAATCTCTATTCGTGATTTATTGGAGATGCGTTCTGGTCTCTCTCTAAGAAATGGACTGTCAATATATGGAGATGCTGATGATCAGTTAGCCTATAGTCTTGATAGAAGTGCTGGAGAATCTGGCACAATTTTTAATTATTCAAATGAAGATTCGATGATACTTTCTGGAGTTATAGAAACGGCTACAGGCTTAACTGCAAGAGAATACGGTGAGAGGGAGTTATTTTCAAAAATAGGAATGATAACAGATTGGTGGTCTGATAAAGCAGGTCATACTATGACATATTGTTGTATAGATTCTACTTCTAGAGATTTTGCTAGATTTGGTCTTCTGTATGCACGAGATGGTAAATGGCAAGATAGCTTATATGAAAGATTAGACCAAGTTATTAGTAAAACGTGGGTAGATGAATCAACAAAACTAGCTGAGGGTTTAACTGATTATGGTCTCCATTGGTGGGTTTTTCCAAGTTCTGGGTTTATAGGAGCTCTGGGGTTACACTCTAATGATATTTGGATTCATAAGTCTCTAGATCTTGTGGTTGTTAGGAATAGTGAATACACTCGTTACGGAACAGAGAGCATAAGAACTGGAGCTAACATACAAAGTACTAAGGCTCCAGATTCATGGAATAATACTGAATTCCTAACTCTAATAGCTGATTCAATAAAAGAATAATAAATTTCTGGATTCCGTTATAAAATATGTCTTATGAAAAAAGGTATAACATTCGGAGCTTTTGATTTATTTCACGCTGGTCACGTTCTAATGATGGAAGAAGCTAAATCAGTTTGTGATTATTTAATAGTTTGTCTGCAAACAGATCCAAGCTTAGATCGAAGTGAAAAAAATTCTCCAGTTCAATCAATTTTAGAAAGACAAATTCAAGTAGAAGCTTGCAAGTATGTTGATGAAGTCATCATCTATGATACAGAGGAAGATGTAATGGAGATATCTAATTCAATAGATTGGGATGTTAGAATTCTAGGAGATGAATATAAAGATAAATATTTTACTGGTAGAGAGGAATATTTAGATAAATGTTATTTTAATAAACGACCTCATGACTTTTCAAGTTCAGAGCTAAGAGAACGTGTAGCAGCTAATCATTTTAAGAAATAATTTCCTTATGTAATGAAGATCTTAAACTTAAGGTTGTTACTAACTTGCTATAAATTTGGTAATAATCTCTCTGTATTCATAGCTTTATAATTAATAAAACTAATAAAAAAAATGAAAATTAAAAATTTTTTAATACTTATAACTATTTTTTTTGGAATGTCTTTAAGCTCTGAATCAACAATTTACGGAAAACTTTGGATAACACTCGAGTCTCAAGATACTACATCAGGAACTGAAGTAGACTTGGTCAGTAATGCTTCTCGTTTTGGCATAACAGGAAATATGTATTTTAGAGAAGGTCTAGAGGCTATTTATCAAGCTGAATATGAAGTTGATCCTGTAGACGGAACAGCTGATGAAAAAAAGGAAAGAACTTTTAAACAAAGAAATAGTTTTGTTGGAATAAAGGGTTCTTATGGCACTTTATTTATGGGTACTCATGATACAGCTTTTAAGATATCACAAAACAAAATAGACCTATTCAATGATTTAGCTGGCGATATTGAAAATATCTTACAGGGAGAAAATAGAATGAAAGATTTTATTGGGTATACAACTCCAAAATCTAGAGGAGGTATTTCTGCAACATTTAATACCATTAAGGGCTCTGAAGGCTTAGGTTATGATAGTATCAATGACTCCACTTCTATTTCATTAAATTATAAGACAAAATCACTTTACGCAGCTCTTTCAATAGACTCTAAATTGAAAGGTTATGACAGTACTCGTCTATCTTTGCAGATACCTTTTAATAGAACTCAAATAGGTATTATTTATCAAGATACAAAAAATCTAGGTACAGGGAAAAAAAAAGATGGTTATGTTGTAAGTATGTTAAAGGAGTTAGGCAGCAAAGGTATTTTTAAATTCCAAATAGCAAACTCTGATATGAAATTAAATTCAGGAAAGCAAACTTCTATTGGTTATGACTATAAGTTAAGTAAAAAAGCTAAAGTTTTATTTTTTTTAACAGATCTCTCAGGAGATGAAGAGTTAAATGAAAAGGAAGTTGGAGCAATAGGTTTTGAATATAGATTTTGAAAAAACAACGACTAGAAAATTTATCTTTATGTTGAGCTTTTTTATATTTAGTTAAATAACTTAATGATTTAAGCTTTGTGACGATTAAAAAATAAAATGAAATTATTATTAACTGAGTTAAAATTCATATATTTGATAAAGGTATAAACATGAAGTCTACAGGATTCCCAGATTTAATTAGAAAATCTCCATTTGGACCAATACAGGAGCACATGAAAAAGTCTAGATTATGTGTAGATGAATTATTAAATTTTCTTGATGCAGCATCTATTTCTGATTGGGATAAAGCCCTAAAATCAAGGACAATCATATCAGATCTAGAAAATGAGGCGGATACATTAAAGGCTGAAACTAGAGGGCTTCTGCCAAAAAGTATATTTTTAGCAGTTCCAAGAGAAGATATTCTAGATTTAATCAAGTTGGCTGATGATATACCTAATACCGTTAAGGATATATCTGGTCTTATGCTTGGGCGGCAAATGGAAATACCTAAAGATATTAGTTCAAGCTTTTTAAAATTTACTTCAGAAGCTTCAACTATTGCTAATGCAGCGTTTGATGCGATTGACCAGCTTGGTGAGCTCTTTCAATTTTCTTTCGGGGGTAATGCGGCAGATAAAATGCATCATTTATTAGAACAGCTTGATGGTTTGGAGGGTCAAAATGATCAATCAGAGATTACTTTGAGGGCCGAATTATTTGCTATTGAAAAAGACCTTCCTCCAATTAATGTAATGTTTCTTTATGACATCATTAATAAAATTGGAGAAATTTCAGATAGATCTGAGCAAGTTGGTCATAGAATTTCATTAATAGCATCTAGATAGGGAGGGAGACATAATAATGGATGTAATTATTCAATATGGACCTTATTTACTAATTAGCGGATGTATGTTCGGGTTTTTCATGGCTTGGGGTATTGGTGCTAATGATGTAGCTAACGCTATGGGCACTTCTGTAGGGGCTAGGGCTCTTACTCTTTCGCAAGCTATACTCGTGGCTTGTATTTTTGAATTTGCTGGCGCCTATTTAGCAGGAGGAGAAGTCACTTCAACCATAAGAAAAGGTATTATAGATCCTAATCTATTTGCATCATCTCCAGATTTGTTGGTTTTTGGGATGTTGGCTTCTTTATTGGCGGCAGGTACTTGGTTACTAGTTGCATCATATAATGGCTGGCCCGTTTCTACGACACATTCTATAGTTGGCGCTATAGTTGGGTTTGCTGCAGTTGGGATCAGCATAGATGCTGTGAGCTGGTCTAAAGTAACCTCAATTATCTCTAGCTGGGTGATTTCCCCTGTGATGGCAGGTATTATTTCTTTTATAATTTTTAGAAGTGTCCAAAAGTTAATTTTAAATACAGTAAATCCATTTGATAATGCAAAAAAATATATTCCAGGCTATATGTTTTTAGTAGGTTTTATTTTATCAATGGTTACTTTGTTGAAAGGGTTAAAGCACGTAGGTTTTAGTCTTAGTTTTGAGGAAAGTATCCTTTACTCTATTATTATAGGTATTGGTATAGCTTTACTCGGGTCTTTAATTTTAAGAAATGTTGATAATACCTTCCAACAAAGAGAAGATGTTGTCTTCAATGGAGTAGAAAGAGTTTTTGCAGTTCTTATGGTATTTACAGCATGCGCTATGGCCTTTGCTCATGGCTCCAATGACGTTGCTAATGCAGTAGGCCCTTTAGCGGCGGTGGTGAGTATTGTCCAAACTGGTGGAGAGGTTGCCAGTAAATCACTTATGCCTTGGTGGATTCTTTTGTTAGGTGGAGCTGGTATTGTTGCTGGCCTGGCTATGTTGGGTTATAAAGTAATAGAGACTGTTGGAAGAAATATAACTGAGTTAACTCCCAGCAGAGGTTTTGCTGCTGAATTAGCTGCTGCCACAACAGTTGTTTTAGCTTCTGGGATTGGTCTGCCTATATCAACTACCCATACTCTTGTCGGAGCAGTATTAGGTGTAGGTTTAGCTAGAGGACTTTCAGCAGTAGACTTGGGAGTAGTAGGTCGGATTATTATTTCTTGGGTAGTAACATTACCTGTTGGAGCAGGACTATCAATTATATTTTTCTTTACACTAAAAGGAATATTTTTATAACTGTCTATATTTCATAAATTTAGACTCTGTTTTATTAAAGGCTTATAAGAGGAATAATTGCTATACACGAGATGGCCAAGAAAGTTCCAAATGGTATTTGAAAATTTAGACTCTGTTTTAGAGATTTTTTATTTATGATCAAGGTAATTATGAAGAACAAGATGCCTAAGCATGCGGCTAGTAAAATAATGAAAGGAAGATGATCTATACCTACCCAGGAACCAATAGCAGCGATTAACTTTGCATCTCCTCTTCCAAGTCCATCTTCTTTTTTAATGAAATAGAATAACTTTTCTATCATAAAAAAAAGCAAGTAACCGAAACCACAACCCAAAATAGCATATAAGAAAGGAGTCATTGGAAACATTAGATTAATTAATAATCCTAAAAAAATTAGACTATACGTAATGGAATTGGGAAGGATTAGATGTTTAAGGTCAATAATAGCTAGAACTATTAATGTACAAGATAGAATACTCATAAAAATAAGTTCATTTAAAAAAATCAAAGATAGAGCTAACCAAACAAGAGTTAATCCTGTTAATACTTCAATCAATAGATATTCTAATGGGATGACTGATTTACAATTGAAGCATTTTCCTCTTAGCATCAAGTAACTAAAAACTGGAATATTAAAAAAAAAAGGAATCGTACGGTAGCATTTTTTGCAATGTGATCTAGGGGTGAGAAGATTAAATTTTTTATAATTATCAGTTCTTTCAACCAAGCCTAACATTATTGGTAATCTGTAGATTACTGTATTCAAAAAACTACCAATTATTATTCCAATTAAAAAAATATATACCAGTTCCAAGATATTACTAGTGATCAGTAATTCATACATAAAATTACAATACACTATTTATAGATAAGAGTTCTAATGTATTATTGATTATGATAAGTATAGGATGTCTATAAAAATGGTAATAAAAAAATTACAAGATTATTATAAAATTAACCCCAGGGTTTTCAAGGAGGGAAGAGAGGGTAGATTTCTAGGTTTTAATTTTGCTATCACTATCTTTTTATTATCTATCATTATTTTTCAATCTCTAAATCTTGGTTCGAAATTATTTCTAGATGAAAATTTTGACTCTGAATTCGTAATTAGTTCTAAATCTCAGGAATTAACTATAATTTCCGCTAATATCAAAACAGATCCTTTTAAGCCTAACAGACTGGTTGTAAATGAAACAAGTTTAGATGCGGAGGTTCCACCTACTTCTTTACCTCTACGTCTCTATGGAATTCGTTATTCTGATAGAGGGGATGCAGATGCTGCAATTTTGGGTTTTGATCAGAATAATCAAACTATTTATTCAGTTAATGATGTAATAGAAGAAGATACAATTTTAGAATCTATTTTGATAGATAAAGTAGTTATTTCTAGGAGTGGAATTAGAGAAAGTGTTTCTTTTAATGATACATCCTTAATTTCTAATTTGTCTCCATATATTTCAGAAACTACTAAAGTAACCCAAGCTAAGTCAGTAAACATTTTTGGCCAAGATGTTATTTCTTTTGAACCTTATTTTTCTAATGGGACTATCAAAGGCTATAAAGTATTTGCTGGTCAAGATAAGGAAGCATTTAATGCTAGTGGCTTACAGTCTGGAGATTTGTTGTTGGCTGTAAATGGCATTTCAATAAATGACCCTATTATTGCCGTGGAGATGTCTAATTTCTCTAACCAAATAGATCTGGATATTTTAAGAGGAGAGAATAGTTTATCTCTTACGGTTGAACTACATTGATATGAAGTATAGTACTTTAGGAATCAATGTTAAGATTATTTTTAGTCTACTCTTTCTTTTACAATTTGAACTTTTATTTTCGGCTACAATAAATTTAAGGGATGCAGACATAAGAGCTTTTGCTTCTGATGTAGCAAAGATTACAAACAAAACTATAATTTTAGATCCTAGGATTAAAGGAACAGTAACGGTAGTTTCAAATCAAGACCTTAATAATAAAGAAACATATGCTGTTTTTTTATCTGTTTTAAGAGTCCATGGGTATGCAGCTATTGAAAATAATGGGGTAGTTAAAGTGATGCCAGAATCTGGAGGAAGGCAAGATTTCTCTTCAGGAAGGCCTGATTTAGATAGTCTTACAACAGAAGTTATTCGGTTAAATCAAGCTAATGCAAAAAATTTAACTCCACTTTTAAAGCCACTAATAAATAAACAAGGTCATATAGCAGCCTACGAAGCAACGAATACCCTTATTATTGCAGATTATGTAGGTAATTTAACAAGAATAAAAAACTTGCTTGCAGAATTAGATAAGAATCCTACAGATTACTTTGAATTAGTCTCTTTGATCAATACCTCTGCAAATGAAATATCCAGAATACTTAATTCTGTTTATCAGGGAACAAAATCTTCATCTTTAAATTCTTATAGCGTTATTGCTGTTGATGGAAGTAACTCTGTATTACTCAGAGGTCAAAAATCACTAATTAATCAATTCAAAGAGGTTATAGCAGATCTAGATAGTTCTAACTTTGAGTCTAGTAATTTAAAAGTAATATATTTAAAGTATGCCCAAGCTGAAGAAGTTGCCAGTATCCTGGAGAATATAGCAAAGAACCTAGAAGGGGAAAAAGAATCTTCAGGAGATATAAAAAGTGTTACAACTAGTATTAGTTTTCATCAAGATACAAATTCACTGGTTATTTCAGCTCAACCGGACATTCTTAAGTCATTAAAATCTGTAATCACACAACTAGACATAAGACGTGCCCAAGTTCTGGTGGAAGCTTTAATTATAGAAGTATCTGATCAACTTGCTAGAGATTTAGGTGTGCAATTATTGTATTCTGGAGATGGTAAAAACTCTCCTGCAGCTATTCAACGTTTTGGGAATCCAAATCCAGATCTTATATCTATTACTGGATCTCAATTATCATTAGAAGAAAATATTTCATCAAACTTAACTACAACAGCTTCAAACTCTCTTTTAGGTTTGGAAGGTATGGCTGCGGGAATCGCTCGAATAAAAAACGATGGAGAAAGCTTTGCTGCAATACTGAACATTATCACTAATGATGCTGACTCAAATGTTTTGTCAACTCCTTCCATTATGACAATGGATAATGAACAGGCTTCTATTATCGTAGGACAAGAAATACCCATTACCACTGGAGAAACTCTTAGCATGAATAATTCCAACCCTTTTAGGACTGTTCAAAGACAAGAAGTAGGGGTTAAATTAACTGTAACGCCCCAAATTAATGAAGGAAATGCTGTAAAATTAGTTATTAATCAGGAGGTTTCAAGTGTAGTAGGTCCTATAACTACAACAGCAACTGATTTAATAACTAGCAAAAGACAAATACAGACAACTGTTCTAGTAGAAGATGGAGATACTATAGTTTTAGGAGGTTTGATAGATGATGATGTTCAAGAAATAGAAAAAAAGATACCAATCTTAGGGGATATACCTTTAATAGGTAGATTGTTTAAATCTACCTCTACTTCAAGATCTAAAAGAAACCTTATAGTCTTTATGAGACCTAAGATAATAAGAGATATAGCGTCCGTTAGAGAAATTAGTAATAGAAAATATAATTATTTTCAAGCAATTCAGGAGAATCTTAAAAAGCAGGGACGTATAACTCCCGATATAAGCATCATGCAAGATATGAAAGAATTACAAGATCCTAATAACTAGACGATGAATGAGTTATCAGAATCTGTAGAATCAAGTATAAAAGAAATACCTTACCGGTTTGCTAAAAATAACCAAGTGGTTGTTTTTAAGGTGCTTGCTTCTAAAGTAATATTAAAATGTACTCGCAGTACTCCTCTGCAAGTATTTTCAGAAATCAATGCTTTCTTAGGAAAGCCATTAACGATAGAAAGAGTGAGAGTAGAAGAATTTGATAAAATTATTTCGAATGTTTATGGTAATTCATCAACCACCTCATCTGATTTGGTTGAGGATATTGATGATAATTACGATTTAAGCACTTTAGCTCGAAATATACCTCAGACTTCAGATTTATTAGATACAGATAATGATGCGCCTGTTATAAAGTTAATCAATGCAATTTTATCTGAAGCAATAAAAGCAAAAGCTTCAGATATACATATTGAACCTTTTGAAAAATATCTTTCAGTTAGATTTAGGGTGGATGGAGTATTGCAGGAGATTCTTAAGCCGTCGTCAAAGATGGCTCCTATGCTCAATGCTCGTATTAAAGTAATGTCTCAGCTTGATATTGCTGAAAAAAGAGTTCCTCAAGATGGTCGTATGTCCTTACAATTAGGGGATAAATGGATAGATATAAGAGTTTCATCCTTGCCCTCTAGTTACGGAGAAAGAATAGTTTTAAGGATCTTAGATAAAGCAGAAACTCAGTTAGGACTCGAGCAATTAGGAATGTCTTCAGAAACATTAAGTGATGTAAAAGAGATTCTAAAAAAACAAAATGGAATTGTATTAGTTAGTGGTCCAACTGGATCAGGTAAAACTACAACTCTTTATTCTGCTTTAAATATTTTAAATGATAAAACAAGAAATATTCTGACTGTTGAAGATCCAATTGAGTATGGCCTTGAAGGGGTAGGACAAACTCAAGTAAACATAAAGGTTGGCATGACCTTTGCTAAAGGTTTAAGGGCAATATTAAGGCAAGACCCTGATGTGGTAATGGTGGGTGAGATTAGAGATCTAGAGACTGCAGAAATATCAATTCAAGCAAGTCTTACTGGTCATTTAGTTCTTTCAACTATTCATACTAATGACTCAGTGGGAGTAGTAACACGCTTAAGAGACATGGGCATAGAATCTTATTTGCTTTCTTCATCGTTAAAAGGAGTATTAGCGCAGAGATTAGTTAGAAGATTGTGTGTTAAATGCAAACAACAAAAAACCACAACTAATAATGATTATCTCCCTAAGTCTTCTGTAGTTTTTGAAAGCACAGGATGTAATTATTGTAATGGAACTGGTTATTCAGGTCGTGTCGGGCTTTTTGAATTTTTTAATATTAACGACGAAATAAAAAAATCAATCAATAATGGTGCTTCTGAAGATGAATTAGTTAAATTAAGTTGTTTAAATCACAATAGACTGTTTGAATCAGGAATTAAGTTGGTAAAAGAAGGTATAACTTCAATTGAAGAAGTTTTAAGAGTCACTAAGGAATTATAAAAATGACTGGATTTAACTATGTAGCTATAGATAAAGACGGAAATCAAAAAAAAGGAGTAATATCTTCAGATACTTTAGATGTAGCTAGAGGAGAATTAATAAGAAATAACCTGTCCCCTTTAAAGGTTGAAGAAATAAAACATAGATCTTTATTTAATTCTTATAAAAGAGGAATAGGACTTAAGAATCTAATTCTATTTACCAGACAACTTTCAACTTTGTTATCAGGAGGTGTTCCTTTAGATATCGCCCTGAAGGCAATAGGCGATCAATCTTCAAATCATAAAGTAAAGGAATTATCTTTAGTCCTAGCATCAAAAATAACGGAAGGAGTTAGTTTTAAACAATCCCTTCAGGCATTTCCTGAGACATTTGATAATCTTTATGTTTCTTTAATCGCTGCAGGCGAGGAAAGTGGAGAAATAGAAAAGATTCTGGAAAATACTGGAGATTACTTAGAACAAAGAAACAAAATACAACAAAATGTTTTAGTGGCTTTAATATATCCTTCAGTTTTAATATTTATGGCTTTAATTATAGTGGGGCTTTTACTCATATTTATTGTTCCAAACATAGTAGATCAATTTGCTAGTACTAATCAGACATTACCTGCCTTAACTCAGGGTTTAATTTCATTTTCATATTTCTTAACTGGTACAGGGCCTTGGCTTTTATTCATCTTTCTTACAATTTTAATTATGAGTATTAGGTACTTTGGAAAAGAAATCTTTAATAACTATTTTGATAGATTATTACTATCACTACCTTTAGTTAAAACTTTTATAATTAATTCTAATCTTACCCGTTTCACTAGTGCTTTGAGTATTTTACGATCAAGCAATGTTCCAATTTTATATGCTATAAGTATATCTTCTGAGACATTAACAAATTTAGAATTAAAAACTAAATTAGTTAAGAACCTAAAAAAAGTAGGAGAAGGAGAATCTTTATCTAAGTCTTTTTCTTCAATAAAAGAAATACCACCTATTGTTACACAAATGGTTGCAAGTGGAGAACGAAGTGGGGACTTAGAAAATATGCTGATAAAAACTTCTTCATATTTAGATCAGCAGTTTGAACAATCTACAAAACTTATCATGAGCCTTTTAGAGCCGTTGGTTGTAGTTGTGATGGGAGGTATAGTTGCAATGATAGTAGTGGCAATTCTTCTACCAATGATGCAAATGAATAATATTTCTTTAATAAATTAAAAACATTATGAAAACAAAAAATAAGATCATATATAAGCTGGGGAAGGGATTTAGTTTAATAGAAATACTAGTTGTTCTTATGATAATAGGGCTGTTGTCTACAATAGTTGCAATAAATGTAATGCCAAGTCAGGAGAGGGCTAGAATAGAAAAAGCTAAGGCAGATATTGTAATATTAGAAAATGCTTTGGAAATGTATAAATTAGAACAATATAGATATCCTTCTAAAGAACAAGGTTTAAGTTCGTTGGTGGTCTCTAATGAAAGAGAGGGGAGCTCTTCAAGGGGGTATATAAAAAGATTGCCTAATGACCCTTGGGGTAATCCTTATCAATATAACATTCCTGGGGAATATGCTGATTATGAACTTTTTTCTATGGGGGCTGATGGCGTTGTAGGCGGGCAAGGTAATAACTCAGATATAGGTAATTGGGAAAGTGATTAAGTCATTTGAAAAGGGCTTCACTTTAATAGAAATCCTTGTTGCTTTTGGAATATTAGCTTTTGCAATGGTATCTGCACTTAAGATATTTTCTTCAAATTTAAAGTTATCTGAACTAATAGAAGTAAATTATTTAGCTAGGATAGTAGCTGAAAATGTTCTCATTAAATCAATGATTTCAGAAGATGGATTAATGTACACATCTGGCACTTCCTTTCAGGCAGGTAGAGAATATACATGGGTTAGAGATATTGATTTTTCTGAAGATGGAAAAGCCGCTCAAATTAACATTAGAGTTAACCAACAAAATGGTAAAGAAGTTCTCTCTCTTTTAGGTTATCAGGTTTTAAAATGAAACAAAAAGGTTTTACTTTGATAGAAGTCTTAGTATCTATTGCATTAATTGGATTATTAGGCTTTATATCTTTTTCAGGACTATCAACTAGCTTAAATTTTAATGCTGGAATTTCTGAACGATCAAAATTAATAAATAAATTAGAAGTAACAAATACTCTACTTGGGCAAGATCTAATCCAGTCTATTAATAGAAAAAATAGAGATGCAAGAGGAGACTTTAATGATCATACATTCATTGGTCAAAATCAAAGTTCATCTATTGATTTACCTTTTTTATCGTTTAGCATTAATACATTAGCTGAAGATAAAAGAAAAGGGGCACTTCGTTTGGTAGAGTATTATCTCATCGATAATAAAATCAAAAGAAAGGAGTATCATCATGCCGATAGAACTGAAGATACACCGGTTTATAACCAGACCTTATTATCAAAAGTAGAGGATGTAGAGTTAAGATTTTATAAAGATAATTCTTGGACAGACCAGTGGCCGGATGGAACTGGTTTATTTCATACTGGGCTTCCAAAACTAGTTGAAGTGACATTTAAAATTGAATCTTTAGGCACCATTAATAAGTTGTTTATTTTATCTGATTCAACTTCATGACAAGCTTAAATAAACAAAGGGGAGCTGCCTTAATTCTTGTTTTGATGGTAGTTGCAATTATTACTTCTGTAGGCTTTTTTTCATCTAGTAATCTTCTTTCCTTCTCAAAGTTTACAAATGATTTAGCTAATAGGCAGCAAGCTCAATGGTATGCGATAGGAGTTGAGTCAACTGCTTCTAATTTTTTAGAACAAAGGTTGAAAGAAAAGAAGAGATCTGTAGTTATTGCAGATTATGATTTACCGGTAATTAAGGTGTCCTTGGGAACGGCTAATATAGAAGCAACTTTAAGAGACTTAAATTCTTGCTTCAATGTAAATAGTTTAATTAAAAAGATACCCACTGAGGATAAATACATAATAAATCAAGGTGGAATAGATCAATATAAGGATCTTTTAAAAGTTTTAAACTTTAGCAATTTTGAAATGGAAGGTTTGGTTTATAGTTTGGTTGATTGGATGGATAGCGATATTTTCTATTCAAACACCTATGGAGCTGAAGACGATCATTACGTTAGAAACGATTACCCCTACAGAACAGCTAACCAACCAATCTCAATATTAGATGAAATATATAGTATTAAAAATTATTCTAAAGAAATTATGGAAATTTTGTTTCCTTATCTATGTGCTTTACCAGAAGTTGGAAGTACAGCAATTAACATTAATGCAATTTCTAAAGATAAACCTGCTTTGTTGGTAATGTTATTTGGAGAAAATTTATCTATAACAAGTGCAAAAAATATTTTACATAACAGACCGGAAGGTGGTTTCTTGGATACAAAAGAATTTTTATCACATCCAGAACTTGAAGGAATAGTAGTATCAAAAATTACGAAATCACAATTAAAGGTAAGTTCACGTTTTTATCTTTTAGAGACAAAGGTCTATACTAATGATTACCCTTATTATTTACAGTCTTTATTGAATCTTGATGATAATGGTTTGGTACAGATTCTATCCAGAAGACTAGGAATCTTTTGATGGACGATTTTATTTTTATTTTAGATTTACATCAAGATAAGTTCATTGATTGGTTATCTCATAGGGATCAAGGTGAATGCAAGAGATTAACCATTTTAGAAGCAAGTGGCTTCAGAAAATTTGATCAGTCAAAGAATTCTTTAATTATTATTAACTCAGAAACACGATTCATAAGGTTAGAGGTGCCACCAGTTAATAAATATCAATTAAATAAAATAATACCTCATCTAGTAGAAGATATAACTTTAGGCAATCTTACTGATTATCATCTGGCTATTACTAAAAGAGATGAAGACGGTTTCTTATTAGTATCAATTACTCCGAAAAGCAATATTGAAAGGAGTGTATCTATAATGCGTGCAGCTTCGATTAATCTAGAGTCTATAATACCAATAGAATCTCTCATATCTAGTGATGATGGAGAAGGGTTTTTAGTGTCTTATGGTGACATTTGTTTTGTTAATCTAGGAAATAAATGGAGATGGAGTTCAGATGAGGGAACTATAACGTCTCTGCTTGAAGAAGGGTTAATTGAATTTAATATTTCAAAAATGTCTTTATATCACGATGGTAGACTTAAAGAAGATGTTGGCGGTAAATCTATTAAGATTAAAAGTTTGGTAGATTTTATTAATTTAAATACACATAAATTTTCTCTTGAATTAAATTTATTAAAGGGAGAATTTAAACCCAAGATAATCTGGTCTAAACTATTCAAGAGGTGGTATGTTGTTATTCTTTTAATTTTTATTATCTTCTTTATGCAGATATTAAGTATGACCTTTACTGCGTATAAAAATCAATATGCTGCTAATGATTTAAACAAGTTGTCTGTCTCGTCTTACAAAACTCTTTATCCTAATGAACCTCTTTCAAAAGATATTACACGTCAAATTAAAAATAAATTAAGAAATATTACAAATCAAGGAACAGAAAAGTTTATTGAAACTTTCCTAAGCTCATCAGAAATATTAGCAAATAATCAAAATGCTTCCATTTTTTCAATAAATTTTGATAAAGAAAATAATCTTTTTTTATTAGAGGTTGAGTCTTCTGAATTTGAGGATTTAGAAGAAATCAAGAATAAACTTATTGAACAAGGTTATATAATTGAAGCTGGCACTTCAAGAAGATCAGGAGCATCTATTATTAGCGAGATTTTAATTAAGAACGAATGAAAAATTACAGAGATAAATTAAACAGAGATCAAGAAACTTTATTAGTTTCATCTTTAGTTATAGTTTTCATTGTCAGTTTGGTATTTATTTATCAAGGAGTATCTGTTTGGGAAAAAGAATCCATTCAAATTTTAGAAGACGAAAGAGCTCTATTCTTAAGAGTCAAAAAAGTAGTTGAGTCTTCACCAAGCAATTCTTCTAGAGAATTAACAGCAGAAAACTTTGGATCTAAGATAAGCACATATGCACGAAATAATGGAGTTATAATCGACAGGATGCAGCCTATAGAAGAAGATAGTTTGTCCATTACAATCAAAAATGTGGATTTTATAAATTTATTGAACCTGATTAAAGATTTAAAAGAAGTAGAGTTGGTATCTATTTCTAAAGTTTCATTAAGACGCAATATTTCTGAAGGTAAGCATAAAGGTATAAGAGCACAGATGGTTATATCTTTGTAAGATGAAATTTAGATATGCCTTTATATTAATTCTCACTTCCTTGTCTGTATTAATCTATTTTATACCTATGAAATCGGTAAGTAGTCTTCTTCAACTTCAATATAAAGATATTTATATTGAAGATGAAAATGGAAGATGGTGGAACGGATCTTTAGAAGGTGTAGAGTTTTCAGATATATACTTAGGAAAATTTGTTTTAAATTTTGAACCAAAACTTCTTTTATCGGGCAAGTGGGGATTTAATTTAATAGCTAATAATAATCATTATAATTTCAAAGGTGTTATTTCGTATAACAACACTAAGAATTATATTATTGAAAAAGCTCATATAAAAATTTCAATGGATAACAAAAGTATGGGTAATACAAAGAGTCCATTTGCTTTTTCTGCCATAACTATTAATCTACCTTTTTTTAGTTTTAATAAATTAGGATGTAATCAAGCTGAAGGTACGTTACTAGGAAGTTTGTTAGATAAATATAGTTTATTGAATCAAGAAATTAACATCCAAGCTATTTTTCAATGTATTGATAAGAATTTACATTCTACTTTTATATCTTATCCCAAAGAAAACTTGTTATCAGGAAAGTTTATTATAGATAGGAATCTAGACTATGATCTTGAGGCTTCTTCTGGAAGAATATCGTCTAAGATAAAGAAGTTAGCTAAATTAAATTTTACTTCTCAACCTTCTATTAAGTTATCTGGAAATATATTAGAGCTTCTAAATTAATATAAAAGCTAAAGCAGATTTTTTAGCATCATTTAATGTCTTAGAATCAATTGTACCTTTAGATCTAAGTCCATGACCTAGTACTGCGAAGATTATTTGAACTGAAAGAGCAATTTTTTCTTTGTCGACTTTAATCCCTTGTTCTTTAATTAATAAAAAAAATGATATCGCTAAATATTCTTGATTTTTTATTGTTTGTTCGAGGCTATAGAAGTTCATATGTAGATTAATTAGCAGGAATGCTAAATAACTTTGTTGATTCAAGTAGATAGCAGATATATCTATAAATATTTTAAGATAGTAATCCATGTTTTGATATTTAATTTGCTTACAATTATCTTCTATTAAAGATAGAAGTTTTTTAATATGATTTTCGCCTAGAGAATATATTATTGATTCCACGCTAGGAAAAAGCTTATATAAAGAGGCTCTTTTTAGATTTGTACGCTCTGCAATTTTCTTTAAAGTAAGGTGTGCTGGACCAAGTTCTTTTATGATTTCTTCTGACGCTTTTAAGATAGTTGATTGCCTCTCTTTGCTTCTTGCTTGACGAGGTATCTTCGGAAGGCTTTTTAAAGTGTCCATTAATTTATATTGCAAAGATATTTACTTCTTAATTTTTATTTAAAAATATAATAACTATTTTTCTAATGTTTTAAACTAGAATAAATAAATAAAATGAAAAATTTTCCTAATTTAGAGAATTATTGGATGCCTTTTACGGCAAATCAGCTTTTTAAAGCTAACCCTAGAATGTTGGTAAAATCATCCGGTATGTATTATACCTCTCATGATGGAAGGCAAATCTTAGACGGTGTTTCAGGATTGTGGTGTTGTAATGTTGGACACTGCCATCCAAAAGTTGTGTCAGCTATTCAAGAGCAAGTAGCAGAATTAGATTATTCAACAATCTTTAATATGGCACATCCAAAGATTTTTGAGTTGGCAGAAAAAATATCTTCACTCACTCCTGAAGGCATGGATAGAATTTTTTTTGGTAATTCAGGATCTGAAGCTGTTGAAACGGCAATGAAAGTAGCCTTAGGATTTCATTCTCTTAAGGGCGAGCCAGAGAGAACTAAATTCATAGGGAGAGAAAAAGGTTATCATGGAGTTAATTTTGGAGGAACCTCTGTAGGTGGCATACCACTAAATAAGAATCTTTTTAGTTCCTTACTTCCAGGGGTTGATTTGATCCCCCATACTTGGGATCCTGAATATATGGCTTTTTCTCGAGGCATGCCTTCTTGGGGTTTACACTTTGCAGAAAGTTTAGAAGAAAAACTTTTATTTCATGATCCATCAACTGTTGCTGCGGTAATTATTGAGCCTGTCACTGGTTCAGGAGGTGTCATTATTCCGCCTCTAGGATATTTAGAAAGAATTAGAGAAATCTGTGATAAATATAATATTTTATTAATATTTGATGAAGTGATAACGGGATTTGGCAGGTTAGGTTATTCTTTTGCCGCTGAACGTTTTAAAGTAAAACCAGATATAATAACCATGGCAAAGGGCCTTACAAGTGGAGTTATACCTATGAGCGCTGTTGCATTTAGAAATGATATCTATCATGAGTTTATGAGTGCTTCCCCAAATTCAATTGAATTATTTCATGGATATACTTATTCAGGTCATCCAGTTGCATGCGCAGCAGCCCTAGCAGTTTTAGAAGTTTATGAAGATGAAGACTTATTTAAAAGAGCTTTATCTCTTGAGGGTTTATTTGAAGAAACTCTTCACTCCCTTCAAGGCTTGAATGATTCTATTCTAGATATTAGAAATATAGGACTCATGGGAGCAATACATTTCAATGATGCTAAGGGACCTGCAAATCAAATCTCGATGAAGGTATTTCAGAAATGTTATGAACAAGGTCTACTTCTTAGGACCTCAGCTGACTATTTAGTTATTGCTCCAGCTTTGATTGCTCAGAAGGATCAAATAATAGAAATAGGAGAAATTTTAAAATCAGTTATTAATCAATTTTAAGAATGTCTATTCCTAGTTGGTTTAGTGAAGCAATTAGTTTTGAGTCTGTGCATCATCATGTGAATGTAGAAGGTGTAATGATATCCTATCAACAATGGGGAGATCCAACTAAACCCGGTCTTCTTTTTATACATGGATATGCTGCAAATTCTCATTGGTGGGATTTTATTGCTCCTAGTTTTTTAGATAATTATTCTGTTGTTGCAATGGATCTTTCAGGAATGGGGAATAGCGGTCATCGTAGTCATTATTCACAAGATCTTTATGCACTAGAATTAAAATCTGTTATTGAAGATGTCGGATGGAACGATGCAATAATTATTGCTCATAGCATGAGCGGACCTATTTCAGTAAAAGCTGCAAGCCTTTATCCAAATCATATTAATTCTCTTTATATTATTGATTCAATGATTATCTTACCTCCAGATAAATTTGCAGCGCTTAAGAACAGTGGGAAAGGGATGATAAGAGCAGATTTTATTTATAAAGACTATGAGTCTGCAATAAAAGCATTTAGGCTTTTACCGCCGCAACCAGTTCGTCATGATTTTATTCTCAACTATATTGCAAAACATTCTTATAAAGAAGTGGAGGGTGGTTGGGTCTTAAAATCTGATGGTAAGATCATGAATACCTATGAAACAGATGATTTAACAGAGATTTTTATGCATTTAGGATGCCCAATCTACATAGTCTATGGTTTAATGAGTCAAATTCTAAGCCCTGGACTACTAGAATATACGACTTATGTTGGTCAAATTCCAGAATCTAGACAAATTGGTATACCTGGAGCTATGCATCATTTGTTTTTAGATGAACCAATTATTTTTGTAGAAGAATTAAAAAAATTATTAGGAGATAATTAATGAAAAAAGGACCTTCTGAAGAAATTAGTAAAATTAAGAAAGGCTTTTCAAAACTAAAATATATCTGTAATGATCAGATTGCAACAGCTGTGTATTTAGCTAAAACTCTAGATAAACCTATACTTATAGAGGGTCCTCCAGGAGTAGGTAAAACTGAATTAGCTAATACTGCATCGCTATATTTAAATAAGGAACTATATAGGTTGCAATGCTATGAAGGTTTAGATGAATCTAAAGCTTTGTATGAATGGCGCTATGGTAAACAACTTCTTTATACCCAAATATTAAAAGAACAATTAGGGGATGTTTTAAAAGATGCAAAAGGTTTAAAGGAATCATTAAGTCGTTTAATGGATTTTGAAGATATCTTTTTTTCTGAAGATTTTCTTGAATCAAGGCCTCTATTACAATCTTTAACAAATAAGAATGGTTCTGTTTTATTAATAGATGAGATAGATAAAGCAGATGAAGAATTTGAAGCATTACTTTTAGAAATATTATCAGAGTTTCAAATATCAATACCAGAACTAGGGACTATTAAGTCAGAAAATAAGCCCTTAGTATTCTTAACAAGTAATAACAGTCGCGAGATAGGTGATGCTTTGAAAAGAAGATGCTTACATTTATATATTCCCTTTCCAGATACAAAATTAGAAAGGCAGATCATTAAAACTAGAGTTCCAGAGCTAAATAAAAATATACAAAAACAACTAGTTAATTTTGTTCAAGGTTTACGGGATCTGGATTTAAAAAAGGTGCCTGCAATAAGTGAGACAATAGACTGGGCTAGAACACTTATACTTTTATCTGTAGAAGAACTAGATGAAAAGTTAGCACGAGAAACATTAAATGTTTTATTGAAATATCAACAAGATATAGAAGTTACTCATAAAGAAATACCAAGACTTATTAAAGAATCTATTTCTAGATAATTATTATGGAGAAAGTTTTAACTGACTTTGTTAAAGTTTTAAGAAATTCTAATGTACAGGCATCACCAGCAGAAACTCTTGATGCTATTTCAGTAATTAATACAATAGGTTTAAAGAACAGAGAACTTCTTAAAAAGTCTTTATCATTGACATTATCTAAAACTCCTCAAGAAAAGAGAGAGTTTTATAGATGCTTTGATGAATTTTTTAACTCAGAACTTATTCTTGATAATCCTATTAAAGGTTTACAGAGGAATAAAAACAATGAAGTTAAACAAGTTAGTTCAAATTTAGGTAGTCTCCTAATAGATTCTGACCAAGCTGATATTATGTTATCTATAGCAGAATCTGCTGAAAGAGCTGATATTTCTGAAATTAAATATTTTACTCAAAGAGCTGTATTTACTAGAAGAATTCTAGAAAATATGGGAGTTTCTGAATTAGAAGACGAAGTAAGGTTAATGTCTGGAGTCGGGCAAGATGGTCGACCTTCGGCCTTAGAAAAGGAGCTGCGTCTCAATCTTTCTAATCTCAGAGAAAAAGTATCAGATTATGTGGAGAAACAGTTCTTACTTTATGGTGATATTTCTGGAGAGCATTTAAGAGAAAAAATATTTAAGTCTCTTAATATGGGTCAAATAGATAAATCATATATGCATGAAGTTCATTCATTGGTTAGAAAGATGGCAAAAAAATTGGTAAATCTTCATTCTCGAAGAAAAAAAGATTATAGAAAAGGTAAGATAGATATTAGAAAGACATTAAGAGAAAATTGGTCTAATCAAGGAATTTTATTTAGTTTAAACTGGAAGTATAAGAAAGTAGACCGTCCTAAATTATTAGTTGTATGTGACGTTAGTGGTTCTGTAGGGGCTTATGCTAGATTTATGTTAATGTTTTTATTTAGTCTCACAGAAGTTGTTTCTAAGATTAGAGCCTTCGTTTTTTCATCTGAACTCGGCGAAATAACTGATGATTTTAAGAAACAACAAATAGAACCAGCTATTGAATTTGCTTTATCTAGGCATGGAGGCGGCTCCACAGATTATGGTCAAGCTTTATCAGATTTTGTAAGTCTATGTTTAGATGATATTGATAGAAAAACTACCGTTGTAATTTTAGGTGATGCTCGAAATAACTTTGGACCAGATAAATCTCATTTATTAAAATTAGTTTACGATAGAGCTAAGCAAGTTTATTGGTTAAATCCAGAGGGGAAATATAGATGGGATACAGGAGATTCTGTAATGACGACTTATTCTGCACATTGCACTAAAGTTATGCAGTGTGGAACTCTGTCTCAATTAGAGAGAGTTATATCAACATTGTTGCGTACTTCTATTTAAACAGCAGTATAACCACCATCTACTGCAAAAAAGCTTCCTGTAATAAATGTAGCTTTGTCAGAACAAAGAAAATATATGAGATTAGCAACTTCACTAGGAGCTGCCACTCTACCCAAAGGTGTTTGATTAGTAAGCATTTCTTTAATTCTAATATCTTTTAATATATCTTTGTTCATATTTGTTTCAATAACACCTGGACCAACACAATTTACTCGTAACCCTTGTTTAGCGTAGTCTAGTGCTGCTGCTTTTGTAAGTCCTACAATGCCATGCTTACTTGCTGCATATCCTGCTGTAGTAGGATTAGCAACAACACCCAGTACAGAAGAGATATTTACAATAGAGCTATTAGTATTTTTAAGTAAACTAGGTATGAAATATTTCATCATATAAAAAGATCCATTTAAATTTATATTGATAACTCTATTCCATTCATCAATTTCAAATAAATGAACTGGCATAGGCGATGGGCTAATACCTGCACAGTTAACTAAAACATCAGGATTAGAGAACTCTTTAAGAATAATTTCAGAAATTTTTTTAATTTCTTCATGATTTATTACATCTACATGATAAGCCTTGCCTTCATTAGAGATCATTTCAGCTGTTTCCTTTGCTGTTTCAAGATTTGAATCAAGGCAGGCTACTTGATAGCCATTTTCATGAAACTTGATAGAAGTAGCTCTTCCTATGCCAGATCCCGCTCCAGTAATTATAGCTAGTGGTTTATTCATAATGTTTTCCTTACAATGTATTTCTAGATAATTCTTTGGTTTTAAAATGCTATCGTATTTCAATGAATGATAAAAATATATTAAAAGCTAATTTTAATTTAGGGTTTACCTATACAAGGTCAACGGGACCTATAGTAGGTCATTTTCTAACCTGTTTGCAATCTTGTAAAATTGTTGGCATTAGAAATAGTCAGGGTAAAGTAATAATGCCTCCAACTGAATTTGATCCAGAGACAGGAGAAGAGTTGTCCGAATTCATTGAGCTACAAAATACTGGAGAGGTGATTTCCTGGTCTTGGGTGTTTACGCCTCTTAAAAAACATCCTCTAAAAGAACCTTTTGCTTGGGCTTTAATTCTGTTAGATGGAGCTGATACAAACTTTTTGCATGCTATTAAAGTTAATTCAGAAAATCAAATGAAGACAGGTATGAGAGTAAAAGCTTGTTGGGCCTTACCACCCAAAGGTTCAATAACAGATATTAAATATTTTGAACCGATTTAATTAAATGAAAGAAGACACAAAAATTAAAGGATTTGAAGCACCTATATATTTTAAGTATAGCTATACTGCAGGAGCAACTACTACCTTGTTCCTAAAAAAATTATTGGAAGGAAAAATAGTAGGACAACGATGTCCTATTTGTAAGGGAGTTTATGTTCCACCAAGAGGGTCATGTCCTAGGGATGGAGTAGCAACTGAAGAGGAGGTTGAAGTAGCGCATACTGGAACTGTAGAATCATTTACTATCAATTATATTCCTATACCAGATGGAGATGTAGATCCTCCTTTTGTTTCTGCAAATATAGTGCTAGATGGAGCAGATCTATCTTTTATGCATCTAATAAGCGGTATCCCACATGATGAAGTTCGCATTGGCATGAGAGTAAAAGCTTTATGGAAACCAAAAGAAGATTGGGAGCCTAGTTTAACTAATATTTTGTATTTTGAGCCCCTCGATGAGCCAGACAGAGATATAGATGATCTTCTAAATAAATATAAAAATGCGTAAAGTTGGAATAATAGGATATGAACAAACGCCTATGTTAAGAGATGCAGGCGCTCAGAATGAAGTAGAATTAATAATGTCTGTGGTTCATAAGGTGCTAAAGAATCTAAGTATTACTCAAAGTGACATAGACTTTACTTGTTCTGGTAGTTGTGATTATTTACAGGGAGTTTCATTTGCCTTTGTGGATGGTTTAAATGCTATAAGCGCAGTACCGCCAATTAAGGAGTCTCATGTCGAGATGGACGCAGCTTGGGCTCTTTATGAATCTTGGTTAAAAATACAATCAGGGCAAGCAGAAATAGCTCTAATATACGGTTTTGGTAAATCTTCTCCAGGAGAAATACGAGAAATATTAAGTTTACAGTTAGATCCTTATTACATAGCCCCTCTATGGCCAGATAGTGTTAGTTTAGCAGCTCTCCAAGCTAGGTTATTACTTGATCAAGGTATTATTTCAGAAAAAGAAATGGCTGTTGTTGTGCAAGATAGTAGAAGTAAGGCTATAGATAATACTAATTCTCAATTATCAGGAGATTTTACTATAGAAGAATTATTACAAGAGCCTTATTTTGTATCCCCCCTAAAAAAACATGATTGTTCTCCTATCACAGATGGAGCGGCGGCAATGGTAATAGCTTCTGAAGAAAAAGCAAAAGAACTTTATGAATATCCTGCTTACATTACTGGTATTGATCATAGAATTGAAACTGGCCAGATTGGTGCAAGAGATTTAACTAAATCGCCTTCAGTTGAGATCTCAGCTGCAGCGCTAAAATTGGCTTCTAAAAATATTCAGGTTGCTGAATTGCATGCTCCTTTTTCTCATCAACAACTGATATTAACTGAAGCTCTAAAATTATCAGACAATGTTTTAATAAATAAATCAGGGGGAGCCTTAGCAGGAAATATAGTTATGACAGCAGGTCTAGATAGAATAGGCTCTATTTTTCAGCAGTTAAAATCAAATGAAGTTCATTGTGGATTAGCACACGCAACTTCAGGACCATGTTTACAGCAAAATATGTTAGTACTTTTAGAGGATAATTGATGCCAACGTTAGCTGCAGTGGTAGGAATGGGTCAGACTTATCATAAGTCAAAAAGAAATGATGTCTCTATGGCAGGATTAGTCAGAGAATCAGCAGATGATGCTTTAAGAGATGCAAATTTAGATTGGAAGGATATAGATGCAGTTATTCTAGGAAAGGCTCCTGACATGTTTGAAGGTGTCATGATGCCAGAATTATATTTATCAGACGCTTTAGTTGCCAATGGAAAGCCTATCATTAGAGTTCATACCGCAGGAAGTGTTGGAGGTGCTACTGGCATAGTAGCAGCTTCTTATATACAGAGTGGACTTTTTAAGAGAGTTCTAGTTGCTACATATGAAAAACAATCTGAGTCTAACGCAATGTGGGCTTTGTCTACTACTGTTCCATACGCTCCTTTAATAAATGCTGGCGCTGGAGGATACTTCACTCCTTATATGCGCGAATATAAAAGGAGACATAAAGCTCCTGACAATATAGGTAGATTAGTAGCTGTGAAAGATAGACTCAACGCACTTAAGAACCCTAAAGCCCATTTACAAATAGAGGGTATTAATGAAGAGATGGTAGAAAAATCTCCTATTTTATGGGACCCATTAACTTTTCTTGAAAGTTGTCCATCTTCAGATGGAGCTTGTTCCTTAATTATTTCATCTGAAGATTCTGTAGATTCTAATCAAACTCCAGCCTGGATATTAGGCACATCAGTTCGCTCTGAGCCCACCATGTATGTAGGTCGTGATGTAGTGAATCCAATAGCAGGAACAGAATGTGCTAAAGATGTATATCATCAAGCAGGTATATTAGATCCAAGAAAAGAAATTGATTGTGCTGAGATATATGTCCCTTTCAGTTGGTATGAACCTATGTGGTTAGAAAACCTACTTTTAGCTGATATTGGAAAAGGTTGGATGATGTCTGAGAATGGAGATACTTCTTTGGAAGGGTCTTTTCCTGTTAATATGTCAGGTGGAGTTTTGTCTTCAAATCCTATTGGTGCCTCTGGGCTTATTCGTTTTGGTGAAGCTGCTCAACAAGTTCGTCAAAAAGCTGGAGATTACCAGGTATCAAATGCTAACATTGCTTTAGGTCATGCTTTTGGAGGAGGAGCACAGTTCTTTGCCATGTGGATAGTAGCATCAAAAAAACCTTGATCAATAATTAAAAGAATTTTAAAAATTACTAAATAATAAAATAATGAAAAAAATAGCGGAAAATACTAAATACATACGAGTTCTAGGGTTAATATTACTATTTTCCTTAAATGTGGAAGCTTATTCTATAGAACAAACCTTAGATGATGATCTTAGATCATCGTACAATAAAGAGAGAGATGTTTATAGACATCCTGCTGAGACGCTTTCTTTTTTTGGAATTACACAAGAAATGACAGTAGTTGAGCTTTCACCTGGTTCAGGTTGGTACACTGAGATATTAGCTTTATATTTATCAGAACATGGAAAGTTAATAACAGCTGCATATGATGCCACTAAAGGCTCCTATCAAAAACGTTCTAGGGAAAAGTATGAATCTAAACTCTCTTCTGATATCAAATATAACAAGGTAGAAGTTGTAAACTTAGGTGAGTCTCTAGCTCCTAAAGGTACTGTTGATGCTGTATTAACTTTTAGAAACCTCCATAACTGGCTAGGCCCTTATATGGATACTTTATTTAATCAATCCTTTGATGCTTTAAAATCAGGGGGCATTTTTGGGGTGGTAGAGCATAGAGCAAATTTAGGGACATCTTTTAAGGCCATGAAAAAAAGTGGTTATGTTACTGAACAACTTGCAATTAAGAAGGCTAAAGATGCTGGTTTTATTTTAGTTAAGTCTAGTGAAATAAATGCTAATCCCAAAGATACCAAAAATTATGAGAAAGGAGTTTGGACACTACCGCCGTCTTATAGACTTAAAGATGTAAATAAATCTAGATATTTTGAAATAGGTGAGAGTGATAGAATGACATTATTATTTAAGAAACCATAGTAAGTGATTGAAATTAAAGAATAAATTATGAAATTATTAGAAGAACATGCAATTATAGAAGAGAAAGGTCATATTTTAATAATTCGTTTGAACAGACCAGAAAAGAAGAATGCACTCAGCCCTAATATGTTGATGAAAGTATACGATGCTTGGCGGAAATTAGATGAAAATAATCATTTACGTTGTGCAATCATTACTGGCACTACTGAGGTATTTTGTGCTGGAGCAGATTTAACTGCTATGTATAGTGGAGACCAGGGCAGTCAAGAGATTATAAAAAGAATGGAATCTGTGCCTGATTTACATTGGCAGGCGTTGTTAAGACATAACAGACCTTATAAACCTATAATAGCTGCAGTAGAAGGTTTTGCATTAGCAGGAGGAACTGAAATCTTACATGGAACAGATATAAGAGTTGCTGCTGAAACTGCTACTTTTGGTTTAACAGAAGCTAAAAGAGGACTATTCCCTTTAGGAGGGGCAACCGTTAGAATTAGAAGACAGATACCTTATACTCTAGCTGCTGAAATGTTATTGACTGGAAGACATGTTAGTGCAGATGAAGCAAAAAAATTTGGTCTAATAAGCCATGTTGTTCCTAAGGGAAAAGCCTTTGATAAAGCTTTTGAGTTAGCTCAAGAAATAGCTGAAAACTCTCCGATCGCAATTAAAGCCATAATGAAAAGTCTTAGGGATCTAGGAGAGGGTATTCCAGAAGAAGAGGCATTAGAAAAGGAACTAGAATTAGGTTGGCCTGTTTTTGAATCTGAAGATTCTAAAGAAGGCTTAAAAGCTTTTGCTGAAAAGAGGAAACCCAATTTCACTGGAAATTAAATGCCTTCTTATAGATGGGAATGTGTTATTTGTGGCTATATTTATAACGAAGCTGATGGAATTCCAGAAGATGGTATTCCTCCTGGTACTGCATTTGAGGATATACCTGATGATTGGAACTGCCCTGACTGTGGGGTAAGTAAATTTGATTTTGAACTAATAGTTAACTGAATCTACAGATTAAATATCTTAATAGCATTTTTAGATAAGAATTTTGGCCATACCTCTTTTTTGAAAGGGACATTTGGTAATTCTGAGAATATCCTTTCTAGCGTAAGTCCCATTGGAAAATAACCGGCATACATTATCTTGTCAGAGCCCCTGCTATTTGCGTAATTTATTATATCTAAAGGGTAGTATTTAGGAGTAAATGCACTCGTCATATAGAAGAGATTGGGGTACTTAATCATTAATTTAACAGCCAGATCAGTCCAAGGTTCACCTCCATGTTTTATTACAAATTTAAGTTCTGGAAAGAACCAGCATACCTCATCTATTAACTCTACTTTTTGCGGTTCCATAGGCAGTCTAGGACCAGGCACACCAGCACAACAAGAGAAAGGAATGTCTAGTTCTACGCAAGTAGCATAAATCGGATACCATTTTTTATCATTAATAGGTACTTGCGGACAAAGTCCTGATGGAAATGCATCAACTCCTTTTATATCATATTCTTTATGAAGTCTTTTAATATTCCTAACCTCTTCCATCCCTTTGTTAGGATTAGCTGGATAATTAAAGAAGAATCTATCTGAATGATCCTTATAAGCTTTTTGAAACTCTTCCTGCCCTTCGTTTAATCCCACAAAAGATTTGCTTATTCCATATTTGTCCATCTCAGCAATGACAAATTTTACAAAATCTTTTTGATTTCCTGTAACTGGTACATCTTTAAACATATATTCAGCGGGAAAAGAAAATATTTCTTTACTTTCTTTATCTAGTAAAAGGGGCTTCATGAATTCATACCAGTCATTTCTATCTGCATTGCTGGGGATTCCCATCATTAAATCTATTATTTCTATGTCTTTTGGAAATGTCATAATATTTAACCTTTCTTATAATTGTATTACCTGAAGTAATTGTCCCTGGGAATTTATAGACATGGAAATCTCTATTTCAGACTCTTGTAAAGAGTTTACTTTAACCCAATTAAAAGATTTTTTTTGATTATCTGAAATAAAAGGGCAGGTTATTAAAAATATTTTCTGCAACTGTCTAGCTTTATAAGCTTTTGATATTTTTTTTTCATCATTTATAATTAAAGTTTCTTTTATATCTTTATAATATTTTTTTAAGTAAGCAATATTTAACTTCATCTCATTATTTAAATTACCTTCTTCTAAATGAAGGTAATAACCATTGATTGATTGAAGATATATAGCTGAAGTATTCATTAGAGTTTGATCTAATTCTAAAATATATTTTATTAAATCCTTATTGGCTTTCATCGACCGTTTTATTTAGTATTAATTTCTGATTAACAGACTACCTTATCAAAGGTTATACTTCTTGAAGAATAAATAAATTATTTTAATGCCAGCGTCAACAACTACTAATGTAAATGAAGCTCTTAAAAAATTAACACCTTGGTTAGAAGATCGCTTAGATTACCCTCAAGAGCTCTTATTAATGTCATCAGGAAGCCCTGAAGATACAGGTTTTTCTAATGAAACCTTAATAATAAACGCGGAATACAAAAGAAAAGGTTCTACATATAAGGATCTGTATGTTTTAAGGATTAAACCAACGGGCTTTCAAGTTTTTCCTGAATACAATTTAGATAAACAGGTCCTGATTATGAATGAATTACACAACCTTGGATTACCCACTCCAAAAGTTTTATGGAATGAATCCTCTTCAGATGTTATTGGTTCACCGTTTTATCTTATGAGATACATAGATGGTGTTGCTCCGCCAGATAGCCCTCCATTTCATATGGATCCAAATTGCTGGGTGGCGTTAGCTTCTAAAGAGGAACGAGAAAAGATATGGTGGGAATGGGTTCATTATATGTCTGAGGTTCATTTAATTGATTTAAAAAAAGTTGATCTTATATCACTCGATAGATCAGAATTAGGGAAAAGACCTTTAGACCAAGAAATTACGTACTATCAGAATTTTTTGAAGTGGGCTCTTCCAAATGAGGAGCATAAAGTTTGTGAAGAAGTGTTCACTTGGCTAGAAAATAATAAACCTTCTTTAGATGTCAATCCTACTAGTTTAGTTTGGGGTGATTGTCGATGTGGAAATATTTTATATAAAGATTTTGAAGCGACAGCATTGCTAGATTGGGAAATGGCTATCTTAGGTGATCCTGTTATGGATCTATCTTGGGGTATAGCAGTAGATGATGCTAATAGTTTAGGGTTATCAGTTCCAAGACTAGAAGGTTTTCCAAAAGCTGAAGAAACAATAGAAAAATGGCAACAAATAACAGGTTATGATCCACGTAATTATTTCTATTATAGAATTTTAGCACTCCAAAAATTTTCAATTGTTATGATCATGACAAGTAAAAAAATGATAATAAATGGAGCAATGCCAGAAGACAGTGACTATTATATAAATAACCATGTCACTCAATTTATGAGAAAAGAACTAGATGAGAATGGATAAAGTTTAAATGTCTATTATAGAAAAAAAAATTTTAAAGGATGGGAAAAGAGAATTTTCTTTAAAAAGCCCGATAGACCTTAGTTCACTTGGCTCTTTCACTTGTGCAACTAAAGGAGAAATTTCTATTGCTATAGAAAAGGCAAAATTGGCTCAAAATAAATGGTCGTTATTATCTTATAAGGAAAGATCTTCATATATGTATTCTATGATCGATACTGTAATCAAGAATCAAGATGAAATCATGGAAGTTGTAATGAAAGAGACCGGCAAACCAAAAGCTGAAGCATTATCTATGGAAGTATATGCTGCTGTAGACTCTTTATCATTCTATGCAAAAAGAGTAGAAAAATTTTTAAAACCAAGAAAAATCAAGCTTCATGGCGTTATGAGTTTTTTAAAAAAGGCTATGATTGTTCATAAACCGCAAGGGGTGATAGGTATTATTACCCCTTGGAATGGTCCTTTTATTCTTGCTTTAAATCCAACTGTGCAAGCTTTATTGGCAGGTAATGCAGTTA
>Ga0315339_1000269_pt1 | contig 76217 bp, 71 predicted proteins | sample ASW17metaG_FD_204514 | JGI IMG/M metagenome (GOLD analysis project Ga0315339, IMG submission 204514) | Ammonia-oxidizing marine archaeal communities from Pacific Ocean, United States - ASW #17 | ecosystem: Environmental > Aquatic > Marine > Oceanic | place: USA: California | collected 2016-12-05 | reverse complement strand
AATCCCACCCTCTCCGTAGTAAGAACCAGACAGGCTTCCGAAGACTCAAAAGCCGTCACAACCTATCCGTTCGAACCCACGCGATCTGCGAAGCAGAGCGCAAAGTGGGTTCGAGTCGAGCGGCCCCCCAGGCCAGCGCGAAGCGACGAGGCTTCATGCCGTCGATATCGACGCTTCCAGCCGTCGGAGATAGAAAGCCGAGGACCAGGCTGAGCATGGTGCTCTTTCCGGCACCGTTCGGGCCCGCGATCCCGACGACCTCTCCCGCGTCGAAGCTCAGCGTCATACCGGCCAGAGCGACGACCGGCTTTGGCGGGATCAGAGATCTGTAGGTCTTGGTGACGTCGTGCAGTTGAATCACAGGCCGGCGCCTCTGGGCGAAGAGATGATTTACGAATGCGAGGAGGCCGTCAGCGCCTAGCATCTATGCTGTTGGTGGCCCGAGTTGGCAAGGAATGCGTGGTGAGGTGAGCCAAGCGACCCTCCACGGACCCCACGGAGCCCTTCACGGGTTCTATGGGTCCATGAGCCACTCCGCCGAATCACGAAAGCCTGAGAAACCGAAACACGGTCGTCTCTTTCTATGGGGCGAACGTCTCGTGACGTTCGGCCTGTTGGTGTTTGTTGCCTACCGGCTTGGGCCGCAGCTCGGCGCTCTCACCGGAGTAGGCCCAGACGAGGGTCGGGTCCCTACTTATGAACTGACCACACTCGATGGCGGGCTCGTTACCTCCGAAGATCTCGCGGGCAAGGTCGTCGTCGTGAATTTCTGGGCCACTTGGTGCGGCCCGTGCAAACTCGAGATGCCCTCCCTGCAGTCGCTTCACGAAGACCGCGCCGACGATGGCGTTACCGTCGTCGGGCTCTCGACGGATGTGGGCAGCCAGGCGGGAATCAAGGCATTCTTGATCGAACGCGACATCACGTTTCCCGTCGGCCGGGCCACGGCAGCGCACCGGCGGGCGTTTGGGGGCATCCATGGTACGCCCACCACCTTCGTGATCGATCGTTCAGGGGTCGTCCGCCATCGGGTGGTCGGGTACTTCGCTCCACCTGCGCTACGCGTGGCCGTGAATCGGCTCTTGAAAGAGGCGCCGGCGGCAGCGGCTATAGTGCCCTAAATGCGAAAAGCGGCCGACGACAGTGAGTGTCGCCGACCGCTGACTTACGAGTTCCTGAGGGCCGCTGCCTAGTGGCGGAAGAGCCGCCGGCCTGTGAAGACCATCGCCATCCCGTGCTCGTTCGCTGCTGCAATGACCTCATCGTCGCGGATTGACCCGCCCGGCTGAATCAGCGCTTTCACACCTGCCGCAGCGGCAGCGTCCACACCATCCCGGAACGGGAAGAAAGCGTCCGACGCCAGTACCGATCCAGTGAGGTCGAGCCCGGCATCGGCCGCCTTTCTCACCGCAAGCTTCGAGGAATCGACTCGGCTCATCTGGCCAGCCCCGATGCCCAGAACGGCGCCTTCACGAGCCATAAGGATCGCGTTCGACTTCACGCCGAAGATGGCAGCCCAGGCGAAGCGGAGGTCGTCCCACTCAGCCTCGGTCGGCTCACGGCTCGATGCAACGGACCAGTCGGGGTTCTCCACGGCATAGAACGGAGGAATAGGCGGCGTCTGAACGAGCATGCCACCGTAGACGGACCTCAGCATCCGCGGCTCCGGAACTCTGCACCAGTTCGCGAGGAACTCCTGACTCAACTCGGCATTCTCCGGAACCGCGCCTTCGGAAGGTACCGGGCCTCCCTCATAGGTCAGAAGACGGATGTTCTTCTTTTGGGTGAGCGCAGCCAACGCGACCTCGGAGTACCCAGGGGCGACGATGCACTCTACGAAGAGCTGAGAGATCAGATCGGCCGTGGCACCGTCCACTTCTCGGTTCACCGCAATCACCGAGCCGAAGGCGCTCATCGGGTCTGTCGCGAGGGCCTTCGTGTAGGCTTCCGCCAAGGTGTCAGCGATCCCAAGGCCGCAGGGCGTCGTGTGCTTGATGATGCACACAGCGGGACGAGGTGATCGCGCAAAAGGCGACAGGGACAGGAGCGCGCCGTCCAGGTCGAGCAGGTTGTTGTAGGACAGACTCTTCCCATGAAGCTGTTCGAGCGCCGACAGTCCGGCTGGGGTATCGGGGCCGTAGAACGCCGCTTGTTGGTCGGGATTCTCCCCGTAGCGCAATTCCTGGAGCCGTTTCAGGGACACCTCCAGACGCTCCGGAAACGCTTCCCATCCATCGCCCTCCAGGAAGTCCGCGACAGCCTTGTCATAATTACTGATATGCCGAAAAACCTTCGCGGCCAGTCGACGCCGAAGAGGTTCTGCATCGAGCGTACCATCAATCGCCGCAATCGCCGCGTCATAGTCTTCCGGATCGACAACAACCAGCACGTCTTTGTGTGACTTGGCCGCCGCGCGGATCATGGTAGGACCGCCGATGTCGACCTTCCCCATCGCCTCGTCCACGGAGACATTGCCCCGCGCGACCGTCTCCCGGAACGGATAGAGGTTCACCGCGACCAGATCAATCGGACCGTAGCCCTGTGCCTCGAGCGCAGCCATGTCGTCTTCGCGATCCCGACGGGCAAGCAACCCGGCATGAATCGCCGGATGCAGCGTCTTCACCCGGCCGTCCATCATCTCGGGATGCTTGGTAACATCAGAGACGGAGGTCACCTCGAGGCCCGCATCACGGAGCGTCTTGGCGGTTCCACCGGTGGAAAGAAGCTCCCACCCACGTTCGGTGAGTGCACGGCCGAATTCGACGATAAGTGACTTATCGGATACGCTGAGCAGCGCCCGCTTCATGACATTTCCTCGGGAAGGATGTGGAGATGGGTTGGTTCTGCCGGGAGGGGCCCCGGCTCTTCACCGCGCCGAAGCGCGGCACACACGTGATGGAGGGCCGCGGGATAGAGGTTGTGCTCAATCTTCAGGACCCGGGCCTGCAGCGCCTCGGGCGAGTCACCAGCCTCAACAGGTACCCGCGACTGCGCGATGATCGACCCTTCGTCGTAACGCTCGTCGACGTAGTGTACGGTCGCGCCTGACCACGTCTCACCTGCCGCGAGAACGGCCCGGTGCACGTTCATCCCATACATCCCTTTCCCTCCAAAAGATGGAAGCAGCGCAGGGTGGATGTTGAGAATTCGATTCCGAAATCGTGCAACGACAGCAGCCGGCAACAGTCGCATATATCCGGCGAGACAGATCACATCCGCCTTCCAGTCGTCGAGTGCCGAGAGCATGTCTGAGGCCACTTCACTTGGATCGCGATCCTTCGTGGGGATCACTTCAGCGGGCGTCTCGACTGTTCTCGCCCTATCGAGCGCTCCGGCGGTGGGGGTGTTCGTGATCAACCCGGCAATCCGCCAATGCTCCGCGCCTTGGGCCGCGTCGAGCAAGGCCTGAAAGTTCGTCCCGCCCCCAGATGCGAACACAACAACGTTGATCCGCTCGTTCACGCCATTTCCCCGCGGTAGTGCGGAACGAGGAAGGGGTTCCCCACCCGCTCATGCCCCACGGTTGTCGCCGGACCATGGCCGCTATGAAGAACGGTGTCGTCGGGAAGCGTCAGTACTTCCTCACGGATCGATTTCATGAGCGTCTGAAAATTGCCGCCCGGCAGGTCCGTCCGTCCGATCGACCCCATGAAGACGACATCACCGGAAAGGGCTAATGGCTCTCCGACCGCCACGAAGATGACGTGCCCGGGGGAATGCCCCGGAGTAAAGCGTACATCGAATGCGCAATCGCCGAACGTGTACCGCTGCCCGTGCTCGAGTTCGTGTGTCGGCGCCGGCTGATCCTTCGCCGTTAATCCGAACAGGCTCGCCTGCCACGGCAAGGCCATGTAGAGCTCGTAGTCGTCCCGGTGGAGCCAGATCGGCACCTCAGGAGCGAAGGCGCGAACGTCGTCGACGCCTTCGACATGGTCGAGGTGTGCGTGGGTGAGCAAGATCGCGTCGAGCTTCAGGTCACTGCCGTGGAGCGCAGCCACGATATCATGTGCGGCACCGCCCGGATCTACGACAACGGCGTGGTTGGTTTCCGAGCAGGCGACCAGGTAGGCGTTCTCCCCGAACCCTCCACCAGTGAAGGTCCGGACATCCATCACGTCAGTTGCACCCCGAGAGAGAGACGTCGGAGGTCAAACCGTGAAGGAACTCCCGCACCCACATCCGCCGCTGGCACTGGGGTTTTTGAACGTGAACCCCTGCCCCATGAGGCTGGTCACGTAGTCGATCTCGATGCCTTCCAAGTACTGCGCCGAGAACGGATCTACGAAAACCTTCACACCCTGGATCTCGATAACCTCATCGTCCGACTCCGGTGCGTCCTCGATGTTCAGGCCGTATTGGAAGCCGGAGCAACCACCGGGAAGGACCGCCACGCGAAGACCCGCAGCGTCACCCTCCACACCGTGGTCGGTAATGAAGTCCTGGATTTTGTCCACCGCCGTCACCGTCAAGTTCATCATGGTGTCGGGTCCTCCTCGAAGGATGTGGCGAGCACTCGTTCTGCTCGTCTGATGCACTCTCTACCCTCCCCTCCGACCGGTGTCGCGGCCATATAGGGGGTCAAGGACCGAAAGCTATCCGAGGCCAAAAATTGGGTCAACGGCCCAGGCTTTTCACGATGAAAGCCGCAGCCGCCTGGAGGTCGTCGACAACCGCGATCTGCTCGGGGGCGTCACCCTCCAACTCCGTTCCATACCCTGTCCTCACAAGAATTCCGCGCCCCCCCAGTTCGATCGCAGGCACGACATCGGTGAGCTTGTCACCAATGAAATACGACTTCTCGAAGTCCAGCCCTAATTCTCCCGCCGCCTGCCGATACATCCCGACTCCTGGCTTCCGACAGTCGCAGGGGCCCGTGGTTTCGGGGTGATGTGGGCAGAAGTACGTGCCATCTAGCGCTGTCCCAGCCTCGCCCAGAATATCGTCGAGCCTCTTCGCGACCGCGTGATAGTCTTTGACGGAATAATGCCCCTTCGAGATGCCTGCCTGGTTGGTCACGAGAACCAATGCGAAGCCCGCGTCACGAAGCGTGCGCAGCGCCTCCAGAGCGCCAGGGAAGAGCACAACACCGTCCGGATCCGACAGATAAACCCTCTCCTCGATGACAGTGCCGTCCCGATCGATGAAAACGGCTGGACGCAGTCCACTCATCGTTCAGGGGGCGCCGGAGACTGGACCGATCGCTTCAACCACCACCCGAATCACATCGACTTCCTGCCCTGGGAGGACAGTCCTGGGGTCCAGGACCACCCGGTCGCTCACGATACGGGCGACGACGGGCGGGCTCCCAGCCCTGAGGCGCGCGGCCACTTCGCTCGCGCCCGCGCCGGTAGTTGGCAAGGCGACGACGGCGCTGTCGAGCGTCACTCCCGGGTACGTCCCACCTCCGACCGCGCCCATCCCGTCTACGACCTCGGCACTCACTCCCGCTTCGGAGAGCGCCGAAGCCATCGACTCAGCTCGTTCCGATAACTCCTGCACATCGGCCCCCAGCATGCGCAGCGTCGGAATCTCTACGAGGGCCCTGGATCGGTCCCGGTAGAGCCGAAGCGTGGCCTCTAATCCTGCCAACGTCATCTTGTCGACACGGAGTGCGCGACAAAGCGGGTTCGCACGTAGCGCCGCGATGTGGTCCTTGCTCCCAAGGAGCAGGCCAGCCTGCGGCCCGCCCAGCAATTTGTCTCCAGACACGGCGACGACGTCCGCACCGGCCTTGAGCGAATCCACGGCGAGGGGCTCCTCAGGCAGTCCCAGTTCTTCTGCCCGAACGAATAAGCCCGACCCAAGGTCATGGATGAGGGGCACACCAGCTTCGCGAGCAAGATCCGAGAGCTCGGCGACTTCGACGTCTTCAGTGAAGCCGGTGATCCGGAAGTTCGACCGATGCACTTTCAAAATCGCCGCCACACCACCGTTCTCCACGGCTCCCCTGTAGTCCGCGATCCGAGTCCGGTTCGTGCTCCCCACCTCGACCAAGCCTGCACCGGACCGTTCGAGAATATCCGGAATGCGGAACCCACCACCAATTTCGACCAGCTCTCCTCGGGACACCACAACCTTTTGACCCCGAGCGAGCGTATTCAACGCAAGAACGAGCGCAGCGGCGTTGTTGTTCACGACCAGCGCGTCTTCAGCCCCAGTCAGCTCGCGGAGCAGCGACACACAATGGTCGTAGCGCGAACCGCGGGCCCCAGCGTCGATGTCGTACTCTAAGTTCGAATACCCTCGCGCAGCAGCCGCCATGGCCTGGGCCGCGACATCCGCCAAGGGTGCCCGACCGAGGTTGGTGTGCAACACGACTCCCGTGGCATTCACCACCTCCCTCAAAGAGGGCACCGCATCTCGCTCCAGCACGTCTGCCACATCAGAGACGTAGGAGGCAATCTCACTTAGTCCGCCTCGTACATCGCCTGCGGCGATCGCCCCACGGACCGCATCGAAGACCCTCCTCGCGGCCGCCACGACTCGTTCATGTCCGTAGTCACCGACAAGACCAACGAATTCTTCGGCAGCGAGCAACGCGTCGACAGACGGGATACTTCGGCGAGGATCCGTCATCGCCTCAACCCGAGCACACGCACCGTATCGATGACCTGCGTGGAATCTGCAGCCAGCGTGTCGGTGATGTTGGCCGTGTCCTGAACAGCGGTCGTGTCTGCCAGAGTCGAATCCTGCGCGGGAGGTGGCTCCATGACTAGCGCCGCACCACCACCACCGAGGGGAATCGCAGCAATGTTCCGGACCCCGGACACCACGACCTGATAAGCGGTGTTGGGCACGAGTGTCATGTTGAGGATGGCGACGATCTGCTGGCTTGGCAGTTGCTCTCCTCCGGGCCCAGTCAGTCCTCGCGACGCCGGATTCTGCGAAGTTTCTGAGTCCACCTGGAGCCTCGCTTGAGGCCTTCCGTTCAGCCCTATGGGCGCGCTCCGGCGAGTCGGAGAATCGGCCAATACCCCCTCGATGACACCGGCAGTGTCGACCGCGGAAGCGGCAGCGGAATCAGTCACGACGTCACCTGCTTCTGCGGCTGCGATGCTGTCCTGCCGTTGAGCCTCTACCTTGAGCGAGTCGGCAGCGGCCCGAGCCGCATCACGGGCGACTCCATCGATCGAATCCAGGACAGCAAACGAGTCGGCCACGGCTTCGGCGTACGCGACGTAATCATGAACGTGCCTGGCCTGCCCGAGACCCACCTCCGTGCTGTCCTCATTGAGGAGGATCGCCACACCGACATTTTGAAGCGGGATGGTCGGGTCGAGGAAGTCGTCGAATTCGAGAAGAAGCGTAATGGAGTCCAACGCTTCCACACTCGTGATGATGGCCGGTGTGGTATCCGGTCGCAGCACTGAAATATTGGCGGTAAAAAGCGTGTCACCCACACCGATCAGCTGACGAGTGAAACCTTGGCTCTCAGATGCGTCGATCGTGTCGTTCCTGTTCTGATCCTCAAAGGCGGTGATCTGATAACGCCCGTCAGGAATGAACCGGAACGCGTAGACCCCGCCCGTGTCCGTTCTGGCCAGATGCACAGCGGAATCTGCCTGGTCTCCCCCGATGTTCGCGGGAAGCGCCTGGACTTCATAGTTGGCGGCACCTCGACCGGTAATACGGTCCCACACGACGCCCGCAATGGTCGTGGGCTGCGGCTGTGGTCCCGTAGAGAACACCAACTCGAACGGGTCACGCATCTGGTTGCTGAACAGGTCCCTCACCTCAGGTAGCAGGGTGACCCGATAGACGTAACCTGGCTTGAATCCACCATCGATCTCGATGATTACGCTACGTCGCTCATGCTTCACACGGACGTCACCCGTGCGCGGCGAGATCACCACAGCGTCGTCGAGTGCCCCCCCAGCGCCTCGTTCGCTGATTCGCTCGTCAAAGTCGAAGCGTACGGGTCCGTTGAAGTCAGGGACGATCGCGAACGTGTCCGGGAACGTTGCCACGACCACAGGCGGACGGACGTCTTCAGGGCCCCCCGGCGGGACGCCCTGCTGGGCACACGCGGCCACGAAGCCCACGAGCCCCATCGAAAAGCCGGTAGCCAACAATCGAACGCTCTTCAGGAGGCACCTCCCTCCAACTCGGTCAGCTTCTCTCGAAGCTTCGACGCCTGTTCCTGGAACTGCGCCAATTTGTCGCGCTCTTTTTGTACCACATCGTCCGGCGCTCGTGAGACAAAATTCTCGTTCTCCAGCTTCTTTGCCGTGCCCGTAGCTTGGCCTTCTAGGCGCGTGATCTCTGCGGTGAGTCGCGCACGCTCCCGGTCCAAGTCGATGACCCCCTCAAGAGGAAGGAACAACTCCGCCCCACCCGCCAAGACGGCATGCGCGCCGGCACCTGTGCCGGGCTCGGTCTCGAACCTGTTTACGCGCGCCAGCCGTTCCAGAGACGGGAGCTGGGCAGCGAGCGTCGCCGTAAGATCAGCATCTGCACCGACGCAGTGAATTGTGATTCGCCCTCCCTCAGGTACCCCGTACTCCTTCCTGAGACGACGCACCTCAACCACGAGTTCCTGCAGAACGGCCATGTCCCTCTCGGCCGCAGCGTCATCGTGCGCATGCGCGCCTTCCGGCCATGGAGCGATAATCAAATCATTCGGACGATCCGTCCCCGCTGGCCATGGGAGCCGAGCCCACAGTTCCGTCGTTACAAACGGCATGATCGGATGCAAGAGCCGAAACGCTTGATCGAGAACGAACACCAGTGTGGAACGAGCAGCCTCTCGCGTCACGGGCTCCGCGTCATCGAACATCCGTGCCTTCACCAGCTCCAGGTACCAGTCACACACATCACCCCAGAAGAAGTGGTAGAGGCTCTCAGCCACATCGTGCAGCCGGTACCGCGCGAGACCGTCTGTCGCGTTTTGAGCAGCCTTCTCCACCCTCGACAGGATCCACCGGTCTTCCAGTGCGAGGTCATTCTCCACCTCTGCCAACGGCTTCACCGGCCCGTCGCCAATGCTCAGGAGAGCGAATCGTCCGGCATTCCAAATCTTGTTCGCGAAATTGCGCCCATTCGCGAATGACGCCTCAACGTCTTCGTGGTCGAGGCTGATGTCGGTCCCGACCGCCGCCTGACTGATCAGCGTGTACCGCATCGCATCCGCGCCGAACTGGTTCACGACCTCCAGAGGATCGATCCCGTTACCGAGCGACTTGGACATCTTGCGGCCCTTCGCGTCCCGCACGGTTCCATGGAGATACACCTCGGTGAACGGCGGTTCATCGAAGAACTCGTATCCCATCATGATCATGCGCGCGACCCAGAAGAAGAGGATCTCGGGCGCAGTGACCATTGAGTGCCCCGGGTAGAACGCGTCCACATCAGGCGTCTTCTCAGGCCATCCGAATACAGAGAACGGCCAGAGTTGCGACGAGAACCATGTGTCCAACACGTCTGGATCTTGCTCAAGCACGGTCGATCCACATTCCCCGCATTCCGTCGGGTCCTCGCGGCCCACCGTTTCGTGCCCCTGCTCGCAGTACCAAACGGGAATCCGGTGCCCCCACCACAACTGCCTCGAAATGCACCAATCCCGGATGGTCTCCATCCAGTGCTCGTACACCTTTTGCCAATGGGGCGGAGTAAACGTGATCGTACCGTCCCGCGACGCCTTGAGGGCCGGCTCTGCCAGCGGGCCCATTTTCACAAACCACTGTAGGCTCAGACGCGGCTCGACCACGGTGTCGCAGCGATAACAATGGGGCACAGAGTGTGTATGGTCGCTTTCGCCGGACAGGAGTCCCAACTCGTCGAGCGCCTTGAGGACCGCTTTTCGCGCGGCGAAACGTTCGAGTCCCTGGAACGCCTCCGGAACGTTGTCGTTCATGTGGGCGCCGGGAGTCATCACGTTGATGACCTCGAGCCCGGTCCGGCCGGCAATATCGAAGTCGTTCGGATCGTGCGCCGGGGTCACCTTGACCATACCTGACCCGAAGGCGGCATCTACATGGGTGTCCGCCACGATGGGAATCGTCCGACCTGTAAGCGGGAGGCGAGCTTCCGCACCCACGAGCGCCCGATAGCGTTCATCCTTCGGGCTCACCGCCACGCCAGTGTCACCGAGCATAGTCTCAGGACGAGTCGTAGATACCGTGAGGTACCACGTACCGTCTTCGAGTTGGCCGAGCGCGTCGGCGCCCGCTTTTGCAGCTGCCTCCGCTGCGCCGAACGCCGATTCTGCGAGGGGGTACCTCAGATGCCAGAGCTTGCCCTGGGACTCGTGGCCCTCCGCTTCCTCGTTGGAGAGCGCGGTGAGACACCGAGGGCACCAATTGATGATGTACTCGCCGCGGTACACGAGTCCCTTTTCGTACAAATGCACAAAGGTCTCGCGCACGGCGCGGCTCAGGTCCTCATCTAGAGTGAAGCGCGTGCGATCCCAATCGCACGAGGCCCCAATGGCCTTCAATTGGTCGAGAATGACCCCACCCGTCTCACCCACGAAGCGCCACACAGCTTCGACGAACTTGTCCCGACCCAAGTCATCCCGGTGGCATCCCTCTGCGGCGAGGCGACGCTCGACCACGTTCTGCGTCGCGATGCCCGCATGGTCCGTACCTGGCACCCAAAGGGCGGCCCTACCCCTCATCCGCTGCCAGCGGATGAGCACGTCCTGAATGGTGGTGTTGAGTCCGTGCCCCATGTGAAGAACAGCGGTCACGTTCGGAGGGGGAATCACGATCACATACGGATCGGCGCCATCCTCCAGCACGCGTGATGCGGGAACTTGGAAGTACCCGCCGTCCTGCCAAGCCTTGTAGCGGGCAGGCTCGATGGCCTTCGGATCAAGTCGTGGGGCGAGCTCTTCAGACAACTTCACTGCTCCGATCACACGGGTGCGGGGTTTCTTCGAACATAGGCCCGAAAGATGGCGAGGTCTTCTGAGGTTCGGAACCGGCTATACGGCCTTCCGACCGGGCAAGTTCCCATGTTCCCGTAGACTAGCTAGCCCCGGCCCTCGGTACACCCCGAGACGCTTCCCCTAGAAAGAGAGGAGTCTCCCGCGTGAAGGGCGACACCTCCTCGAACGGCTCGACCTCCACCGCTTCGAAGAATCGGGCTGGAATCCTAAGCAAAGAAGCCACTCCCGTTGGGCCGAAATGCACGCCTGAGCAGCGCTTCACTTCCGCGATAGCATCAGGGTGCGTCCGCCCCACCCGGTACGCCCAACCTGAAGTGATGCCGTCGTAGTCGTCGCACACCGCCATGATCTGAGCGATCCTCGGAATACGATCGCCTGACAGTCCCTCCGGAGAACCCGTCCCGTCCCAACCATCGTGGTGCTACCAAGCACCCGTCGTCAGGTGCTGCAAGGAGGGGATACTCTTCAGAATGTCGGCACCGTCTGAAGGATCTTCCCTGATGTACGAGAACTCCTCCTCGGTCAGGCGACCCCGCTTAGTCAGCACGCGAAGAGGCACCGCGAGCTTGCCTAGATCATATGGAGCGTCAGGTCCAATATTTACGTGCTGGGATCAGCGGCGCGCGCGCGTCGTGTCTGGACGTACCGCCCGCTCACGGTTTCGGCGTTCACGGATCGCGTCTTGGCGCTCTCTCCACGACTCGATCACTTCGGCGCGGGCGCCCTGCCGCTGGATCTCCTCCCACTGCCACATACGCTCTGCCACCTCATCTCGCTTGCCTACGGGCACACCGAAGATGTGGGTCCCGGGCAGGACGGTGTCACCCAAGTAAATCTTTCCGTCCGCGAAGCCCCAGCGCTTCCCATCGTCGTCCGTGAAGGTCCAATCGGTGAGCTTACGTTCGGCCTCCTCAGCGATCGCGAGCGAGTCGTAGAATTCCCCGATACGACCCGCCAAGAGGAGCTCTTCACGCTGTTGATCAGATAACTTGGTAATCGTCTCCTGGAGGGGCTGCCACAGCCGGGCATCCGAGAAGCGAGGCCGAATACGCTCCGCTCCACTGATTGGCGGCGGGGCGAACTCCAAGGCACCCGGGTCACCTTCGATGCGCACCGGCAATGGAGTCACGTCTGGGGTCTCGATTTGCTCGATCTCCTCCGGGTCCTCTGGCTCTTCTGGATCGACGGTTGTCGAGACCTCGACGAGGTCGAGCATCTGAAGGCCTCGTGGCTCCCCTGCGGTGGTCGGTGGCCGGAAGCTCATACCGTCCGGGCGAAGAAACCGCGTCGCAACGGGGAACATCAAGACGGCCAGGACGTGGATCGCGAAGGACAGAGCGAAGGCGATGGCTACGACTCGGCGTGAACCGAGGCCCGACCTCCTGTGGTCGTTACCCCGGCCCGAGGACTTTCCCGATTCGCCAGGCCTTTGATGCATTCGTCTTCCTAACCCAGGTCGTGAAGGCGGTTCCTAAACCACCGCGCTTCCCCCGCGTCCCTAAATAACGCGCCCAAGGCGCTTCGCCGCCTCGACAAGCCGCTCCGCACTCACTGTCAACGCGATCCTGAAGAAGCCCTCGCCGCCCGCTCCAAGCGAACTGCCCGGCAGCACGATCACTCCCTCTTGTTCCAATGCCCGTGTCGCAAACTGCTCCGAAGCCTCGCCTTTTGGGACCGGCACCCACACGTACATGGTTGCCTGCGGCGACACGACAGAATATCCGGCGTCATTAAGCGCCTTCACAACGGCATCTCTTCGTCCCTCAAACGCGGCCACGTTCCCCGGCACCCATTCGGCCCAGCTCTCCAGTGCTGCGACGCCCGCCGCCTGGATCCCCATGAACTGTCCTGTGTCCATGAAAGACTTCACACGTGATAGGACGCCGATGGCCTCTGCATTCCCCACAGCCCAACCCAACCGCCACCCCGTCATGTTGTATGTCTTGGATAACGAATGGAACTCGACGGAAACGTCCTTTGCTCCATCGAACTCCAAGATGCTGCGCGGTCGATAGCCGTTAAAGGCGATCTCGGAGTATGCGTTGTCCTGAAGGAGGATCGCATCCTGCTGGCGGCAGAAGTCGACGGACTCCTCCAGGTAGGTATCCGGCGCGACAGCGGTCGTGGGATTATTCGGGTAGTTCAGATACAGCATGCGGGTGCGGTCTCGGACATCGCTCGGGATGTCTTCCAGCGGGATCAGAAAGTTATTCTCCGGCCGAAGTGCCACCCTGTGGGCTTCGCCGCCCGAAAGGGCGATGCCACCCGCGTACGCCTGGTATCCCGGGTCGGGGATTACCGCCACGTCACCGGGATCCAGGTAGCCGAACGGCAGATGCGCGATGCCGTCTTTCGAACCGATGAGGGGCAATATCTCTGCCCAAGGATCGACCTCCACACCGAAACGCGTGGCCATCCAGGCTGCCACACTCTCACGGAACTCGGGCAGACCAGACTGAAAGCCATACCGACCGTATTTCTTTTCGCCGGCCACCTCTCGGAGACGCTCCGTTACGGCCGGGGGCGGATCGAGGTCGGCGTCCCCTGCACCGAGGTCAATCACATCTACCCCCTCTGCCACCAAGCGCCGCCGGGTCTCCTTCATGGCAAGGAGCGGATACGGGGGCAAATCGCCCATTCTGGAACTCGCTCGGGTCATGAAGCCTCCAAGCGGACCGGATTGGACACAGACCCGACACCCTCAACACTCACGTGGACCTCATCGCCGTCCGACAGTGGCCCAATACCGTCCGGTGTCCCCGTCGCGATCACATCTCCAGGGGACAACGTCATGAAACGCGTGATGTGCTCAATCAGGACGGGAATCGAGAATACCATGTCTGACACCGGAGCATCCTGCCGCACCTCTCCATTCACTTTCGTGGTCACGCGGAGCCCGTCAACGTCAATGTCTTGGATCGGGGTAACCGAGCCGATGGGGCAAAAGGTGTCGAAGCCTTTCGCACGACTCCACTGGCCGTCCGAGCGCTGCAGGTCACGAGCAGTCACGTCATTGAGGGGTGCCAGCCCAGCCACATGGGCCCAGGCATCGGCCGCATGCACGTGTCGAGACTCGACACCGATTATTACACCGATTTCACCCTCGTAGTCGATCCGGCCAGCCCACGTCGGGATGACGATCGTGTCTCGCTGCCTCACGATGGACGACGGTGGCTTGAGGAATATCAGGGGCTCGGCGGGGACGTCGTTGCCGAGCTCCGCTGCGTGTTTGGCGTAGTTCCGACCCACGCAGACGATTTTGGACGGGAACGGAAGGGACATTCAAATCTCCTAGGGGCACAGCTATAGAAACACGAAGAGGCCGCTCGAACCTAGTCCGAGCGGCCTCCACAGTCATCCGGTTGCGGCCGGGGTCAGCCCTTGGCCGGCTGGGTATGGATCCACGTCCCGATCAACGCGCCACATCCCGCGATCGCGAGAAAGCCGGCGATCACCATATACCAAAAGCCCAGGTCGGCGTGGCCATTCGCCCATCCGGCGTTGCCGGTGCGAAAGGCACCGAAGGCCATTCCGAGCCAAACTACGCCCACGCCCATTCCGAAGATCCGTTTCATGGAACCCATCAATTGTTGAGTGACCTGGCGGGCCCAAGGGCCCGGCAACGAAGGAATCTAGGGGCCAGAAGCGGTGCAACCAAGAGGCTCAGACCGACTCAAGACTCTCCGTAAAACGCAGCAACCTTGCGGCGAACGTCAGTCCAGGCACCCTTCACGAAAGGCGCGTCTGGAAGCGACTCTCGGAGATACCGTCCATATCGCTTGGAAACGATACGGTCGTCCAAGATGAGAACCGCCCCGCGATCCGTACGCGACCGAATCAGTCGCCCGAATCCCTGCTTCAAGCGCAATGCTGCATGAGGGAGCATGAAGTCGTGGAATGGGTCGCCATTGGCACGTTCTATGGCCTCCATTCTCGCCGCCGTGATGGGTTCGGTCGGGACCCGAAACGGCAGTTTTTGGATGATGAGCCCCCGGAGCGGATCACCGGGGACATCCACACCCTCCCAAAACGAAGAGGTGCCAAGCAGAATACCGCGGCCAGCCTTCGTAAATCGATCCAACAGCCGATGGCGGGTGTCCTCCCCTTGTACGAAAAGTGGCCATTTCCCGTCCGCTCCCCGGACCCTCAATAATTCTGCTACTCGCCTCAGAGCGCTATGGGACGTGAAGAGGACGAAAAGGCCCCCGTCACTCATCTGGGCGAGCTCGATCGTGATCTCCGTCGTCGCCGCCTGGAACTCACTCGCCCCTCCCTCCGGAGCGGGCAGGTCGGTCGGCACTACAAGTAGGGACTGCTCCGTGAACTTAAAGGGGGACAGCACCTTACGTTCATGTATCTCAGGCACATTCTCTATGTGTTTCAGATGCGCTTGGTCTAAGCCGAGCCTGCCTTTGAGAAAATCGAAGCGGTTCCGGGTCGTCAGCGTGGCCGAAGTAAGTACGGTCGTATCGGCTCGGGTGAATAGGCCATCCACGAGTAGCTCCCCAAGGTCGATCGGAGCCGCTGCCATGACGATGTTCCGGTGCTTCCCCTGCCCCCGAGTCTCAAGCCAACGAACGAAGGTGTGAGACTCCTCGTCCGGGGCGAGGACCACTTGGAGTCCATGCGTAGCCCCGGAAATGCGCCGTTCGACAGAGCGGATGTCCAACACCCTTCCCTGTAGCGCGTCCGTGATCTCTTCAAACACTTCGATGCGCGTGCGCAATTCTCTCAATTCACGCTCGAGTGTGTTCAGCGACGACACCGTCGCGTTCAGCCGTTCCCGGATATCCTCACGATCTGCTGGCTCCCCAATACCGGACGGCCCAAGCCGCACAGTGCTCTCCCCAGGAGGCACGAAGAACTCCATCGTCTCAATGAAGCCTTCGACGCTGCCGCGAGCACGGGAAAGCGCTGGCCGCACCCGATTCTCCAGCCGTTCACGGAGATCAGGGCCTTGGTCGAATCCCGCCAAGGCCTCGTGAACCGCGGTGAGGACGCCCCGCCCCCTACGATCGAGCCTCGAGAGCATCCGAAAGAGGCCAACTCGGGTCAGTTCGACACCAAGGTGCGACGTAGCTGCGTCTTCAACATTGTGGGCCTCGTCCAGTACGACCCGAGTATATGCCGGGAGCACCGCGGCTTGGGTGTAGTTCTGCGTGGCACGACGGACGGCAAGGTCGGTGAACAGCAGGTGGTGGTTCACGATCAGGACCTCAGCCGATGCCGCTTTCCGCCGCGCATTCTGATAAAAACAGGCCTGGAAGTGCGGACAGCGGGCCCGGAGGCACATATCCGGGTCGCTTCGGACCTCATCCCAGGTGTCGTTCTGCGGCGTAAACGGGAGGTCCGACCGGGAACCGTCTTCGGTCGATTCAACCCACTCCAGCAGCGCTCGCATCTCTTCGGCCCTGTCATCCTCGAATAGTGAGGCCTGGCCCTCCGCCGCCAGAAAAGCCCGGCGGATGGATATGTAGTTGCCCCGCCCCTTTACCAGAGCCCATCGGACATCCCCGACGATCGACTGGACCAGCGGTAGGTCCTTCCTGGCGAGCTGTTCCTGGAGGTTGATGGTATTCGTGGAGAGGACCGTGCGTTCGCCGTTTTCCTGTGCCCATCGCACCGCGGGAATGAGGTACGCGAGGGACTTGCCCGTCCCCGTCCCCGCCTCAACGATGGAGACGCCCCCTTCGTTGAACCGATCCACCACGCTTCGGAGCATCTCTCGTTGCCCCGGACGGTTTTCATACCCCGGAAACCTTGCGGCCAGGGCCCCTCCAGGCGCGATGAGCGCATCTAGGCCGTCAGCGTCGAGGGGCACTACGACGCGCGGCGCCGGCGGCTCGACCACGACATACAACTTTGTCGCGGCATTATCCACGATCGCCGTCCCCATACCCTGTTCATACAGGTGCGCCGCAACGTTCATATCCGCGTCGGATGGCTCGAGCACTCCGCTCGGGTGGTTATGAATCATGACCCCACCTTCTTCGGCGTCTCGGGCTGCAACGAGGACAGCGTCGAAGTTGCCGCGAGATACCGCTCGAGGCTCCGTGATCACTCGGTCCACGTCGACCTTGGCAAGGAAGCATACCTCCCGCCCCCCCGCACGCTCGATCTCCGCACTGATCCGAGCACTCGCGTCACTCGACAGTGACAAGGGTGTGGGAGGAGGGGCGGAGCGTTTGGGCCCCGCAGGCACATCCTCCTCCTCCAAACCGTCCAACCCGACCAGGACTTCCTTGGGAAGACGCAGAGGGAAACCGTCTGGGACGTCGCCGGGGCTCAAGTCTTGAGCTTCTGCTTCTTCGCGGCCGGGAAGAGGACGTTGTTGAGAATCAGGCGATATCCAGCCGAATTCGGATGCAGAGCCAGGTCCGTCGGAGGATCCCCAATTTGGTGCTCTGGATCTTCGGGGTCATGGCCGCCGAAATACGTCCAAGTGCCTTCACCCAGATTGCCATGCACGTACTTCGCCCAGCCACCCTCCTGGGCGAGAACGATTGTGCCGGACTTGATGCGGTCCTCACGGAACGACGTCGTGAGTCCGTAAAAATCGGGCAAAACCGACTCATGGTTCTGAGTCAGCATGGAGGGAACCGGGTCGAACTTGGCGGAAAAGTCGAAGAGCGTATAGACACCAAGCTCCTTCCGCCACGGCGTGTTCACCTGATGCCCGTCGATGTCGGAAAAGGAACTCACCGACGGCGCGATCTGCACCTCCGCACCTTCAAAAGCGAGCGTTTGCCCCCAGTCCAGTTGAGCTGAAGCGTTCGCGTCAGGGGGAGTTCCGTCCGAATAGGCGGCAGAGATGTCCACGTCTCGCGCTGCCAAGGCGAGTTCGAGCGTTTCAGTCGCTGAACACATGGCAAAGAGGAACCCGCCGTTCTCGACGTATGCGCGCATGCGCGCGGCAACCTCTTTTTTCAACGCGGGCACATCGGAGAAGCCACCAGAGCGCGCCACCTCCTGATTACGTGCCACCTCCTCCTGAAGCCACGGTGCCCCCGCGTACGTCAGATAGAACTTCGAGTACTGACCGGTGAAGTCCTCATGGTGCAGATGGATCCACTCATAGTCGTTCAGGTCCTCGTTCAGCACTTGAGGGTCCCAAATCGTCTCGTATTCAATGCCGGCGTACTCCAGTACCATGGTGACCGCATCATCCCACGGGGTGGAATTTGGCGGTGTGTAGATCGCGACCTTTGGGGCACGCTCGAGCGGAACAGCCTCCATGTTCGAGCCCGCAATCGTCGCTCTAATACGTGCCTCCGCAGAAGCATCAACCGTGGAAATCGATACGCCCCTGACGGCTGCCTCACGCCGCAACTCAGGTGTGTCCGGCAATAAGAACGAGCCCCCGCGGTAGTTGAGGAGCCATTCGCTCTTCTCGTCCTGTTGGAGCGCCCAGTACGTCAGGCCGTAGGCTCGTAGATGGTTCTGTTGCTGCCCGTCCATAGGCACCAGGAGCCACTGTGCCTCTATGGAAGCCGGCGACAACGCCACAACCATCATCAGGGTGGCAGAGACCACGATCCACAGGCGCTTCATCGGGTACGTGCTCTCAGGCGCTCGAGTTCGAGGCGGGCATCGGGAACCACAGCAGCGTTCGGTCGCGCGACAATGAGGCTCTCGAGCAAGAGGATGGCTTCTGCCACCCCACCGGGAGTACGCGCCTTATGGCGGGCCAGAGAGAGGGACGCTTCGCCGAACTCCGGCGTGTCTTCATAGGTGGCCACCAAGATTTCTCGAATGGAGGCGGCAACTCCACTGGCGCCTGCGCGGTCAGCGATGCGAGCCGCCTCCGCTACCAAAGGCGCACGCTCCTCTTCTTCGAGTTCGCCGGCGGCCTCCGCCAGTATCTGCGCGGCAGCGGCGCCTTGACCTCGATGCGCGAGGACGCCCGCTTCGGCAAGCAAAACCGCACCGGTCTCGGAAGCCCTCCCCATGAGCCCTGCGAACTGAATGATGTCGGTGGCCTCTGTGGGGGGAAGCCCACCAATGGCCAGGAGAAGAGCTCTTCGTCCAGCTTCGAGTTCACCCGCGTCCAAGAGCAAGTAGCCCCTTTCCAGGCCGCTCTTCGGACCTTCGATACCCTCGAGGACTGCCGCGGCGCCTCCTAGGTCGCCGCGTGCTTGAAGGCCGCCAGCTACCGTGGCCGCCAAGTCGTCCAACTCCGGCGCGTTCGGGAAGGCATCCCTGAAGTCCCTCAGAAGTACACCTAGGCGACCCGGGTCGGACTCTGTACTCTCGAGGCGAATCACCTGCGCGGTCGCACGCCTGCGGTCGACCGATCCTGGAGAGAAGGAATCCGCGACCCGCCGCTGGGCCTCCAGAGCCGTTGCTGTATCTCCGTTGGCGAGCGCCACATCGATGATTCGTTGGTCGAATTGTCGCCGCTCGGACGGGCTGGAGGCATCTTGACCCAGTTCGTCGTACGCCCACGAAGCGGTGCGCGCGAGGTCACCTTCACGGGCACGCCGTGCAACGTCGGCCAGGAAGCTGGCTCGCGCCCTCTCTTCCAGATCGGCAGCCACCGACTGCGCGAGGTCGAACGACTCTTCCTCCAAGCGGAGATCGAGCGCGACGCGCGCGCCCGCAAGGCGCCTGGCAAGCACGTCAGACTCCCCGAGAAGCCCCACGAGTTGTTTGCCGGCCTCCTCTGCCCCTTCGGTCAAACCCTGCACTCTCCGAGCGATGGCGGCAGCCTGTGCCCCATCATCGCCAACCGCGAGCGCCCACTCTTCGACGGCGTCCTCACGGTCGCCCATGGCTGCGTGGAGATCTCCCACCTCCAGGGCGAGCGCCTCTGGGCGGTCCATTTCGCGTCGTCCCTTGAGCAGGACGCTCAAGGCTCGTTCGGATCCAAACGCCCGTTCGTACACCCGAGCGACCTCCCGATAGGGGACCTCACTGTCCTCATCGAGTTCGAACCACAGTTCAGCCTCTCGCTCCAACTCGTCGAGCGAGTCCAGCTCCATGAGGAGTCGGAGCTTCAAGTAGCGGACGCCCGAGGAAGACGGCTCGTGTTCCAAAAAGGTGTCCACCGCGGGAAGAATCCTGGCGGTCTCACCCCTCGCGCGAAGCACCCGCTCCAGGGCGTGTAGTCCTCCGGACGAAGCTGGATCCTCCTCGAGGAGTTGCCTAAGGAGCTCCTCGGCCCCGGAGAAGTCTCCTCGGGACTCACGGGCCGCGGCGTCCCGAAGAAGGCGCCCTTCACTACTGTTGCGACGACTCTGGGCGGAGCCGGCCGCAGCCGTCAGCGCGAGAGCGATCATGGCAATGCCGAGCAAGCGGAAGTCGAAGAAGCGTCTCATCGTCCGCTCCCCCCAGATCCGCCTCGATTCAATCGGTCGAAGTACTGAATGACGAGTTGTCGCACCGCCGGACTGAGATTCTGAAGCTGGCTTGCGTCCGGGAGTTGGAATCGGAGCGCCCCCATTTGGTCGGCAGTGAGTGGAATCACCTGGCCCCGCTCAAATGCTTCAGGGGTTTCCGATTCACGTTCGTCGGAGTACTCCTCACGCTCAAGGGAGCGGCCGGCGTCAAGCAGCCTATGAAAGAGCCGCTCCTGCCTCTGCGTCATATCCGGAGTGAGACGTCCTTGGGCGAGTTGTTGCGCGATCGCGGCGGCTTCATCGGCGAGCTGCTGGAGGTCTCCGAGTGATTCCTCAGCCCCCGGCTCGTCCGCGAGTTCGCCGAGTTCGTCGGCTACGGACTCCTGACCCTGCGCCATCTCTTGCATCTGTTCAGCCATCGCCTGCTCCCCCAGCTCCATGGGCATGACTTGGCTGGTCTGATTCATCAACTCCGCCTGCTGCTGGGCAAGCTGCTCAAGCTGCTCGGAGACCTCTTCACCGCTCTGGCCCTCACCCTGCTGGCTCATCTGCTCTGCTCCAGCGATGGCCATGAGGGCAAGTTGGTTCAGGTCACCTACCGTTTGTTCGGCTTGTGCGGTCGGCGACGGAGTAGCTCCGCGACGATTCTCCATCGCCGCGATGGTTTTCTGGATGGACTCCATGCTCATGCCCATCTGCGCAGACAATTCCCGCTGTCCCTGCACGCCACCCTGAGACGCCATCTGAAGATTGTCGGCCATATTCTGCACGCCCTGAAGCAACGAAGCCTCGTCCGCGCGCATCGCGGAGATTCGTTCCTGGCTAGCACCCCTCATCTGCTCTCGGAGCTCCGTCTGTCGGCGCGCCAGCGATAGCGCATCGTCCGCCGTCTGCCGGAGGGCCGCCTGAGCCTGCTCCATTTGCTGCTGAGCCATCTCCTGTTGGGCTTCCTGAAGTTCTTCCGCCACGTCCTGCATTTCCTCGGCGGCCTCTTCAGCGGTCTCACCCGCTTCTTGGTTTTCACCTTGGTCGGCCTGCTGCTGCGCCTGCTGCATCTGCTGTTGAGCCTGCTCCAACGACTCTCGCGCCTTCTGCACACCCTCCTGGGCGTCCTGCTCGTCAATCTGACCCAGGCGTTCCTCTAGCCGTTCCATCTGGTCCTCAAGCTGTTCTGAGCGCTCGGCCAGTTCCTCTTGCTGCTCGGCACGAAGTTCGGGGTTGTCCTCTTCGCGCATCGCGTCAGCCAGGGCCTCTTCTTGGCGTGCGAGCTCTTCTGCTTCGCTCGTCGTCGCTCGGAAGTCCTGTTCCACTGCAGCTCTGCGGAAGCGTTCCAGTGACTCCTCCAGACGCGCCTGGAAGTCCTCCTGCTCTTCCGCCATCTCGCTCAGCGATTCGTTCGCCTGCTCCAGGTCGTCTTCCTCCAGAGCGTCCGACAGCTCCTCCATACGCTGTTGGAGATCGCTGCCGTTCAACTGCTCCATCAACTCCTGAAGTTCCTTGAGGTCGTCGGAGAGCTCTGGGTCCGCCTGGCCCGCATTCTCCATCATCCTCTCGAGCTCTTCTAGCTCGGCGCGGAGAGAGTCCACCTCGCTTGCAAGCTGCTCCTGACTCTCGAGCGCATTCTCCAGCTCTTCCCGCTCCTCGAATCCGGCCTGGTCCTGTCTTTGATTCTGCTGCCCCTCATTGGCAGCAGTTTCCATGGCCTGATCCCGGTTGGCCTCAGCTTGTTTGGCTGCCTCTGCCGCCAACTCCTCCAATCGATTCGCAACATCGTCCAGCTCCTCTTCGGCCGCACGCTGCATCTCCACTGCATCCGGCATTCGGAGGATGTACTCGCGCGTGACCGCCGTCTGCGCACCAGGCGCGTTGTCTACGGCTCGTGCGAAGTATCGAATCGTGTCGCCCGGGAGCAGCCCCCACGTCCTCAGGTCGAGAAGCGGTCGCGCCAAGGCCGCTCGGGTCCCGCCCAGGTCCATGGCTTGAACCGTTGGCTCCAGTCGATCGCCGAACGAGGTCACGCGGTATGCGACCAGTTCCACGCGCCGGAGGCCATAGTCGTCGGTGGCCTCAAGAATCAGCGGCTGGCGCAGATTGAGGGGGAGAATCGTGTCGCGCCCTGGCAGCGGGATCCCCACATGGGGTGCCAAGTCAGGGACGACCGACACCATCAATGGCTCAGGTTGGATCTCCGCCGGATCACCCTGATCGTCTACGAAGTCCCAGTCGAATACCCCATCAACCCTCGGCGACCACGAGCCTTGGAAAGTGGCCCCAGAGACACTCAAAGAGACGGCCTGGGCTCCGGTGGAGTCCACAAGAGCCGCTGTCACAAGGGCGCGACTCGCACGACCCTCAAAACTGACCGTCGTTCCGACCGGAAGCCGGAGCGAAGGCGGGTCTCCCCGATACTCGTCGGGCGCCAATCCCGTATGAGGCGGATACACCACGCTGACGATCAAGTCGCTCACGAAGAGCGGATCGATGGGAGAGATGCGGAAGCGCTCTGTTTCCGACCCGTCATCCCCGGTGACGTGGTAATCGATCGGGGCACCGACCGAACGGAACAGGTAGCCCCCGCGTTCCTCGATCAGTTCGAGGACTTCTGTGCGGGCGACGTCGCCTGCGGCTTGCCAAGAGAGCACCGCCCCGAGTCGGCCGGGAGCCTGAACCATGACTTGCACGTCGGAGCCCCGGAGAACTTCGACAGTACCAGGTGAGACCACGATCGGGAGCAGAACTGGATCTCGCATCGTCCCGATTGGAGACGACAAGGAGGACCAAGCAAGGGCCGATCGGGTTGGTGATGCCACAGCAAGACCAATCAAGACGATCGCAATCGTCCCGAACACACCCAAGCCACGCTTCGTCCACAGCGAAACCGTCTCCCCCAACCCACCTGCCAGCTCCTTAGGCACTCTGTCCCCAAGGTCAGCTACGGTGCGTTCGGCAGCCCGGCCGGCCAGGGCAGCAGACACCCCGTCTGGAAGTGACCGCGCCAGCTCAATGGACCCACGCACGACACCTGGGCGAAGCCCAGCAGCCGTCTCGATCGCGGAAGAGAGGGGCGCCTCAGCGAACCACTCCGACACACGCCCTCTATAGAACAGCGTCCCGCCTAGCACGAGAACGAGGGCGATGCCGTCGAGAATCGCGGGCACGTCGCTCCCTGGCCTCCATCCATTCGGGCCGGCCAGAAACCACGCGACGACCAGGAGCAGGCTGACACCTGTGACAGTCCAAATCACCGCGGCCGTCGCAGCTCTCTTCTTGAGATGCTCACGGACGGCACGAACGCGACCGTCCAAGTTCCCCGATGCTGGACTCAAGACACCCCCTGACCCAGTACAAAAAGGAACAGATTCACGCCCATACGAATCGCCTGCTCGCGCACATCTGCAGGATCCTCGTGAACACCTGCATCCTCCCACCCATCTCCCAGATCCGACTCAAACGAGTAGAACACCACCATTCGTCCCTCGTAGAAGATCCCAAACGCCTGAGGCGGTGCGCCATCATGCTCGTGGATCTTCGGCAACCCTTCCGGGAAGTCATAGAACGTATGGAAGACAGGATGCTCGGGCGGGATCTCCGTGAGTTCAGCATCCGGAAAGATCTTCGCGATCTCCTCCCGGAACGATTCATCGAGCCCATAGTTGTCATCCGCGTGCAGGAATCCGCCTGCAAGCAGGTATTCGCGTATCGTCGCCCGTTCTGCGTTGGAGAATCGGACGTCGCCGTGACCCGTCATGTACAAATATGGATGATCGAACAAACCCGGATCGAGAGGGCGAACATTAGTTTCTTCGCGCGCTACGGAAATGCCGGATCGTTCTCGAATCGCGGACAACAGATTCGAGAGTGACGACGGGTTTGCGTACCAATCTCCACCACCTTCGTACTGTAGCCGCGCGATCGTTATCGAATCGGTGGCAACGGGTACTGAAGGTGTGATGGGACCCGCCAACAGGGCTGTCAGGAGCATCCAACTCATACGTCTTCTGTGTCCTCACGGAGGCTTTGGACGATACGGTACGCGTCGTTCCGCGATAGGTCGAGACGGGCGGCCAAATCCTTTGCAGCCTCAGAAGGCTTGACCCCCTCGGAGAGGAGGTCACGAGCCACTTCCCGCCCCCGGTCCATCAGCTGCGCGTGAACCTCTTCGGACTCCTCATCACCGCTCGGAGCAACGACGAACGTGACCTCGCCCCGCGGCTCATTCTCCTGGTAGTAGGCAAGCACCTCCACGAGAGTTCCTCTCTGGAACTCTTCATAGATCTTCGTCAACTCACGCGCTACGGCGACTTCTCGCTGTGCCCCACAGGCGTCCATCAGGTCTTGAAGCAGACGGACGGTACGTTGCGGAGATTCGAAGAGTACAACGGTCTCGTTCGACGTCCTCACACGCTCGAGCAGAGCCCGTCGCCCACCTCCCTTTTTGTCCGGAAAGCCGAGGAAGGCAAAACGCTCCGTCGGAAGACCCGACCCGACCAACGCCGCGAGCACGGCTGAAGCACCTGGAATCGGCACGACGTCGTGTCCGGCGTCGGCGACTCGCTTCACCAACGACTCGCCCGGGTCGGACACCAATGGAGTCCCTGCGTCGGACACGAGCGCGACATTCTCTCCGGAATCGAGCCATCCCATGACGGACGCCACTCGCCCTCTTTCGTTGTGTTGATGCAGCGACACGAGACGTGCCTCAGCGCCCACGCGCTCAGCTAAAGGTCGCGTGCGGCGGGTATCCTCGGCGAGAATCCGGTCCACCGAACGAAGCACAGCTTCGGCTCGCGCGGACAGATCGCCCAGGTTTCCAATCGGGGTGCTGACGAGATAGAGGGTAGCCACGCAAAAACATACAGCGAGAGACCAGCCAGGGGGCCCCCGGCCGGCCTCTCATGTATCAATCGTTAGGGCGCACGGGCCGCCGAGGCAGCCCCTATTCCAACTCCCTATAGATGCTGTTGGATCTTCTCTTCCAGGTGGGGACGCGGAACCGCGCCGATCACCTTATCCACCAACTCACCATCCTTGAAGAACAGGATGCTCGGAATCGACGTCACCCGGAAGCGTGTCGTCACGCTCGGGTTCGAATCCACGTTCAACTTCCCAACCCGAAGTCCCTTGTCCGCGTATTCGCCGGCAAGTTCCTCAACGATGGGTGCTACCATCTTACACGGGCCGCACCATGTGGCCCAGAAGTCGATCATCTGCAGCCCCTCACCGGCTTCAATCTCGTCGGCGAAGTTTGCATCCGTGACTTCCAAAATCGCGTCACTCGTTGCCATTTAGGCTCTCCTTTGTGTCCTTTCGACGGGCCGACGCGTGTCCGTCAGCCCACATCCCATACCAAGCCAAGTCGGCACAGGACCATGTCGCAATTATTCGAAACCGCTCTACCGCTCGATCACGTCGCGATGGCCGTTCAGTCTATCGACGAAGCTCTTCGCCTCTTCGAACTCATATCAGGGGAAACCGGTTCCCCGCCCCAGACCATCGAATCTCAAGGAGTCCGTGTCACCTTTGTCGGCATGATCGAACTCCTTGAACCTCTCGGTCCGGACACCACAGTGGGGCGTTTTCTCAAGCGTCGCGGATCCGGGCTCCACCACGTGGCATACCGAACCAACAACATCGTTTCAGAACTCGCCCGACTCAATTCGGAAGGCATTCGACTCATCGACTCGGAGCCTCGCCCCGGAGCCCATGGTCTCGTCGCCTTCCTGCACCCTTCCAGCACCGGTGGGGTGTTGGTCGAGCTCGTACAGCACTCGGACTGACCCATCAGGTCGCCCGTAGATCAAATACTTTGCGGTTCCCAGCAGCAGTTAGCGGCCAGCCATCACCATCGCTAGGTCTACTTGCTCTACCAGCCAGCGGCCGTCATTCGTCTGGACCACAACGAAGGGGACGTTGCTGATCGCCTTGTTCCCCACCGTCAACGTCACGTAGATCCTCGTCGCCGGAACCGATCGCCCAGCAACCATTTCTTCCCGGACAATCCGGTAATCTTGGTGTTCGAGAATCGACGAGATCGCTTCCATTTGGATCTCGACATCTTCGCGACGGCGAGTCTCCATGTAGTCGCCGTCCGTCGTCCCGAAGATCCGCCCCATACCGTGGAGGTCCCGGGAATTAGCAGCCTGCAAGAACCGCTCAACAGAGATTTGCGGGAGCACAGCCGCTGCGGCACCAGACTCGATAATCGTCGTCGTGCATGCGGAGAACAACGTCGTCAGCAGCACAAGTCCGAGGATCACAAATCTGGGGTCACGCGCGGTCTGAGGCATGCTGCTCCTAGGCCAGGGATTCCGTCCGCCGACGCAATCTCGACAAATCGGGCGTGTCGAGGAAGGTGTCATCCTACGGATGGCGGGCTGTCGGCCAACGCGTTCGGTGGAACTGCTTCGAAGTCCAACCCAGTGCGGTCTTTGGCCACATCGACGAGGACCTTGGTCCCTTCCGGAACCTCCTCCTCCAACAGGTATAGCGCCAGCGGATCCTGAATCGAACCTTGGATGGCGCGCTTCAAGGGGCGTGCACCGTAGGCCGGTTCATAGCCTTCCTCCGCCAGGTACAGCTGCGCGGCAGGCGTAACCTCAAGGACGATACCGAGATCGCTTGTCAACTCGGACACGCGCTCCAGTTGGAGTTTGACAATGCGCGCGAGTTCGGGGGTCCCTAGGGGCCGGAAGACGACGATGTCGTCGACCCGGTTGAGGAACTCGGGTCGGAAGTGACTGTTGAGTTGGCCCCGCACCGCCCCATCTACAGCCTCCCAATCAGCACCGTCGGCCAACTCGAGGATGTCTTGGCTTCCGATGTTCGAGGTCATGATGATCACGACATTACGGAAGTCGACCGTTCTCCCTTGTGCGTCTGTGAGTCGCCCGTCGTCCAAGATCTGCAGGAGGACGTTGAACACCTCGGGGTGCGCCTTCTCGATTTCGTCGAAGAGCACCACAGCGTGTGGCCTTCTCCTCACGGCTTCGGTGAGTTGACCGCCTTCTTCATATCCGACGTAGCCGGGAGGCGCTCCAATCAGCCGTGCTACCGCGTGCTTCTCCATGTATTCGGACATGTCGATGCGGACCATCGCGCGATCGTCATCAAAGATGAACTCCGCCAACCCGCGAGCGGTCTCAGTCTTTCCGACCCCCGTGGGCCCCAGGAAGATGAAGGATCCGACAGGCCGGTCAGGATCTTGTAACCCAGCCCGGGAACGACGTACCGCGTTCGACACAGCCGTCACCGCCTCCGCCTGCCCGACGATCCGCTCGCCAAGGTGTTCTTCCAGGTGTGTGAGTCGTTGGCGCTCTGACTCCATGAGGCGAGTGACAGGAATCCCAGTCCACTCCGCGACGACACCCGCGATGTCGTCCGCCTCCACCTCTTCCTTCAGGAACTTGTGGTCTTTCTGTAGCTCGGCTAAGCGGGCGGCCAGCACCTCAACCTCTTCCTCGGCATTCGGAATTTCACCGTAGTTGATTTCGGCGGCGCGGTTCAGCTCGCCAGTTCGTGTCGTGCGGTCGGCCTCGCCACGCAATTCGTCGATGGAAGTCCTCAATGCCTGAATCTGTTCGATCACGTCCTTCTCTGCCTGCCAGCGCGCCTTCATACCCTGGCCCTTCTCCGTGAGCTCGCCAAGCTCCGCCTCGATCACCCGTCGTCGTTCGCGGGCAGGCCCATCGGTCTCCTCCTGCAGCGCCTGCCGCTCGATCTCGAGCTGGACACGACGACGCTCCACCTCATCGATCTCTTGGGGTAGCGAGTCGATCTCGATACGCAGTCTGCTCCCGGCTTCATCGATGAGATCGATCGCCTTGTCCGGAAGAAAACGCCCGCCGATGTAACGATCCGACAGCTTCGCAGCAGCGATAACCGCGTCGTCTGTGATGCGGACGCCGTGATGGACTTCGTAGCGCTCTTTGAGGCCACGAAGAATGGCGACCGTATCTTCAACCGATGGCGGGGCGATGTAGACCGGCTGAAACCTGCGCTCTAGAGCTGGGTCCTTCTCGATGCGCTTTCGGTATTCATCCAGGGTCGTCGCACCTACGAGACGTAGTTCGCCGCGCGCTAGGGCTGGCTTGAGCATGTTTCCAGCGTCCACCGCGCCTTCTGCAGCCCCCGCACCTACGATGGTGTGTATCTCGTCGATGAACATCACGTAGCGACCGTCCGCGGCAGTGATCTCCTTCAACACTGCTTTCATTCGTTCCTCGAATTCACCCCGGTACTTGGCCCCAGCGAGCATCGACGCGATATCCAACTGCAACAGCTTCTTGTTGGCCAACGAGGTCGGCACATCACCTTCGACCATTCGCTGGGCTAGGCCCTCCACGATCGCAGTCTTACCCACTCCGGGCTCACCAATCAGCACCGGATTGTTCTTCGTGCGACGAGCCAGAACCTTGATGACGCGACGAATCTCTTCGTCACGGCCGATCACCGGATCGAGTTTCCCCCGCCTGGCCGTCTCGGTGAGATCACGCGAGAACCGAGCCAGAGCTCGATAGCTGTCTTCGGGGGTGTCGTCGGTCACACGATGCGAGCCCCGGACCGCCTCCACGGCTGCTCGCACTTCGGACAGCGTTGCCCCCACGTCTCTCAGGATCCTCCCCGCGTCGTCCTTTTCCCCCGTCAGGGCCAAGAGGAGATGCTCGGTCGACACAAACTCATCTCCGAGTTCGCGGGACATGTCCTCGGCTCCATCCAGGGCCACTCTCAGATCTCTGGATAGATTGGCGTCGGAACCGCCCTCGATCCGGGCCATACGATCGAGCGCCTCCTTGGCCCTGGACTGCACAAGCCCAACCGGCACCTCGAGCTTCTGCAGGATGGGCACGACGATGCCCTCTTCCTGGCCGAGCAGTACATCCAAGAGGTGGACGCCATGGATTTCGGCATTACCGCGCTGACGCGCCTCAAGGGCGGCACCTTGGAGTGCCGCTGAAGCCTTCACCGTGAGTCTGTCTGCACTGAGCATATCTACCCCCTGCCATATCGGCAGCCTTGTTTCGGTTCCCCCGTTATAATCGCAAGACCGGGCCAAAACCACATGCCCCGGATCTCTCAACGTCGTTCGGGATATCACTCGCACACCAATCACACAAACCCGGTGGCGTCATTTCGATGCATAGATCCTCAAGCACATCGTGGCTCGCCGTTCTCGCGGTCGGCGCCCTGTTCTTTGGCTGCGGAGGCAGTACGTCGGGGCCAGCACCGGCGGAGGTCCCCGATCGTGAGGTGTTCATCGCCGCTTACATTGATCTGCGCGTCGAAGCCCTGACCACCGCCGAGGGTGAGCTGACCGACGAAGGACGAGCGGAAGTTCTCGCCCGTCACACCGTCACCGAAGATCAACTCGTAGCGTTCGTGAACTACCACGGTGAGAACATCACCTTCATGCGGGACGTGTGGAACGACGTCGAATTGAGACTCGATGCGCAGCGCCCTTCAGTCGAGGAAGGTCGCTAGCTCCGCCACTTAATTCTGTGCGCGCCCTGATCCACTGGGGATTCGTACTCCGATCGCCCGCGCATTGCGACTCTCAGGGGACCCGAGATGTCGATCCCGGCGGCGATCGCCATGGGTCCGGACGCGCCCTCGCCCACCATGGCCCGATCGCCCATATCCGGCGTCCCCCGCCGATGGAGCCGAGTCGCAAGCGCGCCGAGACCACTCCCCGGCGAGGACTCAGTACGAATACGGGAAAGTCAGTCGGGGGCGCCGGCCCCACGAGTGAGGGCCCCTCCGAAGCGATCTGAGCAGAGGCCGGAGCTGCGGCGCAGAGGACGAAGAGTGCAGCGGTCATGGCGAACTTGCGCACAGACGAATCTCCCGGTTGCAACAGAATCGAGATTCGGTCAAAGTGAAGGAGCCATTCGGGCTCAGTAGCGTGAACACAGAGGTGCGAGTGTCGTTCCAACGTGTCTTCAGTGGTGCTCCATGGGAGAAGCGTTTAGGCTATTGCCGTGCTCTCCGAGTGGGCGATCGCGTCTTCGTGACGGGCACAGCGGCGGTAAACGAAGACGGATCCGCGTTCGCCCCCGGAGATGCTTACGCCCAGGCGCAGCGCTGTTTCGAGCTCATGGCAACGGCGCTTAGCGCGGTTGGCGCGGGATTTGCAGATGTCACCCGCACCAGAATGTTCGTTACTGACATTGATCGATGGGAAGAGTACGGTCGTGCTCACGGGGAGGTGTTTGGTGAATTTCCCCCGACCACGACCATGGTGGAAGTTAGGCGACTGATCGACCCGGACATGCTAATCGAGATCGAAGCGGACGCGGTCGTCTTGAGCGACGCATCCGACAACCTGGAGTAGAAGACATCATGATCAAATCTAGACAGTTGTGGTTCGCTGCATTCCTCGGCCTGCTCCCGATGAGCGCGAGCGCCCAGGCGGTTCTCCCGATGGGTGAAACCTCGAGTGGGAGCGCCGCCCCCGGCTCTCCGGCCGAATTCAGCGTCACCTTAGATGGACCGGGCTTCCTGACGGTCGTCGTGCGTGAAGAAAAGGGGGGCGAGGAGGACTTGCTCCTCTCGGTGACCGACAACGAGTATCAGACGCTCCCGGATGGACGCTCCGATCAAGATCTGGGCGGCGTCATGAGCGCCGAGCAAGTCGTCGTGCGTATCCCGCAGGCAGGTACGTACGTCACCATCGTCGAGCTGCCCTACGGCGACGCCACTGTCGATTTCGAAATCGGCGGGGCGTTCCTGAGCACAGCCCTCGCCGCCGGCATTCCTGATCCGGACGGGCGTCCGAGCGGAGCGCTTTCGCTTACTGTCGGCACCATGCACGAGGCCACAATCGATCCTTCCGTCGGTGATGCGTGGGACTGGTTCAGTATCACAGCGAAGTCGGCAGGTGTGCTGATCGTGTTCACCCGGGCGAACAACACGGCGGAGGGTGACCTAAAGCTCGAGATCTTCCGAGCGGACGACTTTCGAGACCCCTTCGACAGCTCGGATCAAGATCAGAGCGGAGTGCTCACGAACGAGTCGCTGAACGCCGATGTCGCCGCAGGTGAGACGGTGTACATCAAGGTCTCGCCGTCATTCGGATTCGGGGGTGGTGGCCCCGTCGCGTTCAAAGTGGGATCGGTGATCGTCCCTGGCTGACCAATCGGCGCGGCCGCCCATTTCCACTCCGACTTTGGCGGTCGCGCCACTTACTCCCACTCGATGGTCGCGGGCGGCTTCGAACTCACGTCGTACGTGACCCGGTTCACGCCTTTGACCTCGTTGATGATCCGCGTCGAGATCCGTGCCAGCACGTCGTGCGGGAACGGATACCAATCGGCCGTCATCCCGTCACGGGACGTCACCGCTCGAAGGGCAAGGACATTCTCGTAGGTCCGTGCGTCACCCATCACCCCGACAGACTGAACCGGTAGCAGCACGGCGAACGCCTGCCAGATCTCGTCATAGAGGCCGGCCTCGCGGATCTCATCAAGGTAGATCGCGTCGGCCTCCCGAAGCACGGCGAGGCGTTCCTCGGTGATGTCCCCGAGGACGCGAATGGCGAGGCCCGGCCCCGGGAATGGGTGACGGCCCACGAAGTCCTCGGGCAGACCGAGCTCTCGACCTACCTGACGCACCTCGTCCTTGAACAATTCCCGGAGAGGCTCTATCAGGTCGAAGGGCACGTCCTCTGGAAGACCCCCCACGTTGTGGTGGCTCTTGATGGTCACCGATGGGCCTCCGGCGGAAACCGACTCGATCACGTCCGGATAAAGAGTGCCTTGCACCAGGAAACCCGCGCCAGTCTCCTCACTCTTCGCGGTCGCATCAAACACTTGAATGAATCGACTCCCGATGGCTTTTCGTTTCGCCTCGGGTTCCGTGACCCCCTCCAGGTCACCTAAGAAAGCCTCGCTGGCATCCACAACCACAAGCTTCATGTTGTAGTGATGCCGGAACATCCGCTCGACCTGATCGCGCTCATTTTTCCGCATCATGCCATGATCGACGAAGATGCACGTGAGTCGATCCCCGATCGCGCGGTGGACGAGTACTGCTGCGACCGACGAGTCCACGCCTCCGGACAGTCCACATACAGCCGCACCCTCTCCGACCTGGTCGCGAATGCGAGCGATGGTATCGTCGATGAAGGCACCAGCTGTCCAAGTGGGCCGTACCGCCGCGACTTTGAAGAGGAAGTTGGAAATGATCTCGCCGCCGCGATGGGTGTGGGCCACCTCGGGGTGGAACTGCACCGCATGTATGGGCCGATCCTCCGAGCGAAAGCCTGCGCATGGCAAGGTCACGGTCGAGGCGGTCTTCACGTATCCCGGTGGCGGCTCATCCACATGATCGCCGTGGGAACACCACACCTGCGTGCCTTCGTCCATCGAGAAGCCTGCGAACAGGCCCTCGTCCGTCTCCACGCGCAACTCGGCCCGTCCGTACTCGCGGTGCCCGTGGACAACCTCGGCACCTTCCATATGGGCGATCAGCTGCATCCCGTAACAGATCCCGAGCACAGGGATCCCTAGCGTCAGAATCGCGGGATCCGTCGTCGGGACGCCCTCGTCATAAACGGACGAGGGCCCACCACTGAGAATGATGGCCGCAGGCACCCACTCTTGAATCCACTCAAGAGAACGTGTCGACGGATGGATCTCGCAGTACACACGTTCCTCGCGAATCCGGCGCGCGATGAGCTGGGTGAACTGGGAGCCGAAATCCAGAATCAGGACTCGATCATGCTCTTGGGTCATTCTTCCCCTCGGATGAGGTCTTCTAAGGTCTCGCGACGCCGTATGAGTTCGATCTCGTAACCGTACACCAATGCCTCGGCAGGTCGGAGGCGGCCGTTGTAGTTGGAGGCCATGGTGAAGCCGTAGGCGCCCACCGTCTGGACCGCGAGGAGGTCCCCCGCTCGGGGGAGGGGCAACGTCCGATCCAGTGCCAGAAAATCTCCGGTCTCACAGATCGGTCCGACGACGTCTACCACGTCCTCCGGGAGTTGCGCCGGGTCCGCCACGTGCTCGATGGCGTGATAGCCACCGTAGTGACTCGGCCGGATGAGTTCACTCATCCCCCCATCCACGATGACGAAGGTTTTCCCTTCCGTCTTCTTCACATATTGGACGCGCGTGAGCAAGGCGCCGGCGTCTCCAACGATGGAGCGGCCCGGCTCCAGGACCAGCCGCAGTCCTGCGGCCTGTACCCGAGGGATTACCTCAGCTGCCAACTGATGTATGTCCAAGCCGGGGTCGTCGTCATACTGAATGCCATAACCACCCCCAATGTCGAGATATTCGAGTGTGATCCCAGCCTCACTCAACTCGAACACGAGCTTGAGGACTCTCTCCAACGCGTGGACATAGGGACGCGGGTCAATAATCTGAGAGCCGATGTGCATATCGATACCGATCGGCTTGAGCGCTGCTCTGCCCCGGGCCCATAGGTAGAGTTCGCGCGTCTCATTCCAAGGCACGCCGAACTTCGTCGCCCTCGTACCGGTCCGTGTGTAGTCGTGCGGAGTCGCCGCGAACACATCTGGATTCACCCGAACGCCGAATGAAGCGACGACACCCATTCGGCCAGCCACCGAATCGATTCGCTCCAACTCTTCCCGGCTTTCGACGTTGAACGCATAGATCCGTTCTTTAAGAGCCGTCTCGATCTCTTCTTCGGTCTTTCCAACGCCCGCAAACACAATGTGCTCAGGGGCGAAGCCGGCACGCCTGGCCCGAAAGAGCTCACCGAGGCTTGTGATGTCCGCCCCGCATCCCAGCGCCTGCAGGCGTTTTAGAATCGACAGATTACCGTTCGCTTTGACCGAGTACGCGATCAGGTGGTCCACCCCCGCAAACGCGGAGCGGAAGGCTTGGACACGTTCCTCGATTCGGCGGGCGTCATACACATACAGCGGGGTACCAAAGCGCTCGGCCAACTCCGCCGCGGGCACGTCACCGCAGTGGAGCTGGCCGTTTACACGGCCGAAGGGCGGCGTTAGTAAGCTCTCGCCCAAGCCACCTCCGTCACCGAGTCGCCTTCACCCGAGACACACTTGGTCGGCGTATCCGTCGAACGGAACTCCTCACTCGGGAGCACGCGGATTGTTGCCTTCATGCGTTCCTTCACAATCTCTTCGACTGCACCGTCACCACTCCAGCCCGTGTACACGAAGCCCGCTCCGTCCTTGAAGGCTTCCTCGAGCTCGCTCAAGGATTTCACACCCCGAACGGAGTTCTCTTCGCGGCGGGCGAGAGCCGCCTGCATGAGCTCGGTCTGGAAACCCTCCAATCGGTCAGGCAACTCACCGAGCACCTGTGCCTCGGGAAGGAAGGCCTTTCGCTTTTCTCCCTCGGGAACCAGGCGCCTCGCCAGAGCGAGCTGCCCCTGTTCGAGATCCTTCGGCCCGATCTCAATACGGAAGGGCACTCCCTTTCGCTCCCACTCGAAGTACTTCGCCCCGGGGGAGATATGGTCACGCGCGTCAATCTTGGCGCGAATGCCCTGGTCCTTAAGACGCAGCCGGACCTCTTCGGCCTTCTCGAGGACAGGAGTCACGTCGTCCCCGCGGAGGATCGGGATGATGACCACCTGGACGGGAGCGAGTCGCGGCGGAATGATCAAGCCATCATCGTCACCGTGGGTCATGATGAGCCCACCGACCAACCGGGTCGACACCCCCCATGATGTGTTCCACGCGTACTCTTCCTGACCGTCCTCCGTCTGAAACTTCAACTCGAACTGCTTCGAGAAGTTCTGCCCTAGGAAGTGAGACGTCCCGGCTTGAAGCGCTTTGTTGTCCTTCATGAGCGCTTCGCAGGCATAACTCCGCACCGCACCCGCAAATTTCTCGGACTCAGACTTCAGCCCTGTCAGCGGGGGCATGCCAATCCACTCTTCCATGAACTTTCGGTACACGCCGAGAATCAACAGAGTCTCTTCTTCCGCTTCCTCGGCCGTCGCATGCGCTGTGTGGCCTTCCTGCCAAAGGAATTCGGACGTGCGAAGGAAGAGACGGGTACGCATCTCCCAGCGCATGACGTTCGCCCATTGGTTCATCAGAATGGGCAGGTCGCGGTAGCTCTGGACCCATTTGGCATACATGTGATAGATGATCGTCTCGGAGGTCGGCCGGATCACATAAGGCTCTTCGAGCTCCTTGCCGCCTGCTTGAGTCACCACCGCAAGTTCAGGAGCAAACCCCTCAATATGCTCCTTCTCGCGCTCAATGAAGCTCATTGGGATCAAAAGCGGGAAGTATGCGTTCTCATGTCCAGTCTCCTTGAACATGTCGTCCAAAGCACGCTGCATGAGTTCCCAGATTCCGTACCCCCAGGGTCGGATCACCATACTCCCGCGCACAGGGGAGTGATCGGCAAGCTCTGCCCGCTGGACCACTTCGTTATACCAGGCGGAAAAATCCTCGGCCTGGGGCGTCAGTTTTTTATCTTTAGCCATCGTTCTCTTCGTTGTTTCGGTCGATCGTGGTTCGCCAAGAATCGGCGTCGCGTCGCAAGCGGTATAAGGCGATGGATCCCGGGACTATGAACAAAAATAGGGATGCCACCACCCAAGTAGGTCGGAAGCCGAATCCCGACGGCTCCCCGGTGAGCCATGCGACGACTGCCCCGCCTGCCGTCGCTAGGAGCATCGCACCCCCCATGATGACCCACTCCAGAATATCGAGACGGCGAATCGCCCGCCTGGTCACACGCTTGGCTGCCTCGGCAGCCTCACGATCCGCGCTACGAACGCTGGTCACAGTGAGTCGAGAGCGATCTCCCGCTCCTCACCCGTCACCATATCACGCGCCATCACGGAGCCCCGCGCAAGTTCGTCTGGGCCGACAATGAACACCTGGCGGGCGCCTTCCTTCGCGGCCGCCTTCATCTGCTTGCCGACACCTTGCTCGCGCAGGCCGTACGCGACGCTGTGACCGGCGGCGCGCAAGCGCGTGGCAATCCGTAGAGCCTCCGTTCGTTCTTCTTCGCTGACGATCACAAGGTAGTAGTCGACGGCCCGCTCGTATTCCGGCAGGAGGCCACGATCCTTCAAGAGTTCGCCCAGTACAACGTCACCCATTCCGAAGCCCACGGCTGGAAGGGGATCTCCCCCTACGAACTCGAGCAGGCGGTCGTACCGTCCACCACCACAAATCGCCCTCAGTTCACCCTTCCGGTCGAAGAGCTCGAACACGATGCCCGTGTAGTACGCCAGACCACGAACAATGCGGAGGTCGACCTCCACGTAGTCCCCCAACCCCATCGCCTCCAGCATTACCAGATATTCGGAGAGTGGCTCAAGGGCCGTGGCAACCGCCTCGTCCTCACCGAAGTGCTCCCGGATCTGATCCAATCCCGTGGTGTCGAGTAGCGTGAGCAATGCATCTGCGGCGTCCTCGGTGAGTCCGCACTCGGCCACGAGACGCTGTTGCGACTTCTCCTTCGGCGCGCGCTCCATCTTGTCGACGATTCCAAACGCCGCCTGGAGCCCCTCGCCATCGATTCCCGATGCATTGAGAACAGCAGTCAGAAGGCGGCGATCCGAAACACGCGCATAGAAGTCGACTGCTGTGAGGCCGAGCTCGCGCAGGGCGTCGATGCTGACTGCAACAATCTCGACGTCCGCGGCGACGGAGCCTTCGCCCACGATATCAACATTCAGCTGGAAGTGTTCGCGAAGCCGTCCCCTCTGTTGCCGTTCGTACCGGAACAGCTGCGGGATCGAGAACCACCGAATCGGCTTGCTCATTCCGCGTGAACGATCTCCGAGAATGCGCGCCAACGACGGAGTCATCTCGGGGCGCAAGGACACGCCGCGGTCCCCCTTGTCTACGAAGTTGTAGAGCTGCCCCACGATCTCTTCACCGCTCTTCTCCACATAGAGGCCGAGTGGCTCTAGCGGAGGACCATCATACTCCAAAAACCCGTAGCGTCGGGAGACCCGTCGCCACGCGTCGAAGATGTAAGAACGGAGTGCGAAGTCCTCAGGGGCGAAGTCCCGAAACCCCGGAAGCCGCGAAAAAGCTGAGCTTGCCATGGTGGCGCGGAATCTAGCAGACTCAGACTGGTGTTCAACCAGCCCAGGTCGGAAAGAGCTTTGGTCCCTTTACCACTTGCTCAGTGGCTCAAGGCCTAGGACGCTCAACGCCGAACCAACGGTGTGCACCGAACCGGTAACGAGCACCGTACCCTTCCCTGCCTCGGCGCGAGCCTTTTGCATGGCCCGTTCGAAGTCTTCCTCCACCGTCACGTGCGTAATGGTCCCTACTGAGTCCCCCGCATCTCTCACCGACCAACGCCTCTCAGGAGGAGCAGACGGAGCCTGCGTCAGAATCGCCTGGTCTGCCCTCGAGAACAAAGGAGGCAGCATGCCTCGCCAATCCTTATCACCGAGTACTCCCACAACCATGACGAGCGGGCGAGGAAGTTCGAGCCGGTCGATGGTGTCCACCAGGGACCGGGTCCCTGCGACGTTGTGAGCTACATCGAACAACCACGTCCCACCCTCGTCGACTTCAATCTGGTCCCGACCGTGATACTCAACGGAGCGGATACCCGATTGCACGGCCTCGGCTGTGGGCCGCAGTTCATCAGGCAGATACTCCAGCACCGCAATCGCCAAAGCGGCATTGGTTGCCTGGTGACGCCCCACAAGAGGGGTACGGACCCTAAGATCACCCCAAGCCCTCGTGGGCAGCGTAAACGCCGTGTGATCTGCGGCGACCTCGACCTCCCCCAATGCGTCCGGATCAACTGCAACGAAGGGCGCACCAACTGACCTCGTGACCTCCCGGAAGACATCAACCAACTCCGGACGAGCCTCCGCGGTCACGAGGGGTACACCCGGCTTCACGATGCCGGCCTTCTCGCGAGCGATCAGCTCCAACGTGGAGCCAAGGTACTCAGCGTGATCCTTAGCGATATTCGTCACCGCTGCGACCTCCGGTCGAACCACATTGGTCGCATCGAGCCTACCACCGAGACCAACCTCGAACACACCTACATCAACGCCTGCCCGTGCAAACGCCTGAAAGCCGAGGACGGTGATCGCTTCGAAGAAGGTCAGTCCGAACCGGAGGACCGGCTCCCGAACTTCTTCTGCACAGGCGAGGATCTCCTCTTCGGACAAAGGTCCCCCTCCCACGAGCATCCGTTCCCGAAAAGAACAGAGATGCGGTGAGGTAAAACAGCCTGCTCGGAGTCCCGAGGCATTGAGGACTGAAGCGAGGGTTGTGACAACTGAGCCCTTTCCGTTCGTGCCCCCGACATGGATCGTGCGGTATGCTCGATGGGGATCGCCCAGCGCCTCCAAGGCTCGCGCCGTGCGCTCGAGTCCCCAGTGCACACCGGTGGCCAACGGTGGGAAGAGCCGCACCACCAGAGGATCCGAGAAGGGTCGATCCAGGCGATCCGGCGCAACGATGTGTGAGCCGGCTAGACGGTCCATCCCGCATACTGATGTCGGAGAATGAGTGCGATCGTTTCTTTGAGTTCTCGACGATCTACGACGCGGTCGACCATCCCGTGCTCGAGTAGGAACTCGGCTCGCTGAAAGCCCTTAGGCAAGTCCTGCTTGATGGTCTCTTCAATGACTCGGGGCCCCGCAAACCCGATCAACGCCTCAGGTTCGGCAATGTTCACGTCACCCAGCATTGCGTATGAGGCCGTAACACCACCCGTAGTGGGGTGGGTCAGTACGGAGACAAACGGAATGCCTGCCTCGTGCAGCCGGGCCAACACGGTGGACGACTTCGCCATCTGCATGAGGGAATAGATCCCCTCTTGCATGCGAGCGCCCCCCGACGCGGACACGATGATCAGTGGAATCTTCTGCTTCAACGCCGCGTGCGCGGCCCGCGTGATCTTCTCCCCGACCACCGAACCCATCGAGCCACCGATGTAGCCGAAGTCCATGACCGCGACCGCGACGGCGATCCCTTCGAGTTCGCCAGTGCCAGAGATCAGAGCCTCGTTTGTGCCCTTCGCCTCGGCCGCCGCGATCCGGTCTGCGTACAGCTTCAGGTCGCGGAACTCGAGGGGATCGGAGGCACGTAGGCCTGCGTCCATCTCCGTGAACGTCCCGCTGTCGATAAGAATCGACAGATACGCCTCAGCCCCGATGCGGAGGTGGTGACCGCATGTGGGACAAACATTGAGATTCTGCGCGAGGCGCTCCCTGTACAGGATCTCACCACACGCCTGACACTTGTCGAATACGTCGGAGGGAAGATCCCGCTTGTCCTGCGCCTTGAGCGGCTTTTTGTCCTTACGGAACCAGGCCATGCAGTCCGATGGTCATGGAGCGAGCTAACGCTCGTGAGCCACCCTCACGGCAATTGCGACAGCCACCCAAGACATCAGGAGGAACGTGCCGCCATAGCTGACGAAGGGCAGAGGAATACCGGTAATGGGCACAACACCCACAGTCATACCGACGTTCACAAAAATATGGACCAGCCAAGCTCCGAAGATACCGAGTAGGACTAGGCCGGCAAAGGGATCAGAAGACTGCTGCGCCATGCGCACCAGACGCGAAAGAATGAACGCAAATCCCAGGATGGCTCCTGCGGTCCCGATAAACCCGAGTTCCTCCCCTACCACGCTAAAAATAAAGTCAGTGTGCTGCTCGGGCAGGAAATCGAAACGCTTCTGTGGGCCCATTGTGAACCCTTGTCCGGTCATGCCCCCGCTTCCGATCGCCACCTTGGACTGGATGACCTGATAGCCCGCCCCTCGTGGATCCACTTCAGGGTCCAAATACACCAAGATGCGGTTCTGCTGGTACTCCTTCAGAGATCGCCACAGCGGTCCCGAAATCGTGCCGGCCGCCATATTCGCCAACACAACGGCCACCGACTCGAAGAGAAAGAGCCGATAGCGGTAGAAGTAGAGACATCCGACTACTCCGACGATGTATGCAGACCAGATCAAGGTGTCGAACGAGAGGATCAACCCCACAATCGGACTCGCTACCAACAAAAGGAGTGCAACCGGCGTACCCGCCCAAAAGAGCATGGCGAAGAGGATTCCACCGAACGCCATCGCCGTGCCCAGGTCCGGCTGCAGCATGACGAGCGCGAGCGGGGCCCCCACAAGCAGGGACGGGACCAAGAGCTCGCGGAGCGTCGTCAGAGGCTCCTTCCGCTGCGACAGCAGTCGTGCCAGCACCAGCACGGTAGAGATCTTCGCGACCTCTGACGGCTGAAAGCGGAATCCACCAAAGCCGAGGAAGCTCTTCACGCCTGCCGCGGTGCCGGCACCGGTACCAATCGCCAGCGTCGCCACCAATAGAATGAGTGAGAACACATAAGCCGGGACCGCGACCCATTCGATCCATCGAAGCGGCACTCGGGAGAGGACCGAGAACGCGACGAGCGCGATAACGAGCCATCTGGCCTGTCGGAGCCAAGCGAGCTCAGTCACGTCGTTCGGCACGTAAATGGCACCCGCCGAGTAGATCATGGCGATACCAAAGAGCGTCATCCCCAGAATCGCGAAGACGAGCGGCGGGTCGATGGCCCACTTCTCCAGCAGTCGCATCATCCGCCGGGTGCGGCTCTTGGGCGGTACCGGTCGCGGTACCATTGGGGTACGGTACCGCGCCGAAGGTGCTCCCCATACGTCTGGATCGTATCGATGGGGATGTTGTGCTTCTTCCTTAAATAGAAGTCCGCCGTCTTGGCCATGATGGGAGCAGCCATTCCCGACCCACTCTCCCCGTATTCGATGAGCGCGGCCACCACGATCTCGGGCCGCTCACCCCATGGCCCTGCCATGCCCACGAACCACGCATGGTTGCCAGCTGTTCCCTGGACACTCTGCGCGTTCTGCCCGGTGCCTGTCTTTCCCACAACCTGCCAGTGCTCAAGCGAAGTGCCCACATGTGCCGTCCCGCCCTGCGCGGTCACCGCCGCAAGCCCCTGATAGATCGACCCGATGTCCTCTGCCTGAAGATCGAGCACCCACCCTGGGCCCAGGTCCATGTTTCGCGCCAAGGCGGGTGTCGGCGCTGAACCGTCGCGCGCAAGAGCCAAATAGAACTGGGCCATCTTGAGCGGCGTCTGTGAGTTGGGCCCCTGCCCGATCGAAAGCGAGAGGACCTCGTTCTCGAGCGGCCTGTACCCAAAGCGGTCTTCAAAGAACTGCGGTCCTGCGGGGAAGACGCCCTCCATCTCCTGAGGAAGGTCGACGCCACAACGCTCGCTGAATCCGATCTCGGTCGCCCGTTGCATGAGCGGTTCAAAACCGATTCTCAGGCCAAGCTGATAGAAGTAGACGTTGCAGGAGTTTCCGATGGCCTCAGAGAGATTGTTGAAGCCATGCCCCGCAGGGTTCCAACACCTGCGATAATCGGAACCAAAGGACATGCCTCCCGTGCACGGGATCGGCATCTCTTCGTCCGCGGTGATCACCCCGAGATCCAGACCTATCGCTGCCGCCGCCAACTTCCACGTGGACGCAGGTGGATAGAGTCCCATCACGGTCCGGTTGTACAACGGCAAGCGCTCGTTCTGGTTGAGCGCGGTCCAATACTCGTTGTCTACGCCGCCAACAAACGCGTTCGGGTCGTACGAAGGCGCCGAATACATCGCCAAGATCCCGCCGTCCTCGACATCGAGCGCAACTACCGCCCCCGACATCGAATCTGGGAAGATGGAGTGGATCCACTCCTGCAGCTCGATATCGACGTTCAGATGGAGATCCTGGCCGGACTCGCCGGGATCCGTGCGGAAGGCCGCAAAGTCGCCCACGATGCGCCCGCGAGCATCAACTTCGACGTACTTCAGGCCCTGGCGACCCTGCAAAAGAGCCTCGTACTGCTTCTCGATTCCGGTCTTCCCGACGACCATGCCCTGCTCGTAGCGCTCGTCAGCGTACTCATCGTACTCGAGTTCCTCGCGAGTGATCTCGCCCACATAGCCGAGCACGTGTCCGGTAGCTTCACCGGTCAGGTACCGACGCCTGGGGCGCATCTCTATGTGGACATCCGGGAACTCAACTCTTCGTTCTTCGAGCGCACTTACGACCCGGAAGTCTGCGTCCGTGTCTACGACGAGCGCCTGCCTCCCGTAGCGAGCCAGGAAACCGAGCAGCCGATCGATCCTCGCCTCGGACATCTCCATGTGTTCGCGCATCCGCTCGAGTGTAGCACGAATGGAGTCGGGAGGCCCCGGCATTAGCGTGATCGCATATCCGGGCGCGTTGTCCGCGATGATGCGGCCGTTCCGGTCATAGATCGTGCCGCGGGGCGCCGGGACGGGGAGCTGTCGGATCCGGTTCGAACGCGCGCGCAATTCCCAGCGATCCGAACCGAGCACCTGGATTCGAAAGAAGGACACGGAGAGCCCACCCATGAAGAGCGCAATGATGACGTAGGCGCCCATCGCACGCCGACGGCGTTCGTGCGAATGGTACACGTTCATGCGGGCGTCTTCCTCCACAGTCCGGTGATCGCCATGAGCGCGATCCCGACTGCGGCTGCGTACAACCCTCCCACGAGACCCTGCACCATCACCTGATCGACGAACGGCTGTCTCAGGTCTTCTCCGACCATCACCCAGCGGACCAAATCCCCCAGCCACTTCCCGAGCACGAAGTAGGAGACCAGGAAGACAAGTGAATCGCCCACAAAGAGGTCTCGTGTCCCCGCGCTTAACACTCCAATCACGGTCATCGCAACGGTGTTGGCGCCAAAGGCGAGAACGCTCAAGGCGTCTTCAATCAGCCCGAAGCAGAGCCCTACTCCCGCGGCACGTCCCATGCCGATTTCTCGGGCCGAGAGGAGCAACGCAACCGTCAGCATGTCAGGCGCGCCGGACTCAAATCCGAGACCGACGTGAAGAAAAAAGTGCAAGACGAAAAGAACCAGGACCGAAAGCCACATTCGGCTGCTCGTCCTCACGGCACCCGTCCCGTGATCGCCTCGTCCCTCGTCAACAGAGAATCTGCGACCCACCGATCCGTGACATCAGACCCAGAATCGTGAGTCGCGACCAAGATATGCGTCACCGAACCCGGTTCAATCATCGGCCTGAGCCAATAACTCTTGCGCCATCCTCCTTGCACCTCCTCTACCCCGTCGATTTTGCCGATCGGAATACCGCGCGGGATCACGCCTAAGCCACTCGTGAGTACGACCGTGCCCGCCGGAGCAGATTCATGGTATGCCGTCCCATTCAGGATGAGTCGGTCGTCTTCACGGAAGCTCCCTCTCCTCACCTCGACCATCCCATACGTAGTCCCATCGGCCAGCATGGCGCTCACGCGAAAATCCGGATGGGTCCAGTCCATCCCGACCGAGATACCTTCTCGCACTTCACGAATCACTCCGACCAGACCGTAAAGGCCTAGAACAGGTGCACCTACCCTAATTCCATCGGTAGAGCCCAGTTCCACCAAGAACATGCTCTCAGATCCCGGCGTGCCGGGACGAATCACGGTGGCAGAAAGGAACGACGGCCCGACCCGGGCTCCCAAATCGAGCGATTCCCGCAGGGTGCGATTCTCATCGAGTAACATCCCGTGAGTGGACGTCATAGCGATGAGTGAGTCGACCTGCTCTTGGAGACCCTCAACCTGGCTCGCACGAAAGCGCGCCGTCACCAAGCGCTCTTGAATCGCGATGAACGGGCGCAAAATCGTCATTTGCAGCCCGAAAGCGACGCGCTGTTGCGCGATTTCTGGGAGGTAGGAAGTTGCGAGAGCGAGGATCAGAACGATGATGGCAAGCATGCCCTGACGGCGGACCCCCGCGCGCTCCGGCTCAGAAACGTACGCCGGCACTCCGCTCTATCCTCGCACCCGGCCGACCTATGGAACCAGGACGGTGCGGAACTTGTGCAGGTCGTCGAGGATTCTGCCCGCCCCTCGCACCACACACGTGAGTGGCTCTTCGTCCACGTGAATCGGGAGGTTGGTCTCGTGCTGGAGTAGCTTGTCTAACCCACGGATGAGAGATCCACCGCCGGTCATCACGATACCACGATCGACGATGTCCGACGACAACTCCGGAGGCGTGATCTCGAGCGCTCTCCGGGTTGCTTCCACGATCGCCTGGATGGGCTCCTGGATGCACTCGCGTACCTCTTGAGAGTGCACGAGGACCGTCTTCGGGATCCCGGAAACGAGATCACGACCCTTCACGTCCATCTCGCGGTCCTCGCCAAAATCGAACGCGGAGCCGATCTGAATCTTGACGGCCTCAGCGGTGGGTTCACCGATGAGGAGATTGTAGTTCTTGCGCAAGAAGGTCACGATGGCTCTGTCCAGCTCGTCGCCACCGACCCGGATCGACGTATTCGAGACGATACCCGAGAGCGCGATAACAGCGATTTCGGTGGTCCCTCCTCCGATATCGATGACCATGTTTCCGGTGGGAGTCTCCACAGGAAGCCCAACGCCGATCGCAGCCGCCATGGGCTCATCGACCATGTACACACCTTTGGCCCCCGCGGACATAGCAGACGAACGAACGGCCCGTCGCTCCAGCTCGGTGATCCCGGATGGCACACCAACGATCACCCTTGGCTTGATGCGGAAGACCCGCTTCTGAGTGACCTGCTTCAGGAAGTGCCGAAGCATCATCTCGGTCACATCAACGTCGGCGATTACGCCGTCTTTGAGCGGCCGGATCGCCTCGATTCCCTCAGGCGTGCGCCCGAGCATCCGCTTCGCCTCGAGCCCGATGCCCATGATCTTCCGGTTGCCCCTCTCTACTGCAACAACCGAGGGTTCATTGAGGACGATCCCCTCACCTTTGACATAGACGAGGGTATTCGCCGTGCCTAGATCGACGGCAATGTCATTGACCGGGACGATACGCCCCGAGTTAAGCCAGTTGCTCAGTGCGGACAAAATCAGTTTCCAAGCTGTGTTTTGGGCTCAATCAAGCCCTTATTTTCCGTCGATTCAGGGCGGATGGGCCTGAGAACATATGTTTTCTTCTGCCGGGATGCCAGTGTCCCGTATGGCTTTACGCCGTACCGGTTGAACCGAACCCTCCGACACCCCGTTCGGTGTCCGACAATCCGTCGACTTCTTCGACATCCAGGGCTTCAAATCGCGCAAACACCAACTGCGCGACTCGCTCGCCCCGAGACAAGGTGACGGACTTCGTCCCCGAGTTCTGCATGATAATTTTGACTTCACCACGGTAATCAGGATCGATCGTGCCGGGACTGTTGGGAAGGGTGATCCCGTGTTTCAGCGCCAGACCCGACCGAGGGCGCACTTGGCATTCGACGCCCTCAGGTAATTCCATGAGCAAACCCGTGCCCACCAACCTGATTTCCCCCGGGGCGAGCACAACTTCATCCTCAGCTGATCGAATATCGTACCCTGCCGCTTGAGGTGTGGCCCGTTCTGGGAGCGGCAAATCAGGGTTCGATGGCAGTCGCTGAAATCGCACTAGGCCCACATCATCTCCTCGGTGATCGATTGTCGAAGTGACCCAACTCTTAAGCCAGGAAGTCGTCCACGTTGCGGCATTCCATATCGAAGGCGTCCGCAACGCCCCGATAGGTCACGTGCCCGTCCACGACGTTGACGCCTAATTTGAGCGCTGCGTTGTCCGAGCAGGCCTGCTTCCAACCCTTACCCGCGAGGGACATGGCGTACGGAAGCGTTGCGTTCGTGAGCGCAAGCGTACTCGTGCGCGGCACGCCGCCCGGCATGTTGGCCACGGCATAGTGGATGACGCCATCGACCGTATAGACCGGGTCATGGTGTGTGGTGGGTTTGACTGTCTCGACACAGCCGCCCTGGTCTACCGCGACATCGACGATGACCGTTCCCGGCCGCATCTGACCGAGGTCTTCTCTCGTAATAAGGCTCGGCGCCTTCGCTCCCGGGATCAGGACCGCGCCGATGATGAGGTCGGAATCCTGAATCTGCTTACGGATGGCGTAGCGCGTGCTGTAGAGCATATGGACGTTGGCCGGCATCGTGTCGTCCAGATAGCGCAGCCGATCGAGGTTGATGTCCATGATGTGGACCCTAGCGCCCAGGCCAGCCGCCATCTTCGCGGCTTGTGTCCCCACGACACCACCACCCAAGATCAGGACCTTTCCCGGGAGAACGCCCGGGACTCCGCCCAGCAGCACACCGAGACCGCCCTGAGGCTTCTCGAGATACTTGGCGCCTTCCTGAATCGCCATCCGCCCAGCGACTTCGCTCATGGGTGTCAGGAGAGGAAGTTCACCGGTCGAGAGTTCAACGGTTTCGTAGGCGATCGCGGTCGCGCCCGAGGCAACACATGCGTCGGTCAGCGGCTGGTCGGCGGCGAAATGGAAGTAGGTGAACAGCAGCTGCCCCTTCCGCATCCGGGGCCATTCAGGAGCGATCGGCTCCTTGACCTTCATGATCATTTCGGCCTTGGCCCAGACTTCGTCTGCCGTGTCGAGAATCGTGGCTCCGGCACCCTCGTAGAAGTCGTCTGTAAATCCGCTCCCCACGCCGGCGTCCTTTTCAACCACTACCTCGTGGCCAGCCTGGCTGAGCATTTCAGCGCCAGCGGGCGTCAAAGCGACCCGGTATTCGTCGGGTTTGATCTCCTTCGGTACACCGATCAGCATTTGTATCTCGCTGTTGTTGCGTTTCGTTGGTTTCGAGCGTGGAAAGTCACTAAAAGTATCGGCGTTTCCCGCTTATCGGAACGACCTAACTCGCCTGCGTCGGGCCCAGTCGCAGCACCATCTGGCGACTCGGGTCGAAGTATCTCCGACACACCCGTTTCACCTCCTCGGCTGTCACCGCGTCGATGCGTTCGAGCAGGTCGTCGAGGGTGAGAAACGACTCCCCGTGAAGCGCGAACGACGCGAGGCGGTACAACCGCGATCCGGTCGATTCCAGGGCAAGCATGACCTGTCCCTTCATCTGCTGCTTGGCCGTGGCGAGTTCCTCGTCAGCCAGGCCGTCCTCCGCCAACCGTGTGAGTTCGCCTTCGATCGCAGACACTGCCGCATCCGCGGTGACCGGGCGGGTCCCCACGTAGACGCCCGAAACTCCGGAGGCGCTATAGAACGACTGATAGCTGTATACCGAATAACAGAGTCCCATCTCTTCCCGGACCTTCTGAAAGAGCCTCGAACTCATTCCACCGCCAAGAGCCGAAGAGGCCAGTGACAGCGGGTACCGATCTTCGTGCCCTCGTCCAGGCACATCGGTGCCGAAAACGACGTGAGTCTGGGCGCTATCGCGATGCGCCACTTCACGTCCAGATCGCGTACTCAGCGGCGTGGACACCGCCTCGGCAGGCTCTCCGCCTCCTGCCTGAGCAAAGAGATCACCTACGGAGTCGACCAACGCATCGTGATCGATATTCCCAGCCGCCGCGACGATCAGATTCTCACCCCGGTAACGGCGTTGATGGAGCGCACGCAGGGTGTCCGACGACATCTCCGCTACCGACTCCTTGCTCCCGAGAATCGGCTTTCCGTATGCATGCCCATCCCACATGAGGCTCGAGTGCATCTCATAGACGAGGTCGTCTGGGGTGTCCTCTACTTGGGCGATTTCCTCGAGTACGACTTCACGTTCCAACGCTAGATCATCCGGCTCAATCGTCGGTGTCAACACCATGTCCGCCAACACATCGAGCGCCTCTCCGAGGTTCTCATCAAGGACCCGGGCTTGGTAGGCGGTGTGCTCCCGACTCGTATACGCGTCGAGTGAACCACCGAGACTCTCCAGCGCCATCGCGATATCAGCCGCGCTTCGCTTCCGAGTCCCCTTGAACACCATGTGCTCAAGCAGGTGGCTGGCCCCATGCTCATCCAGACCTTCGTGCGCACCACCCTGCCGAACCCACACCCCGACCGATGCGGATCGCACCGACGGGATCCGTTCGCTGAGCACGCGCACGCCATTGTCGAGTTCAGTCTCCGACACGAACTCCTCATCACCGACACGCAGGTCGATGGACGACGAAGGGGGCACGGACAAGCGCCCGTGCCCCCTCGTGCTCCTGCTGTGCTTCATGCGGTCAGGCGTCGCCTTCAGCATCAGCGTCATCCGAACCAGCGGCTTCCTCGGCGAGTGCGGCCTTCCGGGACAACCGGAGGCGACCCTTCTCGTCGATCGACAGGAGCTTCACTTTGACGATGTCACCCTTCTTGACCACGTCCTCGGTGTTCTCCGTCCGCGCTTCCTGCAGCTCTGAGATGTGGCACAGGCCTTCGGTGCCAGGCATGATCTCGATGAAGGCGCCAAAGGTCGTCGTGTTCTTGACCGGCCCCTCGTAGATGCGACCCACCTCGGGATCCTTCACGATCGCCTCGATCATCTCGCGTGCACGCGCACCGGCTTCACCGGACACGGCTGCGATCTTCACGATACCACTGTCATCGATGTCGATCTGCGCACCCGACTCCTCTTGGATGGCGCGAATCGTCTTACCCTTTGGCCCAATGATCTCACCGATCTTCTCCGGGTTGATCTGGATGGACACGATGGTCGGTGCGTAGTCGGACAGTTCAGTTCGCCCGGCACTCAACGTCTCATCCATGAGGTTCAGGATGTGCATGCGGCCCTTGTTGGCCCGCTGCAGCGCTTCCTTCATGATGTCGACTGTGAGGCCATCGATCTTGATGTCCATCTGGATCGAAGTCACACCATCGCGCGTACCGGCAATCTTGAAGTCCATGTCGCCGAGTGCGTCTTCAAGACCGAGAATATCGGTCAGGATCGCGATGTCGTCCCCTTCTTTGATCAGGCCCATCGCAACACCTGCACACGGCGCCTTCATCGGCACACCCGCGTCCATCAGGGCGAGCGAAGAACCACAGACGCTGGCCATCGACGAAGAACCGTTCGACTCGAGCACGTCAGAGACGACACGAATCGTGTAAGGAAAGTCGTCGTACGCTGGCAGGAGCGGCTGAATCGCGCGCTCCGCCAAGTTTCCGTGACCGATCTCGCGACGAGACGTGCCGCGGAACGGTTTCGCCTCACCCACGCAGAACGGCGGGAAGTTGTAATGAAGCATGAAGGACTTCTTGATCTCTTCGCGCGAATCGATCGAGTCGATGCGCTGCTCGTCACGCGAGGTACCGAGCGTGATCACGGCCAACGCCTGTGTCTGACCGCGCGTGAAGAGGGCAGAACCGTGCGTCCGGGGAAGAACACCCACCTCGGAAGTGATCGGCCGGATGTCGTCGACACCGCGTCCATCTGGACGAACACCCGTCTCGAGAATCACACGACGCAGCGTCGTCTTCTCGACGTCGCGGACGATCTCGCCGATGTCCTTGCTCTGATCAGCGTATGCTTCGTCCTCTGCAGTAAGCGTCGCAATGACCTCTGCGGTAACCGCAGACATTGCCGCGCCGCGCTCAGCCTTATCACCGTGCGTCAGCGCTTCCGCAACACCAGCGGCCGCCAGCTCGGAAACCTTGGCCTGAAGATCAGCGTCAGGCGCGACTGAGGTCCACTCCATGTCCGGAACGGTGTGTCCGTCCAGGAACTCGAGCTGCATGGCGCACAGCTCTTTGATGCCATTGTGCGCGACTTGAAGCGCTTCGAGGATCTCGTCTTCCGGCACCTCAATCGCGCCACCTTCGACCATCGTGATGGCGTCAGCGGTACCCGAAATGACGATGTCGACGTCCGAGTACTCAAGCTGCTGGAACGTCGGGTTCAGCACCCAGTTGCCAGCGATGCGGCCCACGCGGACCGACGCGACAGGCGTGCTGAACGGGATCTTCGACATGTTGAGGGCCACGGAGGCAGCCAACAGCGCGATCGTGTCCGCGTCGTTTTCCTGATCTGCCGAGAGGATGAAGCACGCGACCTGCGTCTCGTACTTGAATCCCTTCGGGAAGAGCGGCCGGATGGGCCGATCGATGCAGCGGGCGGAGAGAATTTCTTTCTCTCCGGGGCGGCCTTCACGCTTGAAGAAGCCACCCGGGATCTTCCCTGCTGCGTAAGACTTCTCACGGTACTCGACCGTGAGCGGGAAGAAAGGAAGGTGTGACGGTTTGTTTTGTACCGTAACGGCACAAAGAACGACGGTGTCGCCATACTGAACGAGGCAGGAACCCTGCGCGAGCTTGGCCATGCGGCCGAACTCGAGCGAGAGCGTCCGACCTGCGAACTGGCGCTCTATCCGTTGAATCATGTTGTGTTACTCACTTCGGTGTCGCCGGGGAACGTCCCCAGCTTGGATTGAATGCCGAAGCGTCGTGGAACTGGAGGAGAGAGCGACCGCCGCGCGGGGCACGTTTAAACCCGTGGGCCCGGTTCTGCAGCAGGTTGTAGGCCGTCTCCCAACCGAGACGCACAACGTTCGGCTAAAAAACAGCGACGACCGCCTTCGTGACGGCCGACACTGGTACTTCTAGTGTCTCAGGCCGAGGTCCTTAATCAGCCCGCGGTACCCTTCGAGGTCCATGCGCTTGTAGTATTCGAGGAGGCGACGGCGACGTCCTACCATTTTCAGCAGGCCGCGACGGCTGTGATGATCCTTCTTGTGCGCGTCGAAGTGGCTCCGCAGATCGTTGAGGCGTTCGGTGAGGAGCGCGATCTGGACCGGGGCGCTTCCACGATCGTTCTCGTGGAGTTGGTACTTCTTGATTGTTTCTTCCTTGACGATCGCCATGGGCGTCGTGCCTCCTCAGGAGTCAGTATGCTGCAGGGGAAGCGATGCGGGATCCGCAGAGTGCGTGTCCGTTGTCGTGTTAGCCTAAAAAGCTAATCAATCGGAGGCTTGCGTCTACGGCCGGGCGTTGTCGTCAATGGCCAGCACGTCCCTCGCCTTGGCGACGTCTGCGCTCATCTGAAACACCAACGCTTCCACACTGTCGAAAGGGAGCACCGGGCGCAGGTATTCAACGAAGTCCACGCGCACCTCTTCCCCATAGATGTCCGCGTCGAAATCCATCAAGAAGAGCTCGACCGACGGAGGCGAGCCCTTAAAGGTCGGTCGCGGCCCTAGGTGTAGGGCACCATCGAACGTCCCAGACTTCAGAATACCACGTACGGCATAGATCCCTGCGGGGGGAATCAGCTTCCCTCCCCCGTCAACGCGCAGATTCGCCGTCGGAAAGCCGAGTTCCCTTCCTCTACCTTCGCCCCGAACCACGATGCCGCGGACCGAGTAGGGACGACCGAGACATCGGTGTGCCTCATCCATGCGTCCCTCGGCAACCGCGCTTCTGATCCGAGTCGAGGAAATCGCTTCAGAATCGGCTTGAACCGGGGGAACCACATCCACGTCGAAGCCCAGATCAACACCGATCTCCCGAAGAGTATCTGCGTTTCCGGAGCGATCCCGTCCGAACCCGTGGTCGTACCCGATGACCAGTTCTTCCACATTGAGGCGACCGAGAAGAATTTCTTCGACGAATCGTCGTGGTTCGTAGCGACTCAGCGTCTCTGTAAACGACACGAAGACCGCGTAGTCGAGGCCACTCTCGGCGAGGATCTCCTTCTTTTCAGTGGGCGTCGTCAACAACGGCGGAGCTTGGTCCGGTCGGACCACTCGAAGCGGGTGCGGATCGAACGTTACCAAGACGCTTCGCCGTCCTGTTAATTCCGCACGCGCGCGGATCTCCTGCAGCACGGCCCAATGCCCTCGGTGCACACCATCGAAGGTCCCCACAGTCACAACCGTCCCCCGATCGGTCGGGATCCCCGGGCCGTGCTCCCATCGGACCGAGACGGTCATGTCACAAAGACCTTCTTAGGACGGAGCCTACCATCATTAACCTCTCCCACCGCCACGAGATCTTCACCGAAGGCGACCGCTACCGGACCGTCAGGCTCGCCCTCCACAGTGACCTTCTGGCCGTGGGAGATGCGGGTCACATCGTCCTGTCCCACCGCGAGGGTGCGTAGATGCGCCATCGCCGCCAACGGTGCGATCGCAGCGGTATCGACAGCTCCGGGATCCTGAATCGTGTCGACAGAAACCGAGTCGGTCACAGAGAACCGGCCAATAGACGTCCGCCGCAGTTCGGTGAGGTGTGCACCCACACCGAGCGCCTCACCAAGGTCGCGCGCTAAAGACCTCACATACGTCCCTGACGAACAAACGGTGCGAAAACGCACGAACGGTGCAGAGAACTCGATCAACTCGAGTTCATGCACGGTGATGGACCGCGCCGGGAGTTCCACGTGTTCTCCACGGCGAGCCCGTTCGTGCATCCGAACGCCGTCTACTTTCTTCGCCGAGAACTGCGGTGGGATCTGATCGATGGTCCCCGTGAAGTCGGTCATGGCAGCACGAATGTAGTCCTCTGTCAGAGACTCCCACCCGGACCGTTCTTCGACGATCTCACCCTGATGGTCCTCCGTGTCAGTCGAGACCCCGAGTCGCGCAACCGCTTCGTATCCTTTCGCGAGCCCGGTCAGGTATTCAGCGAGCCGCGTCGCACGTCCCACGCACAGCAATAGCAGACCCGAAGCGAACGGGTCGAGTGTGCCCGTGTGTCCGATCCGCGGGACGTTCAAGTCGCGGCGAGCCCGGGCAACGATGTCATGAGACGTCGGACCTACGGGCTTATCCACCGGAAGGATGAAGTTCCCGCTCACGCCTCTTCGCTCGGCTGTTCCTCCGAGGGGGCCGCTGCGTCTTCGTCTTCCGAGGATTCCTCCGAGATCACTTCAGACAGGATCTGCTCAATACGTTGGGCACGATCCAGCGAACGATCTTCTCGAAATCGAAGCTCAGGGACTTTCCTAAGGCGCAGGACCTGACCCAACTGATGCCGCAGGAACACCGCCGCGGCTTCCAAGCCCGCCACAGACTCAGCGACTTGGCCCTCATCTCCGATGATCCGCACATAGATCTTGGCCGACCCAATATCACCCGCCGTGTCGACGGCGGTTACGGTCACTGGCCCCACCCTGGGATCTCGAACCTGGACGCGGATCATGTCCGACAATTCGCGCTTGAGCTGCTCGTTCAGTCTGGCGATGCGTTTGCTGGCCACTAGTAGCTTTCCCTTCGGACGGACGTAATCAACGCGCCGCTGTACTCTTCAACGAAGTGGTCGAGTTTATCGAGCATGGACTCCGCAAGCCGACCATCGGAGGCCACGAGCGCCACGGTGACTTGGGCGCGGGCATGAACGTCCTGATGGGCAGTCTCAGCGACCGACACGTTGAACTTGTGCGCCAACCGGTCCCGAAGAGAACGTACCACAGAGCGTTTCTCCTTCAACGAGCTACAGCCTGGCAACGCCAAGTCCCACGTCAACGAAGCCACAACCATGTCCGAGCCCTAACCCCGGACTCAGCGCGTTTGGGCGAGAGTCCGCGCAAACTCCTCAATGGTGTAGCACTCGATGACGTCGCCGACCTTGAGGTCGTTGAAGTTCAGAATACCGATTCCACACTCGAAGCTCTCACGGACTTCCTTGACGTCATCCTTGAAGCGCTTGAGCGAGGAAATCGCACCGTCATAGACCACGATTCCCTCGCGAACAACCCGACCGTGTCCCTTCCGGTCAATGCGACCGTCCGTGACATACGAACCCGCGATCGTCCCGACCTTGCTGACCTTGAACACTTCGCGGACCTCAGCGCTACCCTCGACGGTCTCACGCTTCTCTGGTGAAAGAAGTCCTTCGAGCGCTGCGGTGATCTCGTCGACGGCCTCATAGATGACCTCGTACACATTGATCTCGACGTCCTCTCGCTCGGCTTGTAGTCGCGCCGCTGTCTGCGGACGGACCCGGAAGCCGATGATGACTGCACCTGCGGTCTGCGCCAGGAGTACGTCGGACTCATTGATCGCACCCACGCCGCTGTGGATGATCTCGACCTGCACTTCCTTGGTTCCGAGAGCTTCGAGTGAATCCGAAAGCGCCTGAACCGAACCGTCCACATCTCCCTTGATGACCAAGGGAAGCGTTGAGAGTTGACCGCGTGCGGCCAAAGCTCCGAAGTCTCCGAGCTTGACACCACGCTCGCGAATCCGGAGCTGCTTCTCACGATCCAGACGCTGACGCGTGCCCGCGATCTCAGCAGCCTTATCGGCCTCCATCGCCTGGAACCAGTCACCGGCCTGCGGCACCCCGCCAGCACCAAGCACCTGAACCGGCGTGGAAGGACCGGCGGCTTCGATGGGGTGGCCTCGCTCGTCGAGCATAGCGCGGACACGCCCGTCGAACATGCCGCAGATGAACGAGTCACCCACTTTCAGTGTTCCTGCCTGTACGAGCACTGTGACCACGGCGCCCTTACCCACGTCCAACTGAGCTTCGACCACCGTACCGGTGCCTTCCCTGTTCGGGTTCGCGGTCAGCTCGAGCATCTCGGCCTGCAGAAGGACCTTGTCTAGCAACTCATCGATCCCCTGCCCCGTCTTAGCCGAGATCTCGGAGACCATGACGTCACCACCGAAGTCCTCAACATTGATCGAGTGCTGCAGGAGTTCCTGCTTCACCCGCATCGGATCCGCAGCCGGCAGATCACACTTGTTGATCGCAACGATGAGAGGCACACCGGCGTTCTTGGCGTGACTGATCGCCTCGATCGTCTGAGGCATGACGGAGTCGTCTGCCGCAACGATCAAGATGACCACGTCGGTGATGTCCGCACCGCGAGCACGCATAGCGGTAAACGCGGCGTGACCGGGCGTATCGAGGAAAGCGACACTGCGGCCGTCCGGCAATTCGACGTGATACGCACCAATGTGCTGCGTGATGCCGCCAGCCTCACCGGCAACCACGTTCGTCTCTCGGATGCGGTCGAGGAGGAGCGTCTTACCGTGATCGACGTGACCCATCACCGTAACGACCGGCCAACGCGGCTCGAGAGACTCGGGAGCGTCTAGAATGACGTCAACGACTTCTTCGGCCTCGTACGCTTCTTCTTTCACCGCGGTGAAGTTGAACGCGTCGAGCAGCAGTTCGATCTGGTCGAAGTCCAGACGTTGATTGATTGTGACGAGCAACCCGAGGTTCTTGAACGCAGACCCGATGATCTCGGTCGACGAAACATCGACGAGCTCTGACAATTCAGCGACCGTCAGGAACTCATTGACACGAACCGTGGTGCGCTCGCGCTCCTGCTCCTCGGCATGCTGCGCCTCCTGCGCCTCGGCCTCCTCGGCAGAGATCCGGCCCTTCTTGCGACGACGCTTCTTACCGCCGCCTTTGATCTCGGCCATGACCCGCTGGATATTGGACTGCACGGAATTCTGATCGACGCCCTTCTTTCGGCTCTTCTTGCCTTTGTCCTTCTGCTCACGTCGTCCGTCAGGGGTATACCCCGAGGCTTGAATGCGAACCTGCCCGGCGGGACCCGCGCTGGCTGCAGGAGCCGGAGTCGGGCGACGAATCGTGCGGACCGCACCATCCGGAGCGCCAAGTCTCGCGGGCGCAGGTGTGTCGGCGGCGGCCGGGGCCGCGGCTTCACTCGCAGGAACGGCCTCGACGGGGTCAGCCTCAACCTCGACCTCGACGACTACTTCTTCAGCTTCGGCGGTTTCCGGCTCAGCCTTCTTTTCAGCCGCAGGAGGTTCCGCAGTCGCTACTTCTTCCACCTCGACTTCGACTTCAGCCTCGGATTCCGTGACGACATCAATATCGACCGACTCGGGCACAGCCTCGACGGACTCTTGGCCCCCAGCCTCTTCGCCTTCCGCCTCAGCCTCCGCTTCGAGCGGAGCCTCCTCGGTGGGCTCTGGTTCGGGCGTTTCTTCGACCTTGCGGCGGCGGCGGCGGCGAGTCGCCGGCGCTGCAGACTCCCCCATGGCCGCTTGAATCGCCTCAGAGGGATCTTCATGCCCCGCGCGCCGTTCCCGCTCTACCTTCGCGAGCACCTTGGCATGCTGGCCACTGGTGATCTCCGCGTCCGCATCCGAGACAGGAATACCCATCTGGCGCAGCAAGGCGATAAGCGCCCCCACGTCGACTTTTAGTTCCTGCGCTAGCTCAATAACCCGCATACTGTCGCTAATCCTCTACTTCGCTGGCTGCTTCGAGATAATCCAGAAGCAGTTTTGCGAACGATTCGTCTGTCACTGCTATCGCCGAAGTCGGACCCTTCCCGATCGCAGCGCCCAACGTGGCTCGATCCCCCAACACTGCCTGAGGGATCGGCCGCTTCACCATCAATTTCCTAACCTTATCCATCTGGACACTCGAAGCGTCCCTAGCCACCAAAACCAATCGGGCCTCGCCCCTACGGATTGATCGGCGCGTAGCATCCGTGCCTGGAGCCACTGCGCCGGCCCGTCGGGCCAGGCCCAAGAGCCGAAAGGCGCTAGGCCTCTGGCTCTCCTTCATCCGTCTCCTCCGGGGCTTCGGCTACCGCCTCTTCCCCGGACTCCTTTCCATCAACCTCGGCCGTCACTTCTGCAAGCTCACCCACTGGCTCTTCAGCCGCCGCTTCCTCGCCCTCAGCCGCATCGCCCTCGACGACCGTCAACTCGTCGATCAACTGTAAGAGTCGATCGGCGTCCGGCTCGCCAAGTCCTTCAACCACAAGGAAATCCCGACGCTCCAGGTCAATGATCTGCAAAAAAGTATCATATCCAGCGTCCCGGAGAGCCGCCAGAGTCGGAAGCTCCAGATCCAGCTCAGAAAGCGGGAAATCCGCAGTCTCATACTGATCTTCAGGGGACACTGTAAGGAGGGCCAAGTCCTGGCCCTTTTCGAGCCACTCACGCGACCCGTAGAGGTCCAGCTGCCACCCGATTAGCTGAGACGCGAGTCGCACATTTTGTCCGTTTCGTCCGATCGCCAGCGAGAGCTGATCCTCGTCCACGATCGCAGTGATGACCTGACGCTCGACGTCACTGATGACCTTAGACACCCGAGCGGGGGCCAAAGCCCGACGGGCGAAGACTTCGGTGTCCGGATGCCACGGCACGATATCGATTCGCTCACCGCCCAACTCGGAAACAACCGCCTGGACCCGAGTACCCTTGAGCCCTACGCAGGCGCCCACAGGATCGATCGACTCGTCAGAGCTGTACACCGCGATCTTCGTGCGCCCACCGACCTCTCGAGCGATCTCCCGAATGTCGACGATACCCTGATGGATCTCAGGGACCTCGAGCTTAAAGAGCGCAGCAACGAACAGAGGATCGGCCCGGGACAAGATCAGACGAGGGCCCTTCGGCGTCTCGTCTACTTTCTTAAGCACCGCACGGATCGGATCACCCTGACGGAAACGCTCGCGCGGATTTTGGTCTTTCCACGGGATGATCGCATCGGCATCCCTGGAACGATTCAGTAAAACGACGAGCTTGCCCCTTTCGGTCTGCTGGACTTCACCGGAGAGGAGTTCGCCAACCTCGCCGGTGAACTCGTCCCGGATGCGCTCGCGCTCGGTTTCCCGAACTCGCTGCACAATGCGCTGTTTCACGGCCATCACAGCATTTCGGCCGAACTCCTGAAAGTTCACCGGAATTTCCATGACGTCTCCGACTTCGAAGGTCTCATCATCCCAGTGAGCCTCTTCGAGCGAAATCTCACACGCGGAGTCTTCGACCTCAGCTACGACGCGACGAAGCACCACCATGTCGAACTCGCCGGTGATGTCGTTGATGTCGATTTCAGCCTGCACGGTGGGACCATAGATCCTTCCGAGGCCAGCAAGCATACCGTCCTTGACGAGATCGGTCATCTCGTCGTCGGTCAGGTTCTTGGTGGCCGCAACATCTCTAAACGCCGCAACGATCAGGGCCGCGTTCGCCATTTCTATTCCCTCACTTCCAGGTGAAGACCAGGTGCGCTTTCCGGATCTTCGATCGCGGAACCGTCACCTCGTCACCATTGGCCAGCCGAAGCACAACTGCCTCTGCCTCGCCCTCCTTTTTTTCTAATCCAAGGAGCTCGCCCTCAAGCCTAGTCGCTCGATCAGCCAGCACCCCGTCTCCGTTCACAGCGATTTTCTCGCCGCGAAATCGTTCAAAATCTTGCGACTTCGTCAACGGACGATCCAGTCCCGGAGACGAAACCTCGAGCACATACCTCTCAGACAACCCTTCATGCTCATCCAACCAAGCCTCGAGAGCCCGACTCACCACGGCGCAGTCGTCAACATTGACGCCCTCTCCCGGTAGCGAGTCCGGCCTATCGATCCGCAACTGCAACTGAGGCCGCCTCTTGCTGCCACCCCAGCGCAGTTCAACGAGCTCGTAGCCGAGGTCTTCCACCCTGGCTTCGAGGTCACGCTCAACTTTCGCTACAGCGCGCATCAACGGCTCCCAATCAACAGGGGTACACCGCCGGAGCGACATACCCCCAAAATTCTCATCGAACAAAAAAGCGGGGGCGGAACTGCTCCCCCACTTCAAAAATCCGCCCGATGGCGGCCCCTTCCTGCACGACAATATAGGCGAGGCCCGAAATGCACTCAAGGTTGGCGTTCCGGGCCTCTCGGTTGGTACTCCGTCGTGGACTCCTCCGCGCCTTCTTACGCTTCAGTTGATTGGCCTTCTGCCGCGACCGCAGCGGAGCCGTCACCCTCCGCCTCCGCAGTAGTGTCATCCCCCTTTAGGTGGGCCTCGAGCGCACTGACTCGATCCTTCACAGCATCAACGGCGTCGCGAAGCCCGTCGAACTCCTTCTGATGCACAAGGTCGAGCTTCTCTTTAGCACCTTCCGCGGCCATATGGGCTTTGTCCAGAGCATCTTTCATGACCTCCTTGGCGCGGTCTGTGGACAGATCTCCGCGCTCGCGCGCTTCATTGATCGTCTCCTCCAAGGCTTCCTTGAACGCGGACAGGACCCCGATTCCTTGCTTAATACCGTCGGACACCTTGTCCTTGGCACTTTTCGTGTCGTCAGTCATGACAACCCCTTAGGTCAATTGGCTTGGCAGCGTTTCGCCACTCCCAAACCCTACGTAATTCGTGGACGATGTGCTTCAACACAAGGTGTCTAATCAGTCCCATCGTCTTCGCGAACAATCTTCGCTCCAAGCGCAGACAGTCGACTGTCGATGGACTCATAACCCCGTTCGATCTGGCGGATATTGCGAATCCGACTCGTGCCGTGGGCACCTAGTGCGGCGATCAAGAGTGCCATGCCCGCTCGAATGTCAGGACTCTCAACCACACCAGCCTGCAATGGAGTCGGGCCGACAACTACAGCTCGGTGCGGGTCGCATAGGATGATGGAGGCGCCCATCCCGACCAGCTTGTCGGTGAAGAACATTCGCGATTCGAACATCTTTTCGTGGAGCAACACGGTGCCCTTGCACTGTGTTGCCGCCACGACTGCGATCGAGGTCAGGTCCGCCGGGAATGCGGGCCACGGCCCGTCGTCGAGCTTAGGCACGTGACCAAATGCGTCGTTTTGCACCACGTGTTCGGCTGATCCGTTGACGTGTAGGTCGGTGCCATCGATCTCGCAGTTGATCCCGAGGCGACGAAACCCCAAGAGCGTCGAGTCGAGATGCTCAATTGGAGCACCCTCGATGATGAGATCGCTGCCAGTCACCGCGGCCAAGCCGATGAACGATCCCGTTTCGATGTGGTCCGCTCCGATGGTGTACTCTGCACCATGGATCTCATCCACACCCTCGATTTCGAGGATGTGCGTTCCGATACCGCTGATTCGAGCGCCCATGGCATTCAGGAGGTGACACAAATCCTGAACGTGTGGCTCAGATGCCGTGTTCCGAATGCGCGTCATCCCCTTGGCGCCGACGGCGGCCATGATCGCGTTCTCGCTCCCCGTGACCGACGGCTCATCAAGGAATATGTCCGCGCCGGCCAGCCGATCCGCAGAGATCGTGAAATCACCGCTCAACTCGACCGTGGCCCCGAGGGCCTCGAACGCGAGGAAGTGTGTGTCCATTCGCCTTCGCCCGATGACATCACCACCCGGCGGCGGAAGCTGGACGTGACCGAAGCGCGCCAAAAGTGGGCCCGCCAAGAGGAGGGACGCACGAATGCGCTCTGCCAGGTCTCGGTCCACCGCGCCTGTTCGCACACCTGATGCGTCGACCACGACGGTGTTGGGCCCGTCCCAACGCACATCAGCACCCAATGAGGTGACGATCTCGAGGAAGGTCAGAACATCCCGAATGCGCGGAATGTTGTGCAGTGTGACCGGCTCGGATGCGAGCACTGTCGCCGCGAGACACGGAAGAGCTGCGTTCTTATTACCGGCTGGGCGGATTCGTCCTTCAAGGCGAAGTCCCCCTTCGACCGCAAATGTCCCCATAGTCTCCGAAAATCGGGGTGGTGCAGAGGCGTGCGGAGCCTTGGGCTGGATCGCTTGAGGCGCCCACGCGGGCCCCGGAAGATACCGCTCGTCGCCCTTCCATACCAACCGACTCATCATCCCCTCCCCCACCGAATTCATATGCCTGACGGCACGGATCCCGAAGCCGCCTATGGAGACCCTCTCCATGTTTCTGAATAAGTGCAGGATGCGTGCCGAAGCTGTCTTGCTCGGTGTCACGCTACCGTCTTAAGATCGCTTGTCCTGCCCCCACTCAACTGCCGACGCCCATGCGCCTCAGCGACTTTCTACGATCCGATTTTGTCGTCCCCGACCTGCAGGGTCGAGATGTGGAGAGCGCCGCAGAAGAACTCTCGTTCGGCGCGGCTCAAGCCGGTATTGCAAGCCAAGAAGTCATTCCTGGGAAGCTCCTTGCACGCGAGCGCTCACATCCCACGGCCATAGGGGCGGGTCTCGCCATTCCGCACGCGACGGCCCCTGGCATGTTCCCGTCTGCCCCCGGGGTGGCGCTCGCGAGTAGTCCCGTCACATTTGGGTCAGCGGACGATGGACGCGGTGCGGGTCTTCTTTGTGCTCCTGTCGCCTCCGGGCACTGAGCGCCAGCACGTGAAGCTTCTGGCCCGCATCTGTCGGTTGGTTCGCCAAGACAACTTCGTTGATCGACTAGAAGAGGCCGCCGTGGTCGAGGTCATAGAATCAGAGGACGCATTGCTCGTATGAGTGACCGACCCGAGACACGCCTCCTCGTTGCCGTGATCAACGACCCAGAGAAAGTCGATGAAATCCTCTCTGGGTTCGTGGAATTAGGCATCACCGGCGCAACCGTCCTGCAGAGCGAGGGCATGGGGAGTGTCTTGTCCCATGATATCCCGATTTTCGCAGGCCTGCAGACCCTCATTAGCGGCTCGAAACCACAGAATAGGATGATCTTCAGCGTCGTCCCCCTGGAAAGAGTCGACTCCGTAATCGCGTTGATGCAGGAGATCATGGGAAACCTGGCTGCGCCAGCGACCGGAATCGTGTTCACGCTGCCCGTGGATCGGGTCGTCGGCCTCGCTCCGGAGTTGGGGGACGAAGGCAGCCCCATTTGATGGGTCCATCCCGGTAGATCGAATGGATCCTCTCATCGGGCCACTGGTCCTCATCCTGGTGGCGCTTTTAGGCGCCCGCGTCTCTTTTTCTGCCGACCGCGTTCCCCCGGGGCCCCGCCTGCTCCTAAAGACCGGCACACACTTTCTTGTGATCGGGTTCGCCCTGGGTCCCGCTGGACTCGGTCTGGTGACCGAAGATGCTACCGCCCAACTGTCTCCCTTTCTCGCCCTTGGATTGGGATGGGTGGGATTCCATTTCGGCCTCCAACTAGACCGAACGACCCTACGGCGCTTTCCCAGGAGCCATCACCTATTCGCGATGGGCCAGGCTGCGATAGCGTTTGCGGTGTTCTACGCCGGCGGTCGTATTGTGCTCGACCTGCTGGATCTCACAACTGACACGTCGCGCCTCCTGTTGCTCGGGGCGGCCAGCACAGCCTCGGTCTCGACGCCCGCCGGCATCGCGATGGTCTCATCGAATTTCCTCGTAAAGGGGAAGGTCCGGGACCTTCTCTTTTTCGTTGGGTCACTCGACGCGTGGATCGGCATTGTGGCGCTCCAGGTCACGTATTCGCTGTATCGCCCGGAGGAGATCAGCGCCGGGCTCCCTCTGACACCCCAACTCGCGCTCATCGGGCTTGCTACAGGTCTCGGGCTCGTGTGTGGCATCGTCTTCGTGTGGCTCGTGCGAGTCCGACCACCCGGCGAAGAGTTGGTCCTCTTCCTGCTCGGTATGTGCGCGTTTGCTGCCGGCGCCGCCCTCCAATGGGGCGTCTCGCCGCTCTTCGTCTCTGTGACGATGGGCGCAGTGGTGGCAAACCTCGGGCGATCCACCCAGCGCATCCTCGCGGTCCTGCAACGATGGGAGAAGATGATCTATGTGACGTTCCTCCTGTTAGCTGGGGCATTACTTCAGGTGCCCACGTGGTGGGTGTTTCCGTTGGCACTTGGATACGCTGCCCTGAGGTTCGTTGCCAAGTCCGCGGGCGGGGCCGCGATGGCGACACTCGTAACGTTCGACCACCACATCCCTCGTCGAGTGGGCCTTGGGCTGATCCCGCAGGGTGGCATCTCACTGACAATGGCTGTGTCAGGAGTACTGATGTACTCGGACCTTGTCGTCCGGGGCCTAGACGCGGGGGCGACCCTCTTCACGATCATCGTCATCGGGGTGATGATCTCGGAACTCTCCGGCCCCTTCCTAACGGTCCAACTCCTCCGACGAGCCGGTGAGATCACCCCACGGGTTGAGCAAGCGCTGGCGGAGGGCGACGCAGACAAAGCGCGGCGTGAGGCATTCCGACCCGACACGCCGACGGGTTAGACTTGAGTATGGTCATCTTCCCACTTTTCGTCGTGACACTTCAAAGCCCTGCGGCCGCACGGGACAATCTCGCCTTAGCGGCAGATGTCTCCATGGTCGTCGTCGGCGTCTCGATCCTCATCCTCGCGGCCGTTCTGATCTTCCTCCTCCTAAAGGTGAACAGGACGCTCGACAGCGTCCGAACCGGAGTGAATCAGAGCCTCGGCCCGGTTTCGGACCGGGCCAAATCGATCTCAGACAACGTGGAGTTCATCACACAGGCTTTGCGCACCGATGTCGAGCGGTTGAATGCCTCCGTCCGGGGACTGACTGACCGTCTCCATCTCGCGTCAGAACGCATGGAAGAACGAATCGAGGAATTCAACGCCCTCATGGAAGTCGTCCAAGGCGAGGCGGAGGACATCTTCATAGACACAGCCGCGACCGTTCGAGGTGTGAAAGAAGGAGCCCTCTCGATCGTTCGATCGGAGACCAAAGCGGCCCCGGCGCCTCCCACCGAGACCGAAGCCCAAACGCCTGAGTCACCTGAGTCGCCTGACACTGCCGAGGAGATCACTGCCAATCCCGTGATTGTCCCGGTGGGAGAAGGCGGAGCCTAGGGTTTTCCCAATGGCATCGACAATCCTCATTGCGCTCGCGTGGCTGGCACTGACAGCTGCACCGGCAGCCGCGTGGGGACGCGCACACGTCGCGCTTGGACAAGCCGTCCTGGGATTGCTCTACCTACTGCCGCCCGCCACCCGGATGATCCTGGAGCACCACCCTCTGCACTTCCTCTAGGGCTCGATCGCTGCCGACATCTCGTTCGCGAAGAAGTACGTCTCCGAGGGTCGACATTGTCCCAGCTAGCCTGTCGGGGAGGAGATCTTCAATTCCGCGGAGAGCGTGGCGCACAACATCTTCGTTCTGCGTCAGCTCCTGATGACCAGTACGACCTGGGCACTAGGCCACACGTACTGGGAACACAGAATGGATTTGCACTTGGGGGGAGAGTTCCTGCGTCAGGCCCAATCGAACAAGTCTTGGCCAAATCACGATTTGACCTCCCGGATGCCGAGGTCGACCGCTACTTCGAACGCTCCTTCGAGTCCGTGGCCGAGCACCTCACCCGTGAGCCGACTTCCGCACCTGACGAACTAGATCCGGTCGGCGAGTTGAGTCTCGAGTTGGTCAAGAAGGTGCGCCGGCGCGCACTCTCGGACGGTACGGCGGACCACCCTGAGGCCCTCAAAGATCTGGCCGACGCATTCTTCCCCTTCCCCGACACACCATTGGTCCATTGGCCACGCAGGACCCGGACTTCGGCGCGGGCGTCACATCGCGCAGGGCCGCTAAGCACGCGCTGGGCGCTATCTGTCCAACCGGCCAACAAGTAGTTCGTTCACACGTCGAGGATCAGCCTGCCCCTTGGATCGCTTCATGACCTGTCCCATGAGGAAGCCCAAGATTTTCTTTTCTCCCCCACGGTAGCGATCTGCCTCAGCTGGATGTGCCTCGAGGGTCGCGTCCACCCAAGACAAGAGTGGTCCTTCGTCACGGACCTGAAGGAGCCCCATGGCTTGGACAACAGCGCGAGGCTCACCGCCCTGTTCCGCGATCGCGGCGAGTACCTTCTTCGCTCCACCTTCGGACACCGTCCCGTCCAGAACGAGGCCAATCAGGTCAGCAAGTTGCGCGGGCCGCACAGGTAATGTGATCGCGTCGCAGCCGCGGTCGTTCATGAGCGCCTGCACCGGGCCCATCATCCAGTTGGCCGCCACCTTCGCGTCACCTACCTGCGCCGAGACGTTCTCGAAATAATCGGCGGTCACACGGGACTGCGTGAGCACACCCGCGTCATACGGCACGAGGCCCAACTGATTCTGTAGACGATGCCGGCGCGCACGGGGGAGTTCTGGGAGGGCCTTCTTCGCCTCGCGAATGGCCTCTGGCGCCACCCGCAGAGGAGGGAGGTCGGGATCAGGGAAGTAGCGATAGTCGTGACTCTCTTCCTTGGATCGCATGGGGCGAACCTCACCCTTGTGATCGTCCCATAAAAGCGTCTGTTGTTGGATCGTGCCTCCCCCATCAAGAACGTGCCTCTGGCGTTCAATCTCAATTTCGAGAGCACGCTGAATGCCCGAGAACGAGTTGACGTTCTTGATCTCGGTCTTCACTCCCAACTCTGAAGAACCCGTAGGACGTAGCGAGATGTTCGCATCGGCTCGAAGCGATCCTTCCTCCATGTTGCAATCGCTGACTTCCACGTACTCGAGTGTCTGCTTGAGCGCACTCAAAAACGCACGGGTGTCCGCAGGAGAATGGAGATCGGGTTCGGTCACGATCTCGACCAGCGGAGTCCCCGCCCGATTGAGGTCGACAGCCGTCGATCCAGGAATCCGATCGTGTAGTGACTTCCCGGCGTCTTCCTCCATGTGAACCCTTCGGATTCGCACGGACTTTTCTCCATCGTCGGTATCGAAGACCACCGTGCCATCGGTCGCGATCGGACGATCGAACTGGGTGACCTGATATCCCTTTGGCAGGTCCGGGTAGAAGTAGTTCTTGCGGGCCCAAACACTCTCGGTGTGAACCGTGCAGCCGAGAGACAGCGCCGATCTCACAGCGAGTCTGACAGCCTCCGGATTGGTCGCAGGCAGGGCTCCAGGAAGCCCGAGGCATACCGGGCACACGTGGGTGTTGGGCGCGTCCCCAAAGACGACTTCGTCGGCGCAAAACAGCTTCCGGTCGGTTCGAAGTTGGGCATGCACCTCGATACCGATCACGGCTTCCCATGTCATGTCGATTCCTCCGCGAACGACGCCTCTAGCCCGCCCGCAGCCGCAATCATGGTTTGTTCTTCCCACCAAGGAGCGAGGAACTGCCCGCCTACCGGAAGTCCCCCCAACTCGCCGATCGGAACCGACATGCCCGGAATACCAGCGAGGTTGGCAGTCACCGTAAAGACGTCGGATAGATACATCGCGACCGGATCGTCCGTGTTCTCGCCGAGGTTGAACGCCGGCGTCGGCGCGGTGGGTGTGAAGAGCACATCGACATCTTTGAAGACGGCTTCGAAGTCCTGCGCGATCAGGCCACGAGCTCTTTGAGCGGTCCCGTAGTACTCATGGTAGTAGCCTGCCGACAGTACGTACGTCCCAAGCATGATCCTGCGCTTTACCTCCCTCCCGAAGGCATCTCGTGTCGCACGATACATGTCTCCGATATCGCGTCCCTCCCCTCTCACACCAAACCTCGCACCGTCGTATCGAGCCAAATTGCTAGATGCCTCGGCTGGTGCGAGCACATAGTACGTCGGGATCGCGTAATTCGTGTGCGGCAGCGATACCCGCGAGACCACAGCCCCGCGATCCACCAAGCGTTCCAGAGCCTCGTCAATGAGACGCCGCACACCCGGGTCGAGCGCCGCCGGCAAGTACTCGTCTGGCACGCCGATCCTAAGCCCCGCCACCCCTCTCTTTCCGGCTCCGGAGAAGTCAGGGACCTCTCGTTGAACAGACGTCGAGTCGCGAGGATCGTGTCCAGAGATCACTTCGAGAGCGAGAGACGCATCCCGGACGGTCCGTCCGAAGGTCCCGACCTGGTCCAGCGACGAGGCGAAGGCGACTAGGCCGTAACGGCTAACACGGCCATACGTCGGCTTAATGCCCACAACACCACAGAAGGACGCCGGTTGTCTCACCGAGCCTCCGGTGTCCGACCCTAGAGCGATCGGCGTATACCCGGCAGCGACGGCGGCGGCAGACCCGCCCGAACTCCCCCCCGGCACACGGTCGCGATCGTGAGGGTTCAACGTCGGGCCAAACGCCGAATTCTCGGTCGACGACCCCATCGCGAACTCGTCCAGATTGGTCTTTCCAACGATGACCCCACCCGCTTCCCTGAGCCGACGCACCACGGTGGCTTCAAACGGGGAAACGTGCCCGTCAAGAATCTTCGATCCGCACGTAGTGGGCAGGTCCGTTGTCGCGAGATTGTCCTTGATGGCTACCGGCACGCCAGCCAGCAGCCCTGATGAGGCCCCGGTCAGGGCGGACTCAGGATTCAAGGACACGAAGGCGTTCAGAGCTTCCGGTCCGGACTCGGCTTCTGAGATCGCGACGAGGGCAGAACGAGCGGGGCCAAGCGGTGTCTCGCCATCCCTAACACATTCCGCAATCTGGAAAGCGCTCATTTCGAGCCCTCCCCCTCCAATCCAGGAGGTGGGGGCACGACGAAAAAGCCATCGCGGACATCGGGGGCGAAGTCTTCGAGTGTCACCGTCAGTCGGTCACGCTCTTCGCGGTCGGCGGACCGGGTCGATGGAAGTGGCGTGCGAATCTGAGGAGTGAGATCCGAAAGCTCTGCGAGTTCCAGGCCACGAAGGCCGTCGACGTGTTCGAGAATCCGATTGAGTTCCCCAGTGAGATCTCCCGCCTCGTCAGCCGAAAGGCTGATGTGCGCCAACGACGCGACGCGGGCTACATCCTGCGGATCTACACTCACGGCCAATCCTTCTCCAAGCTGGCATACCGAATAAGGAGTTTCTTCCTGCCGGCAGCATCGAAATCGACCGTGACTTTGAGATCCCGGCCGAAACCGCTGAGCTCAACGACGGACCCGGACCCGAACGTGGGGTGCACCACTCTCTCGCCTTTGACGAACCGCGGCATGTCTTGATTGAGAGTATCGTCATCATCCGGCTCCTGATCGACCTGGACAGCGTCGCGCCGGCGGTAGCCACTTCTCCCGCCACGGTGGGGTGTCGAGGTCCGGGCACTCGTCAACTGACGACTCCGCCTCCGGTCGACCAACTCCTCCGGAACCGATTCGACGAATGTCGAGAGAGTTCCGTATGTGAAGTCTCCGGCCCTTCGACGCTGGCGCGCCCACGTGAAGCACAACTTGTCTTCTGCCCGGGTGATGCCGACGTAGAAGAGTCGCCGCTCCTCTTCGAGAGACTTCGGGTCGTCGTAGGACCGGCTTAACGGGAACAGGCCCTCTTCCAAGCCGGCAATAAATACGACCGCAAACTCAAGTCCCTTGGCATTGTGCAAGGTCATTATAGTGACCGTCTCTGCGTCCGGATCAAGTCGATCCACGTCGGCCACCAATGCGACCTGTTGAAGGAAAAGATCGAGTTCGGAGAACGTGTCGATCTCTTCTTCGTCCATCGTCTGCATTAGCGCAGCATCGAAATCGAGCGCACCCGCAATGAGCTCCGACACGTTGCGCGCTCGGTCCTCTCCGTCCGGACCCTCGTCGTGAAGGTGACGCACAAGATCCAGATCATCGACGAGTTCTTCGAGCAATTCACCGATAGTCGCATGGACCGCTCGAACACTGAATCGCTGAATCAATTCAGCGAAGCCCACGAGCCCTTTGGCACCGGCCGCTCTGATTTCTGGAATTTCCGCAGCGCGGGCGGCCGCTTCAAGCAATGTGACGCCCTGGACCCCAGCCCAACGCTTGAGGTGCTCCTGCGACGTCAATCCGACGCTGCGCCTCGGATAATTGACAACTCGACCAAACGCCACGGCATCTTTCGGATTCGAGATCAAGCGGAGGTAGGCCAAAACGTCTTGGATTTCCCTACGCTCGTAAAAACGCACGCCGCCAACCACCTGATACGGCACACCCTCACGGCGGAAGGCGTCTTCCATCGCTCGTGCCTGGGCGTTCGTGCGGTAAAGAACGGCACACCCACCGTGCGAAAGAGTCGGTGTGTCCTGAACACGGGCCTCGATCTCACCCACGATCCAGCGTGCCTCGTCGTTCTCGTCGAAGGTCTCGACCATGGTGATCAGCTCGCCGCCCTCACGGTTCGTACGCAGCGTCTTCTCGGGGCGGTCGGTGTTCTCTTCGATGACGGCATTCGCTGCGTCGAGAATCTTGGCTGTAGATCGATAGTTGATCTCCAGCGGCACGATGGACGCGCGGGGAAAGCTCACTTCGAAGTCCAAGATGTTGCGGATATCAGCCCCTCTCCACCCATAGATGGATTGATCCGGATCACCCACGACCATCAAGTTTTCGTGCTTCTGAGCGAGCAACTCTACGAACCGGTACTGCGCCTTGTTCGTGTCCTGGTACTCGTCGACGAGGATAAACGAGAAGCGATTTCGGTATCTCTCGAGCAGGTCCGGGTGGTCCTCGAACAACTGGACGGGCTTCATGAGGAGGTCGTCGAAGTCGAAGGCATTTTGGTTTTTCAGCGCCTTCTGATATTCCGGAAATACCTTCCCTACGTTGCGTAGGAAGAGGTCGAACGACCCTTCCGTTTCTCGGGCGAACGTGTCCCCGTCGATGAGTTGGTTCTTCGCGTTGCTCATCTCTGACCGCAGAGCCTTGGGGCTCCACTTTTTGGGATCGAGCCCGACCGAGTCTTGGACGTTCTTAACCAGCCTCAAGGACTGATCTGCGTCAAAGATCGAGAAGTTGCGATCCCATCCGAGCCGGTCGGCGTGGCGTCGTAGCAACCGGGCCCCAAGTGAGTGGAACGTACCCATCCACATCCCCTTCGGCTCACTACCCAGGAGCCTAGTGATGCGCTCCTTCATTTCACCGGCTGCCTTGTTGGTGAATGTGACCGCAAGAATGCGGTCGGGCGCCACACCGTGCTCTTCGACCAGATTGCACACACGCGCAGTCAACACTCGTGTCTTTCCGGACCCAGCTCCGGCCAAGACCAAGATGGGTCCCTCGAAATGTGTCGTCGCTTCGAGTTGTTCTGGATTGAGCCCGTTCAGGTGGGCCCCGCCCTTGAGATCAAGCATCCGCTACCGGGAGTCGGATTTGGAAGGTGGTGCCCTCGAAGCCTTCGAGGAGCTCGATCCGGCCTTTGTGCACGCCCTCGACGATGCGCCTTGAGAGGGCCAGTCCCACACCCCAACCCCTCGCTTTGGAGGTAATGCCGGGCTCGAAGATCTTGTCGCGGATCTCAGGGTCCACGCCGGGGCCAGTGTCGCGAATTCGAACGGACACCCATTGACCGCTCACTTCACGCGCGTAGATCGTGATCTTGCCGCCCCGGCCCGCTAGGGCGTCGAGCGCGTTTTTCACCACGTTCTCCAACGCCCAAATCAGAAGCACTTCGTTCCCCATGATGCGGGGAAGACCCGTTGGCATATCTACGACGAGATCGACGCCTTTTCTGGTGAGTCGCGGGATGCGGGCCGCAAGATAACGCTCCAAGTCTCCAACAACTTGCCTGACGGAAAGCGATTCGAGATCGGGCTCGCGGCCAATCAACTCGAAGCGATGACTGATGCGCTCCAGTCGTTCCAGGTCCTCACCGATCGAGCCAGCGATCTCAGCGTGATTGAGATTCCCTGGCCGCTCCTGGGGAGCGAGCCTCAGCACTTCGAGCCATCCGGCCAATGAGGACAACGGAGTGCCGAGTTGATGCGCCAATTCGCGGGCCATAGAAGTCCACGCCTTCTCGCTTTCGGCCCGGCGCTGGTATCGAATCACCGAGAAGCCGATGAAAACCACGAGCGACAGGCCACCTGCCTGGAGATACGGCACCCACCGGAGATTCCGTACCTCGGGTGTGTCTCCGAAGTGGATGTGTTGGAGGTTGGGGTTCCCCACCGGCGCATTTCGCTCATCGAGACGGCGCGCATAGGCCCGGACCTCGGCCTGCCCCTCCACAGTCTCTAGGTCCACCTCGAACGGAAGGTTCACCACGCTGATGACGGTATCCGCCGCACCCATAAGAATGAGCGGCACCTGGGACTCGTTGATGATGCGCTGGAGGTTGGCCAGCGCCTGGGTTTCCTCCGTTGGATCCTCGGTTGCGAGGCCCCCATGAACCTCGACGAAGATCTCGGACAGGCGCCTAGAACTGTCCTGGACCTGCCTGACAATGCCTTGGGTGTAGACCAGATACCATCCAAGGAGAAGGAAGAACATCGTCGCTAGAGCGATCGGCCACTTGATGCGCATCATGCGGACCGGCCCGTGCTCAGGACGGCGCCGCCAGCCGATCACACCCCACGTACGAGTGCAGAACTTCCGGCAACGAGATGCTGCCGTCGGCTTCTTGGAAGGTCTCGAGAATAGCCGCGACGATACGCGGCAGCGCGAGGCCGGAACCGTTCAATGTGTGCACGAACTGCGGCTTTTCACTCTGCGCCTCGCGAAAGCGAATGTTGGCACGCCGCGCTTGGTAATCCGTGAACGTCGTGCAGCTCGAGACTTCGAGCCATCGTTCGACCCCGGGAGCCCATACCTCGAGATCGTAGGTGAGCGCACCGCTGGCACCCGTATCATCCGCGGCTAACAGGACCCGTCGATAATGAAGTCCGAGCCGTTCGAGAAGGACCTCGGCATTCCGGGTCAGTTCCTCTAGAGCCTCTAAGCTACGCTCCGGACGCACATACCGGACCATCTCGACTTTGTCGAACTGGTGCACCCTCAGTAGGCCTCGTGTGTCCTTACCGGCCGCTCCTGCCTCTCTCCGAAAACACGGAGAATACGCGGTGTACTGCAACGGCATGTCGTCGCCGGACAGGAGTTCGTCACGGTGCATGTTGGTCATCGGGACCTCTGCCGTCGGGATCAGCCACAGATCGTCTCGCTCTGACTGATAGGACTCCTCCGAGAACTTCGGTAGTTGGCCCGTTCCAGTCATGGAGTCCGAGGTCACCAGGTACGGCACGCGAAGTTCCGTGTACCCATGCTCAGTCGTGTGTACGTCGAGAAAGAAGTTGATCAAGCCACGCTGTAGCCGCGCGCCGAGCCCCTTCATCACCGGGAACCCTGATCCGCTGATTTTAGATCCCCGAGCGAGATCAAAGAGACCGAGTTGTTCTCCTAGCTCCCAGTGGGGGAGCGGCGTGAAGTCGAACGTGACCGGTTCACCCCAAGTCATCAGGACTTCATTGGCTTCTTCACCACCCGCACACACTCGGTCCAAGGGTGTGTTCGGGATCGCCAGCAAGAGATCCGCGATCTCCTCATCTGCCTCCCGTACCTTCTCGTCCAACTCCGCGATTCGGTCGCCCACCTCACGCATTTTCAGGATCAACGCGTCGGCGTCCCCGCCCTCACGCTTGAGTGCGCCGATCCGTTTTGAGGCCTCGTTCCGTTTTGCCTTGAGATCGTTGACCACACCCAATGCATCGCGACGGATCTCATCCAATTCGAGAATGCGGTCCACGAGCGGAGGAAGATCAGGGTCCCGCTTTATCAGGGCGACCTTCACCTCATCGGGCTCGGCCCGCAGCCGGCGAATGTCGAGCATCAGTCAGGCGGGACGAGTCGAAAATCGTTGCAAACAGGACTCGCCTCGAATACGAAGCTGAGCGTACCGCCCGCGACGTCGATATCAATGGGCTCCAGCTTAGCGTAGTACACGCAGTTCGTCCCGAATACGCCCATGCTCTGGTCGGTGCGGAACACATAGACCGTCCCCGCCTGAATAGGCACGGGCTCATTCGCGGAGTACACCAGCGTGTCCTCCGGCGCGCGCAAGACATCTGCGAAGGCTTCGCCAGGGAACGTCGTGATTCTGGCCCGAGAGCGAATGCCCAGAGCCCCCGGCGGCAGAAACACCAACTGCCCACCGCGAGTGTCGAGCGCTACATCCCAATTGCCGGTCGCATTCGCGGACTCAATCCGATGGCTCCTTCCCGTGTGGAAATTGAACCCAGATTCGAGGTTCAGCTCCGGGCGGGCTAAGGAATACAGAAGCACTGTGTCCGGCGACGATTGCCAAGGAATCGCAAACGGGTCGCTGCTACACGCCAGGACCACGGCAGAAAGCAGAAGCGTGACCGCCAACGCCGCGCGGCGAGAGCCGCGGTGGGCAAGACGTTCAAGGTTATTACTTGGTGTCACGTTACATGTCCTCACGAAGACCGAAGAAGGAGCGAAAGGTGCCTGATCTCGGATAGGAGTGTCAAGCCCAAAAAGACCTGTAATTCCTTGACTTTACCCCGCGTGCCGGGTAGTTTTGCCGCCGTCGTCGTCTTTATCAGCCCAGCTACCGTGGGGTAGCCCGACGCACAGCGAGTGAGGTGCACCGGTGCCCAACCCCTCATCCACCCAAAGAGGCGGATGCATCCTCGTAGTTGACGACGAGCCCCACATCCGCCGTGTCCTGGCAACCATTCTTAGAAACGACGGTTTTCAGGCGTATGAAGCCTCCGACGGAGTAGAGGGAATGGAGGCGATCAACTCGGACCAGGATTTCGACTTCATCTTGTTGGATTTCATGATGCCGGGCGCCACGGGCCTCGAGGTCTTGGCACGAATCCGATCTCATCCCCGTCGGGCGGACATTCCGGTCATTATCCTGACCGCAAAAGGCCAAGACGCCGACCGACAGGCCGCTCTGGCTGGCGGTGCCAACGACTTCCTGACGAAACCATTCAGCCCGAAGAAACTCGTTGCCCGAATCCATGAGATCCTCGACCAGGCCTGACGGCCTGTGGGCCGTCGTGTTAGCCGGAGGGATCGGCTCTCGTTTCTGGCCAGTCAGCACCCGCGAACGGCCTAAGCAGCTCCTCCCGCTGGCCAGCGAACGCCCGCTCATCGTTGACACAGTTGAGCGAGCGACGGGCATTACCGACTTGGAGCGAATCCGGATCCTTGCTGGTGACCACCTCGCTGCGCCCTTCAAGACCGTGCTTCCTGAGGTGCCGTCAACGAGTTACTGGGTTGAGCCCGAGGCGCGTGGGACCTGTCCGGTCCTCGCCTGGGCCGCTTGGGAGATCCACAAACAAGATCCCGATGGCGTCATGATCTCGCTCCATTCGGATCACCAAATCGAGCCGCTGTCCGCATTCCAAGACACCCTATGGTCCGCGGCTCGAATCGCCCGGGACCAAGATTTGTTGTTATGCATTGGTGCTGTCCCCGACAGGGTGGAACCCGCCTTCGGTCATGTAGAACCGGGCTCACCGATCGAGGGATTCGGCGTCGACGCACACCGAGTGACCGCCTTCCATGAAAAGCCGGATGCACAGACAGCCGCGAGGTACGTCGCCGACGGGTACCTGTGGAACACGGGGATCTTCGTCTGGAAGGCTTCAACCTTCCTCGAGGAAGTCGCCAAGCATGCCCCCGAGGTAGCTCAGCATCTGCCGTTACTGGAAGACAGTCCAGAGGCATTCTTCTCCGCCGTGCCGGTGTGCGTCGTCGACAAGGCTGTCATGGAACGATCCGATCGCGTAGCCACGGTCCGGGCCACGTTCTCATGGGACGACGTCGGGGGCTGGGAGGCGCTGTCCCGAACGCGGACCCCGGACGCCACCGGAAACGTGGGCTACGGGGATGCGGTTGTTGTAGACGGTACGGGCAACATCGTATTCGCTGACGGCGGGCGGATCGTGCTCTTTGATGTGGATGACCTCGTGGTCGTGCGAACCGATACCACCACGTTGGTCCTCCCCAGGGAGCGCGCCGGCGACATCAAGGCGCTACTCGCGAAACTGGACGGCGCCCAGACATGAGCACGCCCGCCCTCTATATCTTCGACGATGGTCGGGCACGCCGGTGGGCGCCGTTCTCGCTGACCCGTCCTATCGCGGAAATCAGTTTCGGTTGCGGTCTGCTCCGCACTCGGACGGAATCGGCACTAGGACTCGAATGTGCGGGGCACTTGTCCCGAAGGGCCTTGGCCGGCTTCAAAGAGGCCGGGTCACCTCCTGTTGTATCGACCGAGGAGGTCAACACGGAGTCGGGCGCAGTGCTCATCTCTTCCCGTGTGGTGTTGACCGCCCCTGTCGACGCCATTCGGGAAGGCGTTTCCCGAATCGAAGTTGCCGGCGTCACCGTGGGTTGGGTCATCCCGCCGGGGGGAGACACCCCGTCCGACCTGTGGCTCCGCGACCCTGCTGCCGCCCCCCGCGACGGTGAATCCTTGAGTTGGGAGGGAGCACTACTGGCTCATCCCTGGGACCTCGTGGAACACAATCCCGATGCAATCTCAGCAGACATTGCGGCCCTTGGCGCGACGAGCCCACCACCCGTAGGTGTCGTGATGATCGGCGACGGCGGTCTTTCGATCGCAGAGAGTGCGGTGATCGAACCGGGTGTCGTGTTGGACACCCGCGCGGGGCCCATTCGCCTCGCTGACTCCGTCCGGGTCGAAGGGCCAGCCCGCTTGGTCGGCCCGCTCGCGGTGGGTGAAGGCACGATTCTACTGGGTGGATCCATCGGCGGGAGTTCCATAGGCCGCGACTGCAAGGTCCGCGGCGAATTGTGGGGTAGCCTCTTGGGAGATCGTGTTAACAAGGCCCATGAAGGCCACATAGGGCGGGCCGTCATCGGGGCCTGGGTCAACCTCGGGGCCGGAACGACCAACTCAGACCTCAAGAACAACTACGGGACGGTGACGGTCTGGACACCCGACGGCGATGTGGACACAGGTCGAATCAAGGTCGGGTGCTTCATAGGCGACCACGTGAAGACAGGAATCGGCACGCTCCTCAATACCGGAACCGTCATCGGCGCGGGAAGCAACGTTTTTGGTGGAGCGATGCCCCCGACAGCTGTTCCGCCATTCAGTTGGGGCTCAGGAGCGAATCTCACGACCCACAAGATCGAGAGGTTTCTCGAGACTACGGAACGCGTGATGTCTCGGCGCTCACTGGAGCTCGATGATTCGATGAAGGCCCTCTTCAAGCGAGCATGGTCGGTGACGGCAACCCAGCGCCCAGAATGACGCGAGACAACCAACAGTGAGGGTCTCCGTTCTCGGCAGTGGGAGCGCGGGCAACGCCACACTGGTTTGGGCCGGAAACACCCGCGTATTGATCGACGCAGGCTTCAGCGGCAAGGACCTCGCCCGCCGAATGGCTGTCTTGTCCATCGACCCTGAGTCGGTGGATGCCATCGTGATCACACACGACCATGGTGACCACACAAAGGGCATGGGTGTCTTCGCACGTCGCCACGGCACGCCGTTGTATATGACCGAGCCGACCCGTGACGCTTGCTCAAAACTCCTAAAAGGAGAAGAGGACGTCATCACCTATCGGGCCGGGCGTCCGTTCAATATTGGCGACGTCCGAATCGAGCCGTTTATCACCGTCCACGATGCAGTAGATCCGGTCGGGGTCGCCGTCGTAGATGAATGCACAGGCTTACGCCTCGGTGTCGCCACAGACCTCGGCCGCCCGACCGCACAAATTCGCCATGCACTTTCGGAGTGTGACTTTCTCGTCCTAGAAGCCAATCACGACGAAGTGCTTCTCCACACGAGCGCCTACCCCGTGTCCGTCCGGCGGAGGATCGCGTCGAGCCACGGGCACCTATCGAACCAAGCGGCGGCAGGGTTCGTCCTGGAACTTCTCCACCCTCGCCTGACTGCCGTAGTGCTCGCCCACCTATCCAATGAATGCAATCGTCCCGCCATGGCCTTACAGGTGGTAGGCGATGCTCTGAAGAACGCGGGATGGTCTGGGCATCTGGAGGTCGCTCGTCAGGACCGACCGACCCAACTCTTCGATGTCGAAGAACTCCGATA
>Ga0315339_1000268_pt1 | contig 76249 bp, 78 predicted proteins | sample ASW17metaG_FD_204514 | JGI IMG/M metagenome (GOLD analysis project Ga0315339, IMG submission 204514) | Ammonia-oxidizing marine archaeal communities from Pacific Ocean, United States - ASW #17 | ecosystem: Environmental > Aquatic > Marine > Oceanic | place: USA: California | collected 2016-12-05 | reverse complement strand
GTGCTGGCTCTGCTTGGGCTTCTGTTGCCATCAAAGAATGGTTAGCTTCCAATAAAAAACAAGGGACCATAAGATTCTATGGTACACCAGCCGAAGAAGGTGGTTCCGGAAAAGTTTACATGGTGAGAGAAGGATTATTTAATGATGTAGACGTAGCGCTCCATTGGCATCCTGGCAGTGTAAATCATGCCTCTCCCAGGACTTCTAACTCCAACAAATCAGCTAAATTCCTCTTTAATGGTATTTCTGCTCATGCAGCTAGTGCTCCACATAAAGGCCGCTCTGCGTTAGATGGAGTAGAGTCTATGAATATGATGGTGAATCTTATGCGTGAGCATGTACCTCAAGATTCTAGAATTCATTATGTCATTACAAAAGGAGGACTGGCTCCTAATGTGGTACCTGATGAAGCTGAAGTTTACTATTATGTTAGGCATCCAAAACGTCATATGGTTGAGAAACTTTTTAATAGAGTAGTAAAAGTAGCCGAAGGTGCTGCCTTAGGTACAGATACTAAAATGTCCTTTGAAGTTATGCATGGTAATTATTCATTACTTCCAAACAATAGGTTGCAAAAGATAATGCATGACAAACTATCTGAGTTAGGAGGGATCTCTTATTCTTCAGAGGAAAATGAATACGCTCAAACTCTGCATTCAACTCTTTTGAATCCAAATGCACAAGTTGGTGATCAACAGAATGTTCTTAACTATAAACCAACTCATGGTTATGGTTCTACTGATGTTGGTGATCTAAGTTGGCTTGTCCCAACAGCAGGAGCTAGGATTGCCACTTGGGTTCCTGGAACCTCAGCTCATTCATGGCAAGCGGTAGCTGCCGGAGGTACTTCTATAGGATTAAAAGGTACAAAATTAGCTGTACAGGTAATATCCGAGACAGCAAAGGAAATCTTCCTAAATCCAAAAATAGCAACAGAAGCTAGAGCTGAGTTAAAGGAAAACGTTGGTCAAAATTTTAAATACAAAGCACTCCTAGGAGATAGAGAGCCGCCATTAAATTATAGAAACTAGATAAGACTTATTCTTTAGGGAGCTCGATAATTTCTATGCTATTTCCAGCTGGATCTTTGATATAAATAGATGCGGTCTCATCTCGGTGTTTCTTCAACTCACCATATTCTGAAGCATTTTTTGACTCTATAGCAAAATGTCCTGGATGCTGATCTGGTAAAACTAAGGCTAGTTGCATATTTTCAAATTGAAGCATAGCCCAAGTATCATCCTGATAAATAATTTCAACATCAAACTCTTGAATATACCATGCGAGGGATTCTTTTAAGTTTTCCACTTGCACAGCAATATGATGGATTTTATCCATGTGAAACTACCAAAGCAGAAACAAAAATAATGCCGACTATTAGCACTCCTGGAATGCTTATGATGAGCAACTTACCCAAGTAAAGTAGATCTCTTAATTGAATCTTTTGAGAATCTTGATTGCGTTTTGAAATATTAAATATGGTTAAATACCAATTTACCAAGAAGGTAATGCCACCTAAAATAAAAATAAGAGTTATCGTTGAAGAATCCATGCGCGCATAGTACACATTTGTGTGGTGAGAAAAAAGTATTACAATCAAATCAGAAATAAAAAATAACATATACATGATTTAACTTATGATAGAAGTCCATCACTTAAACAATTCAAGATCTCAAAGAATTCTTTGGCTCTTAGAAGAATTAAACGCTCCTTATTCTTTAATAAAACATCATAGAGATGCAAAAACTAACCTAGCTCCAGAAGCCTTAAAAGATATCCATCAATTAGGAAAATCTCCAGTTATAGTAGATAAAGATGAAGTGATAATAGAATCTGGTGCAATTTGTACTTATATAATAGATAAATATGCACCTCAAGATTTCAGCCCTCACTCAACAGACGAAGACTATTATAAATATATTGAACTAATGCATTATGCAGAAGGTTCTGCCATGCTGCCCTTCCTTCTTTTACTATATTCGGGAGCTCTAGGCGAGGCTGCTGCTCCACTTATGGAACGTATTTTCTCTGAAATTGATAATCATATTGGATTTCTTTCTAACAGATTGGGTTCTGATGACTTCTTTTTTAGAAATACCTTTTCAGGAGCAGACATAATGCTATCTTTTGTACTTGAAGCAGCAACTATTTCAGATTCGTTGCAAACATATTCTAATCTCAAAAAAACCTTAGATTCATATCAATCTAGACCAGCATACCAAGCTGCGTTAGACAAAGGAGGAGAATATAAGCTTGGGGGTTAAAAAATTTTTTTATCTCTCTTAAGATCAAAAAATCTTTTTACATCTTCTTTAGTAACAATCCCACCCCTGCCTGTCCCAGTTATCTTAGTTATATCAATTCCTAATTTTTTAGCATATCTCTGAACCGGAGGATAAGCTTTTACTTTCTTAACTGAAAGTAAGTCAGGTAACTCTATAGAATCCGGCACGAGATGTAGTGATGTTTTTCTTATTGGATGAATATAGGTATCTTTTTTCATATTATATATATGGGATTAATTGTACAAAATTCAACCAATTACAAATATTCTTATCTATTAAATTAATATATTTTTAATCCCCTCTATCCTCTATAATGACTTTTTTTTGCTGTATAAAAGAATCTTAAATAGGACAAATATGAAACATCTACTAATCTACCTTAGTTTCTTTATTATTTTTGCTGGATGTGCTTCATCTTCTTCAGTTAATCAAAACGTTGCCAATGAAGCTCGCGAGGGCGTCATTTGTGAAAAAGTATCTGTAGCAGGCTCTAGACTGCCTAAGAAGGTTTGTTATGAGAAGGGAATGAAAGAAGAGATCGCAAAAAAGAGCAAAGAAGCTCTTAAAAGAGAACAAAACAGAAATAGAGTAAGAATAAGCTCTTCCTCAGATTAAAACTCTTTGAGAGTTACAATGTTAGTTTTCTAACCAATAAATGGACCCAATGACTTTTACTCTAAGACTTATTACCTATTCATTTACTTGGCTTTCTTACATACTATATATGTCAATTTATGCGCCCCTAGGTTCGGGTTGGCTTTCTTGGCATTCTCAAAGAATCTTTAATGCTGTTGAATATCTAAAACTAAATGGATACTTCTCTTCTTATGGCTTTACCATTTGGACTAAGTGTCAAGACTGCAGCTTAATTGCCACAGAATGGGTTGACAAACTATACCTGTCTGTTCACCTAATTCCTTTTACGCCTTATATCATAATTAATCATTTTTGGGGAAAGGAGACTCTTGCGATATATGGACCCTTTATAGACAAATTAATAATCTTCTTGATTGGAATCCTTATTGTTGAATTTATGGTTAAGTGGATAAAAAGCTACTCCAGACTTCCCATATACCTAATCAGCACAGCATGCTTCCTATTTTATATATCTTCTCCTTGGACTTATAAAATGATTATAGCGTCTTGGTTTGAAGTCTACTTTTTATTCTTTTTACTTCTCAGCTTCTTTTGTTTTGATAATTATCATAAAAAGCTTGGCTTTGTATTTCTATTTGTAGCGGGTTTATATAGCTACCAATGGGTATTCGCTATCGCCATATTCTATGTACTAATTAAAATTGTCCCACATTTGATCAGAGATAATTTCAAAACTGAATTATATTTTCCTCCAAATAACGGGAAGCAATATCAACATCTCTCAATCATTTTATGCTTATTATTACCAGTTATATTACTCTTTATATTACGTTACATGGCCTCATCTCATCTTACAGATGCTGCAAGTTCATCTCTGTTATTTAGAATTGGGATTACAGGAAATGATATTCACAACGGAGGTATACTAGGGGCTCTTCAATTCTTTGGAGGGAATAGAATTACTCAATGCTTTCAACCAAACAATTTAATTGTAGCCACTAGTGACTTAAATCAAAGTATTGCCTCCTATAATTGTATTTTTTCTATAACTGGTATGAGCTTACTTTCTGTCTTATCAATAGCAGGATTATGTTTATTAACTATTAAATCCATATCTTCTAGATCATTAGTACTTCCTATATGCTTTTCTTTGATTGTATTTGTAAGTTTCTTACAACAATCGTTATCTGTGCACTTAATGGGTTATTCGTTTATTTTTTCAATCTTATTTGCTACAGGGTTGACTAACATGATAATTCATTGCTCAAATTATATTACTTCAAGGTCATTAGCCACAATATTTACTACCCCTCTAATAGCAGGTATTGTGATTCTGTCTATTCATGTCAGTATGCTTACAGGAGTAAATGGATAAATTCTGAGCCCTAGTATTAGATATTTAAAGAATAATTCCCAGAAAATTTGTAATGTTTTTAAAGCCTATATTCTCTCTTTTCTCGGAAGAGATATCTTTAGAAAAATAGTCAAATCTTTTTTGGATTTCAGAAAGACTATACTCAGGAAAGTCACTTCCTATAGATATTCTTTGATCAAAAGATTCAAATAAAAATTGAATGTCCTTATCTATTGAGCTATTTTTATATTTCATAAAAACTAAAGATAAATCCAATAAAATATTTGCATTAAATCTTGATAATTCAACGTACCTCATTATTTCTAAGCCTCCACCGTGAACTATTATCACTTTGGTTTTAAGGCATTGCTTTAATATATCTATCAGCTGATAAAAAGGATCGTAGGTGGGCATATTATTTAAATTGCAATAAAAATAAGAGCAAAGAAAGACTGGTATTTTGATTTCACCACAAGCATTAAGACACTCTATCAATATCTCTTTGTCTCGTTTAAGATCTAGACCTGTAAATCTTGGATGTAACTTTATGCCATAAAACCCAAGTTTTTTAATTTGAGCTAATGAACTTAGGTCTTCTTTTAAGGGATCAAAACCAGCAATAGGGTAAATATTTTGATATTGATCTGAATTTTTTATGAACGAGCCATGGTTATAGTCATTCTTATGAGGAAGACCCACGGCTAGCCCTCCCAAATAATTGTTCTTTGTTAGCTCATGGCTATAAGTTTCAAAAGAAGCATCTAAAGATGTTTCTAGCCAATTTCCATCAATAGTAGTATGACCCAATGAATCAAAAAGCATAATAATGGCTACTTTAACTTAATTAATATTAAATTATTAATAGATTTCATAATTTCTAATTGAATAGATTGAGAAGGGAATAATAATTGAATATTTCCAATTGCATCAGATCCACTTTTGAAGATTCTCACAGCATCACCAGCCTTATAAAAAAAATGTTTTTGAATAATATAGGGCTCAAGCTGTTTATCAATCAATATCTCCCCTAATATCCCTTCTTCTAATGAATGAATCATAAAAGAAGAAACAAAATTATTAGTTATTTTCTTTTGTGAAAAAATATAACCTGGATCTATGGAATTTTTAATAAAAGCATCTATTAAATCTATGCCACTGTGTTGCTTAATGATTTCCGGAATAAAATTTCCCCCTGACCTTGGAGCAACTTCAATAATATACACCTCCCCATTATGAATGATCACATCAAAATTTATATTTCCTCTTACAAAACCAGATAAGTTTAAGATCCTCTCTATCTTAGTCTTTGCTTCATTAATTATCTTATCGGAATGTGTTGATGGAAAAGATTCTGCATAAGGAATCTGGAATTGATTTTGCTCATAAAATAATCCATCACCAGCCGTAAAATTTACCAACTTACCATTTTGAAAAAAACCATCTCCACAAATCTGTTTCCCTTCTTTTTTTATATAACTCTCAAGAATTATGGAATCAGAGTAGGTAAAAGAATCCTTAATTTTTTCTAAATCTGTACCTTCTAATATAAATCTAACCCCCTTACTCCCTGAGCCTAAAATAGGTTTAGAAACAAGTGGCAGATTATTTCTTATGCTTTTTAAAATTTTGATATCCCCTAAATCAGATTCAATGATTTTTTTAAAGTAAGTTTTTTGTATAGATTCTTGATTCAAAAAATCTCTAAAAAGATACTTATTAGTCAAGATTTCTATTGTTTCTACAGGGTTATAGAAATTACCTAACTCCTTAGAGATTATTGTTTGAGATTTTTGACCTACATCTGATGCAAAGCATAGAACATAATCAATATGATGCTTTTCAACTACTGATCTTAGCAACTCTGTATTTTCAGAACTTATATCAAAGCTCCTTTTCGCTAATGCATGACCAGGATTTAAAGGTTGATTATCTGCTGTAAGAATTTCTATATCTATATCACCTTGTAAATGCCATATAGGTGAAATCTGACCCCAAGATGCCCCTAAAAAAAGTATCTTAATCATATTGTTTAAAGAAACTTTCTTTCAATTTTGAAAAGCCAAAACCATCTTTACCATAACTATTGCCAGCAAAGAAAAGATAGAAATTATCATGATATTTGTCAAAAAAAATATGAGGATATGATTGACCCTTATTACACCATAAAGGGAGAGATTGACCATCGAATATATCTTGTGAAAGTAGTTCCCACTTAAAGAAATCATTTGATACTGCCAGACCTATTTTATAATCAAAAGATGCACTTCGATGACAAAAGAACATAAAAAACTTAGATTGATTTTCTATAATAGAAGGTCTGCAAATCATTTCAGATTGAATATTATTTATGCTTTTAAGATTAAATCTATCATCAATACTCCAGTTAATTGAATCGAAACTCTTTGCAACCGAAATATCATAACTAGGATTATTTCCTTGCCAAGTATCAAAGTGAGTGAAGAAAAGGTAATAATTATCATTAAAGAATTTGATATCTACGCTTCCTACTTCCTTAATTTCTTGATCTCCACAATTGATTTTTACGAGCTCTCTTTTAGGTCTATTAAAATCAAATGCAGCGGTAAAAAGTGAATTAATGAAAGGGGTATTATTGCTTCCCGCCCAACCAGTATAAAATATTTTTTTCTTATTTTGATATTTAAAAATGCAAGGATAGCTTGTACCTTTATGGTCTAAGCTATCGATCGTACCTAAATCTAGAATAGGCCCATCAATTATTGCTTTACCTGAAGGAATTTCAATTTCTATTTTAAATAAATACGAATAATTATTTGAATTCCTAGCAGTAAGAATTAACTTAATCTCTTTTTGCGAAGCTTCATAAACATAAGATGAACTAGGATGGGTATAAATTAATCCCAACTGAAATGAATGAGAAAGTACTTGGGTTAAATTAAGTTTCAACAATGATCTGTGAATTAGCTATTTCATTACTTCCATGCACCTTGTTTATAGCGAAAAGACCCATCCATCTTCCGCTAGAAAAATGCTTAAATTTTGTACTCGGATCTATTTTACTTACCCCATGGGCAGCGTCTCCCTTCATTAAAACTAAATCACCAATGTCTAAATTATCATCCACTGATATCCAATCATCTTGTATTTGCATCTCCAAACCTCCTTGCTTAAAATCATCTCCTTTCTTTGACATTATTAACACAGGAACTACAAACTGATGGTCACCAACTGGGTCTTTATGACGTTGTAGATACCCTTTCCCTGAGTCATAAAACTGAAATGAAAGTTTAGGAATAAAATTATCATGTAAGCCATCCATATATTCTTGTGGGCTCAAATTATTTAGTAGGTTTTTTAGACTAAAAATATCTTTAAATTGATCAAAGAAACAGAAATGATCTTTATTCCAAGGAAAGTAGTTAAATTGATGGAAATGCCCTTTTACATAAGAGCGTTCGTCTTCAAAATTTACTCTGTAAAAATTTGGAGAAGATTTTAAAATAGGTTGATAAGCAGGAGTACTATTTTTCATTTTATTTTTGAGGTATTTAAGAACTTTGCTAATAAATTGATGTTTTACAGCTCCTTTAATGATCACTAGTTCTTTCTCTAAAATAGAAAGCTTTATTTCCTGTACAAAGTTTGGGTCCTTGATTATTTGTTTAATTGAGTGATTAACTAACTTCAACCTTGACCGCCTCTATATGTTCTTTTATCAGGACTATCTACTCTATATTCTTTTAGATTTTTTGGAGGGACAGACCACATGCCTAAGGTTTGAGCCAAAGGGCTTTCTTTATCAACCTTGGCTTTTAATAAATCAGGATACGATATTTGTTGTTTGATGAATGGCTTTGTATATTGTTGATTTATAGACCTGCGAGGATTTGTAGAAATATTTTCTCCCCCTTTATGCCACAACATTGAATCGAAAAAGATAACATCGCCAGGATTTGCCTCTATTTGCAATTCATTACTCTTTATATATTCTTCACTAGGCTTTTCCTTGATATTATGACTACCTTCTATAAAAAAAGTGCTGCCAGATTCTTTGGTAAAAGGGTCAATAATAATTAAAGAGTTAAGACTTAACTTCTCTTCAACAATTATATTCTTAGGGAAATCTTTATGATATTGAGATTGATTATGCTCTTGATCTGGAAAAAGAATTATTCCATTCTGTAAATGAAGAATTGCTGTATCTCCTAGGATATCAGCTATAAATTTAAAAATCCTTTCATCTCTTATGAGGCTCATAAAAGATTGATCATAATCCATCATACATCTAACTGATCCGAATTCATTTATTTCTCTTAAATAGTCTTCTCCATATTCTTTCAACTGCATACCCCAAACCTTGTCTATCCGATCTCTAAGCATATTTATTTCTGAAGTAGAGAACAATTTCTGTTTTAAAAATATTCCCTTCCTTCGAAGAGATTCTCTAGCCTCATCTAGTTCATTAGTTAAGACAGTATCAACCAAACCTTTATAGGTCTGAAATTTAGGATTTTCTTCTTTCATAAAGATTTTTTGTTATATTCAGCTATTATAGTACAAAAAATATATAGTTCTTATAGTCAAAAATTGTAAATTAATAATCTTGGAATACATAATTAAATGCTTATTTCTATAGTCTCAACTCTTTATCTTTCTGAAGATACAATTGAAGAATTCTGTATAAGAATGCAAAAAAGTGTAGAAGAAATAACTTTAGATTATGAATTCATTCTTGTAGACGATGGCTCTCCTGACGATAGCTATCTTGTAGCTCTGCAAATGCATAAATTAAATAAGAAAATCAAGTTAATCCAGTTTTCTAGAAATTATGGCCATCATAGAGCTGTATATGCTGGTTTAGAACATGCTAAAGGTGACCTAATTTATTTAATAGACTCTGACCTTCAAGAACAGCCAGAATCATTTTCTGAATTTTATAATCTACTATCTCAGCAACAAGATCTAGATTCCGTTATTGGTTTGCAAGAAGAAAGGAAGAAGTCTCTCTTTGATAGAGTTGCATTAACCTACTATAGATGGTTTAACAAGCTATCTGATACTGCATATCAGAAAGAAAATTTAATGACTTTAAGATTAATGAGAAGAGGTGTTGTAAATTCTTTTTTAGAACACAAAGACAAAGAAATTTACTTTGCTCCAATATTTTCTCTTACTGGTTTCAACCAGGTATACATACCTCAAAAGAAGTTACCTAGTAAAAAAACTACTTACAGCCTCTTTAAAAGATATAACGTATTTATAAATGCAATTTTAAGCTTTTCTTCAAAACCACTCTATTTTGTTTTTTATTCAGGAATTTTTACTACTTTTTTATCATTAATTTTTGTTTTATACATAATCTACTTAAAACTGTTTTCAGATTCTATGTCTTCTGGCTGGTCTAGCCTGATGGTTTCTTTGTGGTTTATTGGCGGGGTTATCATTACATTTATAGGTCTTGTGGCAATATATATCAATAAAATTTATCTAGAAGTAAAGGATAGGCCGTTGTATACCATAAAAAAATCTGAAGGCTTCTCTGATAGTTAAAATTTAAACTTAACCTTTTAGAAGGAAAAAACTTTGACTTTGGCAAAAAATCTTAATTATCTTAATAAATTATCTACTCAAGCTAGTAAATATGGACTAGTAGGAATAATTGGTAATTTGATAGGATATTGTACTTATATTTTATTTACTTTCTTAGGTTTAACGCCAGTATTAGCTATCACCCTTCTCTATCCAGTTGGTGCAATTTTTGGTTATTATGGGAATAAAGAATATACTTTTTCTTATAAAGGAAAAGTGAGTAGTTCTTCTATAAGATATATAATTGCTCATTTTGGAGGATATTTAATGAATATTTCTCTTCTACATATATTTGTATCTCAATTTAATCTCCCCCATCAATTAGTTCAAGCTGCTGCGATATTTATTGTTGCGATTTATCTTTTTTTCACCCTAAAAATGTTTGTTTTTAGCAATAAGTAAGTGTGAAAAGAGAAAAAGACCCTTTTCCTTTAGATGCTTACAAGAGACTTGCTGCTGCTGAAGGTTCTAGTTGGTGGTTCTTATCGAGAAATAAAATCATAGTATGGGCTTTACAAAAATATAACTCTGATTTTAAAGAGTTTCTTGAAATTGGTTGCGGAACAGGTTTTGTCCTAAAAGAAATCAGAAAATCTTTTCCAGATATTAAATTACATGCAACTGAATATTTTGAGGAAGGCCTTATATATGCAAAGAAAAGAGTCCCTGATGCTGAATTTAGGGTATTAGATGCCACCAAAATGAAAGATCTAAATCTTTATAATGCAGTAGGAGCATTTGATGTAATTGAACATATTAAAGATGACGAACTTGCATTAAAGAATATTTCTAATGCACTAAAACAAGAAGGTAATTTATTTTTAACTGTTCCACAACATAAGTGGTTATGGTCTGCTATAGATGAGTCATCTTTTCATGTAAGAAGATATACTAAGGAAGATTTAATTATAAAAGTAGAAAATGCAGGATTCAAAATTATATATACAAGTTCATTTATAACTTTTTTACTACCCTTTATGTGGATATCAAGGTTGGGTAATAGAAAAAGTACCCTAAAATCTAAGGGTGAGTTTAAAATTGCTAGATGGTTAAATAAATGTTTTGAGTTGATTATGTTTTTAGAAATTTGGTTACTAAAATTAGGAGTAAAATATCCGTTTGGAGGTTCCCTTCTATTGATAGCAAAAAAAATATGATTGGATTTAATAAACCCTACCTTACCGGCAAAGAACTAGAATATATTGCAGAAGCAGCCTCTAACAAACAATTAGCGGGAGATGGTTTTTTTACAAAACAATGTAGTAACTGGTTGGAAGAAAATACAAGCTGCAAAAAAGCTCTCTTAACTCATTCATGTACTGCTGCACTTGAAATGGCAGCCATTCTTTCTAACATTAAACCAGGAGATGAAATAATAATGCCTTCTTATACCTTCGTCTCAACAGCTAATGCTTTTGTGCTAAGAGGAGGAGTACCTGTTTTTGTAGACATTCATGAAGATACACTCAATATAAATGAACATCTAATTGAATCAGCAATAACTAAAAAAACTAAAGCTATTGTACCAATGCATTATGCGGGTGTTCCTTGCGAAATGGATGCAATTATGGAAATAGCGAAATCTAATAATTTAATAGTCATAGAAGATGCCGCTCAAGGCATTACGTCTACTTATAAAGGCCGTCCTCTAGGTTCAATAGGAGATTTAGGCTGCTTTAGCTTTCATGAAACTAAAAATATTATTTCTGGGGAAGGTGGAGCCTTGTTAATAAACAGAGATAGTTTCATAAAAAGAGGGGAAATTTTAAGAGAAAAAGGAACCAATAGAAGTCAATTTTTTAGAGGAGAAATTGACAAGTATACTTGGTTAGATATTGGTTCATCTTTCCTACTTGGAGAATTAAGCGCTGCCTTTCTTTGGGCTCAATTAGAAGAAGCAAATTCAATAATAACTAAAAGAAAAGAAATTTGGGATAATTATCATGAAGCATTTAACGCTTTAGAAAGAATTAATAGAGTGCGGAGACCAATCATCCCTAAAAATACTGTTAGTAATGGTCATATTTATTATTTACTTATGAGAGACTTAGAAGATAGAAATAATTTCATAAATAAGATGAGGGCTGAAAAAATTGATTGTGTTTTCCATTATGTTCCTCTTCATAATTCTCCTTCTGGAATTAAATTTGGTAGAACCTCAGGGCAACTTTCAATTACAGAAGAAATTGTAAATAGAATTGTTCGACTGCCTATCTGGTTAGGAGTAGATTCAAAAAAGGTTTCTGACTGTATTAATAGACACTACTTAGTTTAAAAAATTAATTTACAACCTATGTCCTTTCTATTAAGGAAAAAACTCGTTCGCAAATAGTTGAAATCTCATTTTCTCGATAAAGATTCTCATTCTTAAGAAGATTAAAGTCAGGAGGTGGCTGATGAAATTGGATATACTTTATATTACTCATCTCCCTAGATTTTCCAGTACTATTTAAAGCTACTTCAGCTAAGTATATTATTTTTTTTCTATGTTCTTCAAATAGGCATCCCTCTGAACCAATTGCCAACCTTCTAAAGGTTAGAGTATTGCCAAAATAAATCTTATCAGACTTATGAAGGTAGCCGCGTGAACCATCGTAATTAAGAACAGGTAAAAGTTGATTTTCTGAATCAAGAAGAACAAACCAATTTTCCGTCATTGATAGATCTTCTTTATTAAATACATTTATAGGGGTTATTCCATAAACATGGGCAGCTGAAGAAAGATTTACAGGAAGTATTCTTGTTAGAGGGTTTTCTCCTAGGAATGGCAAAGGTATCGTTAGGAAAAATACAACCCCCAATAGAAGTACATGGGATATCACTCCTGCTTCAAAGTTATTGATATCTGATGAAACAGGACGGTCTAAATGATCTATTTTATTTCTTGGGATTATACAAACTCCAAATAAATCTTTTCTTCTCTTTGCAATAAAGCTATAGATTTTAGGTCCTATATTAAATAAATATCCTATAGCAAAAAGAGGAAATAACGGAAATAAACAAATAATTCTGCGACTAAGAAAAAAATACATATCATAACCTGAAACAATTTTCTTATTTTTTGTATCAACTGCATAAAGATCGGTTAGAGCTTGTTTATATGAAATCCCCCATCGAGAAAGGTCAGAAATATTTAATGAAGCTGGCTTTGGCTTGATAATACTAAATATATCTACAAAACAGAAAAACTGTAAAGTTCTATCACATAAATTGCATTTATCGTCGTAAAAAATAAAAATAGACTTTGAACCCTTTAATCCCCAACTAGTTGGCCAAAAAAGAGCTGTCCATAGAATAATTTCTATCTCTCCTAAACTTCCTAATCCTAGAAAAAAAGTGGACAAAATGAAGAATAATAGTCCCCACAAAATAATATAGGTTCTAAATATACCTCCCAACAAAACAAAAGGAATAATTAAAATATACCAAATCATCATTAACCATAAAGAAACGCGAGATAAGTAAACTAAAAAAGGGGAATTAGAAAAAATAAGACTAAAAGTATCATGAAAGGGTGACATAAAACTGCTAGAAAGCAACAATGGACCTGTAAGTCCAGTCATCCAAGCCTCTTCATTCAAATGATTAGCTAAAGAATAACAGCAAATTAACCAATAACTTAATAAAGCGATAGTTTTGTATATTGCTAGCGCTGAACTACTTGGGGTGTTTCTTTTATAAAAGAAATAGGAAGTAAGTTGAGGTTTAAATTTCAAGATTAGTGAATCAAGAGATAAGTTTTTTCCTGCCTGACTAAAGAGAAAAAATACAGCAAGCATGGCTGCTACATCATTTCCAAGTGTTACAGTTTGAGTAATTTTTTCTCCTACTTGCCACATAAAACCTATAAAAAATAAAAGAACATATTGAGTTAAAAAACCAAAAAGAAGGAAAAAGGCCATCAATAACTCTAAAATATAAATCAAACCTTGTAGTTCTAATTGTTCTTCAGGTAATAAATATATCCAGCCATTAAATGATCTATGTAAAATAACGATAGCAAATAATATCCTCAATAAGCCGAATAGATTAAAAGTACTTTCAGAATAATCTGGAAAAGCTCTTCTGGTTAACATAACCCCGAACCTATCAAATAAATTCTTTATATACTTACTTCGTGACAAAGCTTGCATTACTAAAAATGTTATTGAAAATACAAAAAAAATAATTAAATACTTCATTTACATAATAAAAATTTAAATAATAAACTAAAAGAAAAAGGTAAACTTATATACATTGTAAATTCAAATCTTATAACACATTAAGATTATTCTCATATTGATGTTGAAAATTTATAAATATAGAAATTTAGTTTTAAAATAAGATGGATATTAAATTTACTATACACTTCAAGATAATATGACGGTAAATAAAAAGTACACAGACCATTATCTAAGAATTGATGAAATCTTTCCTTCTGTTTTAGCACTTAAGTTATTTCTTGGTAATAATCCTATTTTTACTTTTAGAGATCACAATCTAAATAATAAGAAGATCTTAGATATAGGTTTTGGAGATGGCAGAGATCTCTACTTATTTCATAAATTAAAAATGCAAGTTTTTGGAATAGAAGTAGATCCTTTGGTAGTTAAGCACACATCGTCTAAATTCAAAAATAAAGGCCTATCTATAACTTTAAAAACAGGTACAAATAACAACACAGGTTTTAATAAAAATTTCTTTGATATTATTTATGCATCAGCTTCTATTTATTATCTAGTCGATGAATTTCATCGTATTCAAGAGTCATATAGACATTGCTGGGAAATTTTAAAAGAAGGTGGCTATTTTGTAGGTAGCTTAGCGCGTTTTGATGCCCATACCACTGTAGGTGCTCACCAACTAGATGCCAATAGATTAATTCTTGAAGACCCCTTTTATAAATTTAGAAAAGGTCAATATTACCATGTATACAACTCTCAAGATGAAATCAAAAAAGACTTGGTTGAATCTGGATTTGAGATAATAACTATCAATAATTATGATGTTGATTGGTTTGGAACTAGAGAGACACTATATCTATTTATAGCAAAAAAAGTTACTTGATATTAATAGTTTTGCTCTTTTTGTTGGAGCAAATCTATTATGAATTTATCAAACTAGAAATTAAATCTTATTCCTGCTAGATAACGTTTACCATACGCCTCAACCTGATTTGGATTCCAGTCATCTCCCTTATATCTCATATCTGTTTCATCAGTCATATTATTGAGATTTAAGAAAAGAGAAGCCTGCATACCTGTGATCCTTTCAAGATCATACCTAATCGAAGCATCTATCCTCTTTTGTGACTTCCAATATATATTCACTGTGTCTTCTTGAGCGTCTAGAGCTTCATCAAACCAATCATCTCTCCACATATAATTGACTCGAACCGTTAAGTCGCCCTGTTCATAAAAAACTGAAGCGTTGTATCCAAGATCTGATTGACCAGGTAACGATGGCATTGAGGTACCACCTGGTGCGGTAAACTCTGAATCAATAGCAGTTACATTACCAGTAAAACCAAAGCCTGACCAAAACCCTTCCATGTAGTTATCAAGTCGACCAGTGAAAGCTATTTCTAACCCGTTAAGTTTACCATCATCTCCATTTCCAAACCCTTCCAATGTCCACATATCTCCTTCAGCTGCAGCATCAGAATAAATAGATCCCAATACTTCGCTGACATCCGTGAATATTACGTTATCGATTTCTCTCATGAAAAAACTGACTGAAAAAAGACTGGCCTCAGCAAAATAGTGCTCATACGCAGCGTCTATACCCCAAGATTTCTCTTCTTCTAAGAATGGATTTCCTCCTGAAATAGACTCCGATATAGCACTAATAGATGCAGCTGCTCTACTCTCATGATAAGTAGGACGACTAATTCCAGTAGAAAGAGATAATCTAAGTTTTTTATCTTCATCAAGATTATAATTTAAATGCGCATTAGGTAAGAAACTAGTGTAAGTCTGATTAACTGTTAAAGGCGAAAAAGTAGTTCCAACAAGTTTTTGCCCTATCGTATCGTAATCAGTATCTTCTACACGAGCTCCTATAATAAAATTACCCCAATCTTTTTCGATGATTTGAGAAACATAGGCAGACAAGATTGTCTCTTTAATTGCGATTAATTGATCCTCTGGATAAGGAGACCTGACAAGTCCTTGTGCTTCCATATCCTCTCTCATCTTTCTGTTATTTGTGTAAAAAGCGCCAATTGAATTAGTCCAATCATTCTCAATATATAGTTGATCTGGTGAATCGTAATTCGGTAATGCTCCTCCTGGACTCCAGGAACCTTCTGCTCCACCTACCCATAAACCTAAACCTCCGCCTCCACCATCTCTTGAATCATATTTAAAACCAACCTTTAACTCGCCAAGATCGTTATATCTACTCATGTCAATTTTAAACTGATCTGTGTCTGTTTTAAGTCGCGCTTGCGCTGTATAGACCACTGCTACAGGATATGAGATATCAGCTAAATTTTCATCAATAGAAATAATAGGTTGCTGAGGGTTTGTAAGATCATAAGTAAAATTAGTTCCAACGCCTCTTAAGTAATAAGGCAAAGGCAACCAAGTATCAAAAAATGTTTCTATCTTACTGAAAGTAGTCGTCACATCCCATTCTCCTACTGTTATTTCTGCACCTATTGTATGCATATCAGTTTCATTGTGATACTCACCGAATTCAAGGAGCCTTCTTATATAAGTACTAGGAATACTGCCCACGTTAGGCGCCATGGTATAGCCTTTTCTTGCAGCTCTTGCACCAGCGTAAAATCTAAATTGGTTGCGTTCTTCAAAATCATCAAACTGAGTACTCAAATGAGAATAATAAACCCTGCCTCCATTGCCGAGATAAGCTTCTAAGGTTGCTCCCACTGCTTCATCTTTTCTTTCCAATAAATAATTCCTAAAGTCTATTTTATCTGGCGTTAGGAGTCTCTCGCCTACTACTCCATATTCCGTTTCTCTGTTTTGGGTCATCTGTTCTCTTAAATTTTCAGAAGCAAAGACTAGAATTCCCCAGCTATCATTAGAAAATCCTACCCTTCCATTTGCTTTCTCTATATCTCCACCACCGAGATCCTGTTCACCTTGACCCAATTCAAAACTAGCTGTCCAACCTGGATTATCGCTAGGTCTATATGTCTTAACATTAATGTAACCAGAAATTGATTCTCCAGGCATATCAGCAGTTATTGCCTTATTCGCAACAACCTGAGAAGTAATTACTGCCGGATAAGAGTCAAACCTAGGAACACGTCCATTTTCTGTTCCTGGTATATCTATACCATCAAATGCAATAGTAGTGTAACGCTTTGGTGTTCCGCGAAAATTAATGTATCTTGCTTGCCCCTGATCTCTTTCAATAGAGACACCAGGGATACGTCCCAATGCATCAGCTAAATTTTGATCAGGAAACCGTCCTATAGCATCTGCGGATATTATATCCGCTACATTGTTACTAATACGCTTTGCTTCAATAGCTTTCATCTGACTTGCTTTTATACTCTTTGCAGTTGCTATTACTTCTTCAATTGCCTGTTCTTCAGCAGAAAATAATGAAAAAGGGGCGCTTAATAAAAGAAATATAAAGAAAGATAATTTACTTTGGTTTAGAAAAGATTTCATGGACTGCTCCTAATATTAAATACGAACACATTTAAATTGGCTCCATCTAATTCTTATGTCGAAAATTTCTTTTCTACTCCGTTAGAGACTTTAATAGTAACTTTTCCAAAATAATAGTCAATAAATCACCCTAAAAAAATGCAAAGGTTAACTTACATTTTTTCATGGACTATAAATTGTTACTATTTGATAAACTAATGTATTGGCATAAAAAAAACTTAACTGTATTATCCTATAAGTAATTTTTTGGAAACTAATAAAGTAAAAACTTTAAGTCTTAAAACTCAAAGTGTCTAAATATGAATATTAAAAAAATACTTATCTCTATTTCTCTATTAGTTATTGGATTAATTGGAGGCTATTTTTTATCTGACTCTCTTGGCCTTCAACCAAAATTAGAAAAAGATTTTTCTATAAAAGAAATTTCATTCAATAAAGAAATTCCTGAAAAAAAATTAAGAGAGGTAACCACAAAAGCAAAGAATGTAATTCTTTTAATTGGCGATGGTATGAGCATAAGTCAAATCTCAGCCTATAGATTACTTAAAGGAGGTCCTAATCATAGAATCTCTTTTGATAAATTTCCTTATAGTGGCATTGTATTAACTCATTCTGATGATGCACTTATTACTGATTCAGCTTCTTCTGCAACTGCCTATAGCACCGGAAAAAAAACTAAAAATAGATATCTAGGATTAGATTCACAAAAAAATTATCTTGAGAATCTAACAGAAACTCTTGATAAACATAATTACGTAAGTTCATTAATTGCTACTTCTGAAATTTCTCATGCCACTCCGGCAGCATTTGCTTCTCATGTAGAGTCTCGATGGGATACAGATAAAATATCTCAACACCTATTCGATTCTAAAGTGACAACACTGCTTGGAGGAGGAAGACATATATTTATTACTGAATCTTCTGGTGGCGTGAGAAAAGACAATAAAAACCTCTATGAAGTCCTTAAATCCAACACGAATCTCTTAACAACAAAAAATGAATTATTTAATTTTGATGTAACAAAGGATGGAAGAATTTTTGGTTTATTTGCTGATAAGCACCTAAGAGATATAGATGACTTGTCTAATCATGATAAAGAACCAACACTATCTGAAATGCTAGAATTTGCGATAAATCGTTTCGATCATTATCAAAAAAAAGGATGTGAAGGATTCTTTATAATGGCTGAAGGATCTCAAGTAGATTGGTCTGGTCATGTGAATAATCTTCAATATCTAGAAAGAGAAATGGATGATCTAGATAATGCCGTTAGCCTAGCTTATGAATATGCAATGAATAATAAAGATACTCTAGTTATAGTAACAGCTGATCATGAAACTGGCGGCCTTTTGATAGAAAGCGAAGGATTATCTTACACTGGTGATAAAGTAAAATTTTCTTATAACACAGATGTAGGCAAGGGTAATCATACAGGAGTACCTGTTTCTGTTTATGCTTATGGACCTGGAGCTGAAAATTTTTCTGGTACCTTAGACAACACAGACATATATCATGCAATCCTGAAGTCCATTGGTATTGATAAATCATCCTTTAAAGGAAGTTGCATAGAATAAATTGATTAGATCATAAGCAATGTACTAAATTTCTGATTGGTACTCATCCACAATATATGATCTCATGTAAGTAGTATCAAAAAGCTTTTCTTCATCTTCCCTAATCTCTTTAATGACATCTGGTTCACTAAGCTTCTTTTTACAGGCTTCAAAGGTTTCCATATCTGGATACCAAATCTCCAGAAGAACATCAAATTCTGGATTATTTAAATTGCCTGAACGATCTAATAAAGGATTTGTGTAACGTCTAATATATTTTATAGCGAAACCTTCTAAGTACTTCTCACCAATAATTCTATGGTTATTTTCGTAGTATTTTCTAAAATCTTCCACCGACATCCCAGGCCTTCTCTTCATTGGACTGATAACTTTTATCATATCTTTACCCTTAATTAGAAGGACTAAGTATATCTTTTTTCAGTTATTCAGTTAAAGTCAATGTTGTTATGATTTTCTGGAGAGCTTTTGCTTTATTTTGTATTTGGTCTACCCCCTTTCAGGTAGGGTTAATTTTGTGGGGAACTTGGATTGTTCTTACTACTGATTATAGCGTCCTATCTCTTAGCAATATGGAATTTATAGATAATTATTTTACTCTTTATATCTTCATTAAAGATTGGCTTTATTTATGGATGTGGAATGCTTTCTTAGATGTTATTTTTGCTATACCTATAATATTAGGTCAAGGATTCAAGGCCATCTTTTCAACTTGGTTAGGCTTTTGGATTCTTAAAAAGCTAAATTAATAACCTAAAAGTGCTTTTAGTTTTTTTCTTATTACTTCAATTTATCTTGATATTGATAATAGTCTCTCACAGGTATCATTAAATGAGCATAATCTGTATCACGCATCATAACGTAGGGCTCACCGTGCATAAAATTATCACTATAACCATCTAATTCTGATGGATCTTTAGGAAGCAGCATAAGATGAGGACCAGATTCAATCCATTCACCTGGAGTAGAGTCGGCTCTATTCAGTACCAGAGGTGTTGTATTGTCTTCACCGACATCGCCGTGCAACATCCACATAAATGTATGACGACTTAAATTTGGCTTTTGCTTTGTCATAAAAGCCTCCATCCATTGTGCTCCAACTTCATCAAAACAAGCTGGCATAGCTTCATGGGCATTTTTCCAACCCTTTTTTGGAACTGGCCTGGGATTTCCAGCTTGGCATGTCCACCCATTGCTCCCTTCTCTAATTACCTGGCCATTACTACTAATAATGGTAGCTTTATCGCCTAAAAAAGATGGAGCTGCGCTTGAATAGGCCCAGATTTGCCACCTATCTGAAACATGGGATCCATATGGCTCCCCTGCCATTATATTAAAACAAAAAAAGACAGTTAAAATAGGCAATACAGTACATCTTAAATTCATTTCTACCTCAGTTAATAAAAAACAATTATTTCAAAAGATAATATACAAGAGATTAAGTTCGATCAATCATTAGAGGAAACTATTTGATCTTCAGTTAATTCTTGAGCCTGAAATAACCCGCCAGCATTGATAACATTCAAAAATCCTAACTCATTTAATTGCTTCAATGCTTTACCTGACCTATTTCCACTTTGGCAATAAAGAATAATTTCTTGTCCTTTATCAAGCGTCAACTCACTAATTCTAATATCTATCTCTTGCCATTCAATTCTCTTGGCTAAAGACAAATGCCCTTGATTCCATTCGTCTATAGTTCGAACATCAATTACTATACTTTTAGACCAAACATTAGATGCCAATAATAATCCAAAGAATAAAAATAAGTTTCTAGTCACTAACTAACTATAACAAATATGTCATATGATGCTAATTTGTTATTATTAGTCAAAATATAAAGAGAAGTTAATGGAAGTTAAGGGTCAATGTGAAGAACAATTTGAGCCAGTAAAAGAATTATTTAAAAATCTACATTCAAGCGGACAAGAGTGTGGATCAGCATTTTCTGTTTACAAAGATGGAAGGCCAATAATTGATCTTTGGAGCGGATATGTTGATGTAAATAAAACTAAAACCTGGAAAAAAAATACGCTAGCAACTGTTTGGTCAACCACAAAAGGGGTTGCAGCTTTGACTTGTGCCCTTGCCGTAGAGCGTGGTCTCTTAGATTATGATGAGAAAGTTTCCTATTATTGGCCTGAATTTAGCTCAAATGGTAAAGAGAATATAACAGTAGCAATGCTGTTATCCCATCAAGCAGGAATTTGTGGGACAGAGACAAAGAATATTGATGACTATTATAACCAAGAACTGATGGCTTCTAAATTAGCTTCTATGACTCCAATCTGGAAACCTGGAAGTGAATCAGGTTATCACTCTATGACCTTTGGTTGGTTAGTATCTGAATTAATTCTAAGAGTTACTGGAAAAACTCTTGGTAACTATTACCGAGAAGAGATAGCAAATCTTGCTGACATAGACTTTTATATAGGCTTACCAGAAGAAGAAGATCATCGTGCAGCAGAAATGATTCCTATAGTTAGAGATGCTCATCAGCAAAGACCAAAAAAAACTGAAATCCAAAAAGCCTCAGATCTTGGACCCAATCTAGCGGTGGCCCAAAATACTAGGGCATGGAGAGAGGCAGAAATTGCCTCCGCCAATGGACAAGGAAGTGCTTCTGGATTAGCCAAACTTTATAGTTTAGTTGTAACTAGTGATTTATCTCTAAAAATACTTAAAAATGAAACAATTTCTAAAATGACTCTTTCACAAATCCAAGGAAGGGACTTAGTCTTAGGTGTTGTGACGCGCTGGGGAGCAGGTTTTGTAATGAATATGCATAAAATTATTTATGGTCCTGAAGAAAATACCTTTGGTCACTCAGGGTATGGTGGCTCTTGTGCATTTGGAGACCCTAAAAATAATCTTGGGATAGCTTATGTCATGAATAAGATGGAAAATAACTTCGCTGCAGATAGTCGTTCAGTTGCTCTAATCAATGCAACTTATAACTGCTTGAATTAATGCGTATCTTCACTCTGAAGTCTTTTATCTTCTTCTAAATCATCAGATTCATCATGTTCTGTAGGATGAATATACTCTTCTTCAACATTTGGGTCTTTTGATTTTCGAAACCAATCCAAAATCTTCTTTAATAGTTTTTTTATCAATTTATATTGCTAACTTCCTTGATGCTCTCCTGTAATTATTTAATTCAAATTAACTATATACCTGATCAAAATTTAAGCATACTTTTTTTTATCTAAAAGTGGCAAGCTTTTAACTTGAACTTTAATTTCACTATTACTAGAAAGCTCTACTACATCCCCCTTAATTTAAAAATAGCTATTAAATTAATTGTCATAACACATTCATCATCTTGCTCATCATACAAATCTACAGCTACATCCACAAATTCATGCCCTTTCTTAGCATAAACGTCATTCACTTTCATTTCAGCAATTAAGTCAGTTCCTATTTTGACAGAACGGTAATTCTGAGAAATTGTTTGAAGATGCAACCAAGCTTTCATATATCCATTTCCGGCTAATACCCAATTAGAACAACCCAATAGAAAACTTAAATTAGAAAATCCTCCTAATTCAGGTTGAAGTAATTCTGGTAAATTTTTGCTGTCTTTTAAATAAATTAATGGATTATTTCCTCCCCAAGTATAACGAAAAGCTCTGCACCCTTCTTTTTGAAGATTTTTCCATATAGCCATTGTTGCCTCTGGAGGCCGATAATCCTTATTAGCAACTAGGTCCCCTCTTCTTATAGGCGGATAAGGTAACTCACTTGTAATGGATACTTCAGCATTAGCACTAACTACACCATTTGATCTAACAAGAGTAGTATTTAACCTGTTCTTGTTGCTATCATCTATATCTACCGTAAAAGTTTCTTTATCATAAAGTGGTGACGTAATACAACAATTAGCAAAACCTCTGTCTAACCAATCTTCTTTCCATAACTCAATTGCAGGATGAACAAGGTATGCCGAAATAGTAACTCCAGGCACTAGGCCTCCCTCAAACCCATATTTTTTTGCTAATGTATCTCCATGAATTTTATTATCAGAATTTGGGGCTGTATTAAGAGCTTCTGCAGTCCAACTAGTCATGATCTTCTCCTAAATTTTAATTAGCCAAAAAACAGACAAACCTATCTATTTGAGTAGCTTTTATTCTCATGTTCCAAATCTCTTTCATATTTTCATTATATACTCTGTATCAGAACAAATTTAAGAGATAAGATAATAAAAAGTTAAACTCAGTTTCAATGAAAAAATTACTTTTTCCCTTTATTGCTCTTCTTTGTATAAGTTGTTCAAAAGAACCTGAATCATTAGCAAATAATGATCCAAGTAAATATGTGTTAGTAAGTGATATTGTGTGGGCCTCGCCTAATGGACAAGACCTAACCTTAGATATTTATACTCCTAAGACCAATAAAAAAAATTATCCCGTTATAATCATATTTCATGGAGGTGGATGGTTGATCAATGATAAATCTATCATGAATCAAATGTCTCAATATTTGGCTACCAATAGTGAATATGTTATCTGCAATGTAAATTATCGATTATTATCGGATAATAATAATACTGTAACTTTAGATCAAATTGTTGAAGACGCTTTTGGAGCTGTCATCTGGGTTAAAGCAAATATATCTAATTATAAAGGTGACAAGCAAAAAATTGCCGTCACAGGAGATAGTGCTGGAGCTCATTTATCTGCAATGATAGTCAATTCAAGCTCTCAACTCAGTTCAGATACAACATTTAAAAAAAACTTAAGCTTCACTCCTACTTATTTGTTAGATGGAAAAACAGCTGAAGAAGTGGCCATCGAAAATGGTCTTGCTGTTCAGGCTGCAATATTAAGCTATGGATCTTTTGATATTTATGAAGCAAGTTTAAGAGGATTTGAAACCTTTAAAAATCCCTTCTGGCTATTTTCAATGTCAAAAGCCCGAGGTATATTTGGAAATAATTTTAATGCGGAGAAAGATCCTGAAATGTATAAAGCTCTATCTCCAATTTATAATGTCCCCAAGGCAGAGAACAAGATCCTTCCACCCCAATTCTTTATAGTAGGAACAAAGGACAAACTGACAACCCCAGAATTAGTTAAAGAATATACTAAGAAATTAGAATCTTTTGGACATAAATCTGAATATTGGGAATATGAAGACAAAAATCACGCCTTCCTTGATTCTGGTTCTAGTTTTGAAAAGAACGCTCCTGAAGCCATTAAAATGATTATAAATTTTCTTGATAAGGTTTTTAAAGAAGAATGAAGGGTGCCTATTTAAATACATTTGTAAGTAGTAATTGGATACAGAGCCTAAAGAAGTAAAAGCGTCATACAGCCTTTATCCTTTAATAGCATCTTGTTTGAATCTATAAATTTTTTATAAAAAAAAACAGAGCTTTCGCTCTGTCTTTAAATCGAGATTGAAAGTGTCTAAACTGAGATTCTTGTTTAGCCCCTTAGTTAATTTCTCTTTTAACCTTGGTGGTCTAAAAGGTTTTTTTGCTAGCTTACCTTTTAGTGCTTTCTCCTTTCTTTCTCTAATCGATTTTCTCTCTCTTCTTCGTCTCGAGTTATTTCTAAGTCGGTCAATCGATTTATGAATATTACTCCTAATAAATAAAAAATCAACCCCTTATTTAAAATTTTTTTTAGTCTTTTTTTTATATTCATCACATCCAATACAAACTACATATTCATCGAAAGAATTTTTATTATGCTGTCTTCTTTTTTTCCCAACATGTCTAAAAATATTGGTTTAAAATAATTAAGTAACTAATGTTAGGTGTTTAACTTAGATTAATAAAAGCTGTTGAATTGATTAGTTCTTGGCATAATACTTCTTTTTTCTTTCTAGTTAGGTAATTATTTATGAGTATAGAAGATGACAAGAATCCAACTTTTGAATATATTTCAAATGCAGAAGTTAAACAAAAATGGGGATTGGCCGAAGATGCGGATCCTAAAACTATTCCTCTTGAAAAAATTAACCCGGGCAATAATGATTGGTTTGCAAGAAATCAAGAACTTGAACTTTTTGAGAGATTAAGAAATGAAGATCCAATTCATTTTACTGAAGACAGTCAATTCGGTCCTTATTGGTCTATAACTTCTTATGAAGATATTAAATCTATTGACATGGATAATGGAAGTTTTTCCTCCGATATCATGAACGGCGGCATCAGGTTAGGTGGACTGCCAATGCAAGAACCACCTGATGAACTTTTTCATCTCCCTATGTTTATTATGCAAGATCAACCTAAGCATACAAATCAAAGAAAAGAAGTTGCGCCGATGTTCACTGAAGAAAACCTAAAAACATTTGAAGAGCTAATAAGATCTAGAACTTGCATGATTCTTGACAATCTACCAGATGGAGAAACATTCAATTGGGTCAAGGAAGTTTCAGTTGAACTTACTAGCAGAATGCTGGCTTCTTTGTTTAACGTCCCGCAAGAAGACAGGTTTAAGTTAGTTCATTGGTCCGATACTGTTGAAAGGATTTCAGACCCTAATTTCTTTGAAACTCCAGAAGAAGGGTTTCAAGAAATTTGGAAATGCTTTGAATACTTTAACTCTGTATGGGAAGAAAGAAAGGCAAGTGACTCTGGCGGAAATGATCTTATTTCCATGTTAGCCAGAGGAGATGCTACAAAGAATATGTCGCCTAACGAATTTCTAGGAAATGTACTCCTTCTTATCGTAGCTGGAAATGATACTACTAGGAACTCGATGAGTGGGGGTATCAGTGCATTTAATTCTTTCCCAGAACAATTAGAAAAAGTTAAGTCAGATAATTCACTTATACCTAGCATGGTTTCTGAAATAATAAGATGGCAATCACCCGTTGCACACATGTGCAGAACTGCAATGGTCGATATAAAAATTAAAGGTAAAAAGATTAAGAAGTGGGATAAAGTTGCAATCTGGTATGTTTCAGGAAATAGAGATGCATCTATGTTTGATGACCCCAATCAAATAATAATAAATAGAAAATACGTTCGTCAGCATTTATCTTTTGGGTTTGGTATTCACAGATGTCTTGGTAATAGATTGGCAGAGTTACAACTTAAAATTTTATGGGAAGAAATATTAAATAGATTTTCCCATATTGAAATAACAGGTGAACAAAAATATTTATCCTCTAGCTTTATAAGAGGCATAACAGATCTTCCGGTTAAAGTTCACAGACTCTAATCTTGCTAACTTAAGATAAATTACTAATTCAGATTACTTGCTTAATCTTATTTAATGTACTCATTTAAATATTTAATTTTTTAAATTTAATGTTTTTATATTCATTTATTTTTTTTATTGTTTTCCTTGTACCAAAAATATGGCTCTCATATGCAATTAATAAAAATGACAAAGAGCTTGAAAATATGCCTTTTAATGCAGCTGAATTTGGAGAATTAATTTTAAAAGAAAATAACCTTTCCAGCGTAACCATCGAAGAAACAGAACTGATTGATCACTATGACCTTAATGAAAAAAAAGTCCGAGTTCAAAAAGGAAGGTTATCAAAAAAAAGTCTCTCTTCAATTGCAATAGTGTGCCACGAAATAGGTCATGCAATTCAACATAAAGAACAATATGGGCCTTTAATAAAAAGGACAAAAATAGTTAAGAACACTCAATGGATATCAAGAATTGGTGGAGTTGTCCTCTATAGTGGATTACCTTTAATTCTTGCAACAGGCTCTTATGGCTTGATTAAAGTATGTTTGATAGCAGTGTTAGTGTCAGTCCTTTTAGGAGTATTCATTCACTTAATTACACTAGATGTTGAAATTGATGCAAGCTTTAAAAGAGCCATGCCTATCTTACAGGAAAAAATTCCTTCTATTTATCACCCTCAATGCAGATCTGTACTAAATGCAGCTGCATTCACATACATAATAGGTGCTTTAACTAGCTTCCTTTCTTTAAGATATATTTGGCTTTTACTCACTCGGTTAAGATAAACATAATTCTTGGTGGGCGATACAGGACTTGAACCTGTAACTTCCACCGTGTAAAGGTGGCACTCTACCAATTGAGTTAATCGCCCCTAAGAAAAAAATAGATTATACGCAGGCACTTTTATTCTGTCATCAATCTGATTGGTAATTAGAGAAATAAAACTGCTTGATATATACAAGCACAAGATAAGATAGAAAGAAGAAGAAAAGTACCTTGCGCGCCGATTAGCCTTGGATAATTTGCCCCTTCATATTTACTCAAACCCCAGGCATGAAGCACTCGAAACAACACTAAACAAACACCAAAAAGATGGGTAGCAATAATTGCTCCTGAAGAGAATTCAAATAAAAATAATAAGACTAGTGCTATAGGTACATTCTCCACAAAGTTGGCTTGAACCCTTTCTGTTGCATGCCCTCTCCATGACTCCTCCGACTTACCCCTCACCCTTACAAACATAACTTGATTTGCTAGAAGGACGGATAATAATCCCAGAATGCCTGCATAAAGCAATGTAGCTGGAATCATTTGATTATTCCAAAACTGATTGATATCAACCCAAAAATAACTAGAGCCGCACCAATCCAAGCATATTGATTGAACCAAAAGGCCATAAATGCCTGTTCACTGCCAACCTCATAATTTTTTTTCTCTTGATGGAATTGAAATTGCTTAGGTAGTCCAGCTACCCAAATTATTTGGGATCCAAGCCATACACATCCCAAGCCAACAACAATAAGATAAAATGTAATATCCAATTAATCAGATCAACTATCTTGTAATTGAATAACCTAATTGCTCTAGAACAAAACGGTCTTCTGTGAGCCTTCCTACCCAGCTTACTTTTCCATCTTCATTAAACATAAATCTAGTTACTGTGAAAGAAGAAAAAGGTAAACCTGAGCTTTCTTCTGTATTTTTAGCACTGTGTAAAACATATACTATATTTCCTTTGCTTAATACTTCTTCTATATTAAATTCTTCAGGAGCCCAATCATCAGCATCAGCATTAGTCATATTTTCAAGTATTTCTGTTTTGGAGTATGAACCTGCAATTATCCCTCTTGCAACTTCGATATTTAACATTTTACCATCTCGCTTAATTCTCGCTTTTACTGGTTCTCCGGGCTTACCTCTAAAAGGAAGCTTGTCCATATTTCTTTCATTAACTCTAACTCCTTTTACTTGAAGAAATTGATCTCCGACTTGCAAAACCTTCGATGCTGGACTATCTGGTACTACTCTTGTAACTGTCATCTCTCCCTTCTTGGCGTCAGGATCAAACTCGAAACCAAACCCTACATACCGTGGAGCACTTCTAACTCCATCTTCTGCTAAGTGAGTTGTAACCATATTTATAGCTTCATTCTTTCCTGTGTATCCAGCTGTAATCCATGCCTCAGCAACAGCCTCAGGACCTAACTCATGATGCATAGAAAAAACACTCAACGAAAGAGTGGTTAAAAAGCCAACGAGTAATATTTTTACATTTTTCATATTTCTTCTCCTATAAGATTTTATCAAACTGATGATGTCATATAAAAAGAGGTTAGGAAAGTATTGTCTGCTAAAATTTATTATGCTCTAGTGCCAGAGAGTGGGGGTTCCTCTGCCCCTCCCGCAAAGCACTGAGCAATGCTCATCCAATGAGAAGCTGTATCACCCACCACTCTGAGATTAGTTTCTTTTACATTTCTACCCTGTGTAACAACATGACAGAAATCAACCGCTTCTCCTTCAACATAATTATTTTTATTTGGCTCATTCCACTCCCAAGTTTCTCCAGACGGTGAATGTATCTTTATGTATGGAACATTTTGAGGTACTTCTAAACCACGATTAACATAAGTCCATCCAAAAGTTCTTACTCCTATTGTAGCTACATGCTTAATGCTTTCTGTATAAGTTCTTTTAATCTTTTTTAGATCATATATTTCTTGGCCATGAGACCATGTCTCCATGAATCTTGCAGTTATAAACATTCTTGCCCCCATGTCTGGACCAAACCATAGCATCCTTTCCTTAGGGTCCGCAGTACTGAAGAGTTCACACATTTCATTACAAGAGTGAAACCATTTTTCTTTCAAATCTAGATAGCCTTTAGTATCTAACCTATCTTTTACGGCTACTGCTCTATCATATGATGTTTTAAGTTCAGTGGTTCCACCAATAAATTTAGCTTCCGACATAAACTTGTCTTTATCTTTAAAAGAATAAATCGCCATAAGATCAAAATAATACAAATGTGCAACCACCTCTTGTGGAGTCCAATCTTTAAAAGTTGTTTTGGTCTTCCATTCTTGTTCTGATAAAGAATCTAATAAATTTTTTAATTCTTGTGCTTCTTCTTTAAGATCAGCAGTTATTTCCAGCATTATTTTTTTCTCCAAGTAAGTAAACTATAAACCAAAAATTGGGCAAGTGGTAATATTTGTATTAAGATATTACCATAGATAATCATTTTTTTTTAAAAGGAGAGAGTTATGGCTATTAAAAGTAGAATCTGCGAAATATTTGGGATCAAATATCCCATCTTTTTAGCTGGCATGGGTGGAGCAGCTAATCCAGCGCTAGCCGCTGCTGTATCGAACGCAGGAGGTTTAGGCGTATTAGGTGCTGCAGCATGTACGCCAGAACAAATGAGACGTTGGATTAATGAGACTAGAGAGCTAACTGATAAACCTTTCGGCGTAGACACTTTACTTCCTATGTCTGTAAGAGGAGGTGGAAATACCAAACAAAATCAAGGGCAAGATCCTTCTGAATTATTAGATGAATATAAAAAAATGGCTATGCAATTTATGACTGAACAGGGTCTAAAACTTATTGAAGAAGACAGACAAGCAACTGCAATTGAGAGTGTAGGTCTTTTTACAAAAGAATTTTTTGAATCACAAATGGAAGTGGTAATTGAAGAAAAAGTGCCTGTCTATGCTGCAGGTCTAGGAAATCCTGATCCTTGGATGGAGAGAATGAGAGCAAATAACACCAAAGTTATGACAGTAGTAGGAGCTGTTAGACATACTGTGAAAGTGGCAGCTGCTGAAGTGGATGCCATAGTAGCCCAAGGTCATGATGCTGGAGGACACAATTCTCCAATAGGAACAATGGCTTTACTTCCTCAAGTTGTTGATGCAGCTAATGGTATTCCAGTATTAGGTGCAGGAGGTATCAGTGATGGAAGAGGCATAGCAGCTGCTCTGATGCTTGGGGCTGAAGGAGTTTGGATTGGTTCTGCCTTTTTAGCGGCAGAAGAGTCAGGAATTCATCCACACCAAAAACAAGCTATAGTGGATGCAACAGAAGAAGGTACGGTAATCTCGCGCTCTATCACTGGTAAACCAGCGAGAATTATTAGAAGCGCATGGACAGATTTTTGGGAAAGATCTGAGCATGACCCTCTTCCTATGCCCTATCAATCTGCTATTGCTGGTGGTGTATTAGCAGCTGCTGACGCAGATGGAAGACAAGACATCAATCCTGGTTTTGCAGGACAAGGTATAGGTATGATAAAAAAAGTTAGGCCGGCCGCAGAAATCATGGATGAGTTAGTTGAAGGTCTTGAAAGGACTTTACAAGACTCAAAAAAATTGACCTCAATATAATAATTAAACCAGTACAAAAAAATTATGTCGCTTGCACCTCCAATCATAACTAATCTAAATACGTCTACCGAAGCATTTGAAAAGAATAAGCAATCCATGCTTGAGAAACTTGAAAATATAGAAGACCTTATGGATTATGTTGAACTTGGTGGTGGCATGCATCACCACGAAAGATTAGCTGCACGAGGAAAGATGCCGGTTCGGGAGAGAATTGCTAATTTTCTTGATCCCGATACACCTTTTTTAGAGATCAGCGCTTTAGCTGCTTATGATTCAGACTATCCTGTTGGTGGAGGCTGTTTAGCTGGTATTGGTATTATAGCCGGAACTGAATGTGTAATATTTGCTAATGATCCTACTGTTCTTGCGGGAGCTATGCACGCTTATTCAGGAAAAAAATGGACACGGGCTATGGAAATATCCAGAGTTAATAAATTACCTTATGTCCAATTTGTAGAATCTGCTGGAGGCGATCTAAGAATGGGAGGTGGTAAAGGGAAAGCTAGAGGAACTATGCTTGGAGGAGGTCATTTTGCTGAATCTGGGAGAACCTTCTATGACGTGACAGAACTATCTAAACTAAGAATACCAACCATCTCAATTGTTTTTGGATCTTCAACAGCTGGAGGTGCCTATCAGCCTGGAATGTCAGATTATAATATTTTTATAAAAAAACAGTCTAAGGTTTTCTTAGGTGGACCTCCTTTGGTGAAAATGGCAACAGGAGAGGAATCAGATGATGAAACTTTAGGCGGGGGTCAAATGCATGCTGAAAAATCTGGATTAGCAGACTATTTAGCCGAAGATGAAATGGATGCTCTCAGGATTGCCAGAGAAGTGGTCTCTCATCTCAATTGGAGAAAAGATGGCAACAAACCTCTCCACAGATCAGAAGAACCAATAAATGAGATAGAGGATTTACTTGGCTTAGTGGATCCAGATTTAAAAAGACCTTTTGATGTCAAAGAAGTCATTAGCCGTGTTGTTGATGGATCAAGATTTGAAGAATTTAAACCTTTATTTGGATCTACAATGGTTTGCGGTTTTGCATCTATACATGGCTATACCGTTGGAATTTTAGGAAACAATGGTCCTATTTTTCCAGACACAGCCTCTAAAGGAGCTCATTTTGTCCAGCTTTGTAATCAGATTGATGTGCCCATTATTTTTCTGCAAAATATAACTGGATTTGTAGTAGGCAAAGACTATGAAAAAGATGGTCAAATAAAAAAAGGGGCTCAATTCTTAAATGCAGTTTCAAATTCTACCGTCCCTCATTTAACTATCATTTTAGGAAATTCATACGGAGCTGGAACTTACGCAATGTCTGGAAGAGCATTTGATAACAGATTTACGTTTCTATGGCCTTCTGCAAAAATTGCTGTTATGGGTCCGCAGCAAATAGCCGGTGTTATGTCAATTGTAAGAAGAGCTAGAGCGGCAAGAACTGGTGAAAAATTTGATGAAAAAGAAGACGCTAAAATGGTTGCGTTTGCAGAGAAGATACAAGAAGAAGGTTCTCTAGCTCTAAGGGCAACTGGAGCTATTAGCGATGATGGAATTATTGATCCAAGAGATACTAGGACTGTGCTGGGTATGTGCTTATCAATTGTAAATGGAAAACTTGTTGAAGGTACATCAGGTTATGGAGTGTATAGACTATGACATTCCATAAATTACTTATTGCAAATAGAGGTGAAATTGCTTGTCGAATCATAAGAAGCGCTCATGAAATGGGCATAACATGTGTCGCTGTTTATGTTGAGGCTGATACTAATTCTCCATATGTAAAACAAGCAGATCAGGCCATTAAACTAAATGAAAATTATCTAGATGTTAAAGAAATTATAGAAGCGGCTCTTTCTTGTGGAGCTCAAGCGATTCATCCAGGATATGGCTTTTTATCAGAAAATGCTAAATTTTCAAGAGATGTAACCAAATCTGGACTTATCTGGGTTGGTCCGAGTTCTAGGGTAATATCCTCGATGGGAGATAAACTTAAAGCAAAAGAAATAGCTAAAAAAGTAGGCGTACCAACTTTGCCAATGACTATAGATCCTAAAAAAGCTAAAAATATTGGTTACCCTATACTCATTAAGGCTGCAGCTGGAGGGGGCGGTAAGGGAATGAGGATAGTTGAATCAGAAAAAGATCTTAAAGAAGCAATTATTGGAGCAAAGAGAGAAGCTTTGGCAGGATTTGCGGATGATAGGATTTTTATTGAGCGTTATGTTGGTGCCTCTAGGCATATTGAAATACAAATATTAGGAGATTCTAAAGGCAATATAGTTCACTTAGGTGAAAGAGAATGTTCTATCCAAAGAAGACATCAAAAAATTATTGAGGAATCTCCTTCTCCTAGAGTAGATCTAGAAATGAGAAATGCTATGGGTGAAGTAGCCGTTAAACTTGCTAAGAAATTAAAATATGAATCTGCAGGAACTATTGAATTCTTAGTAGATGATAAAACAGGAGAATTTTGGTTTTTAGAAGTTAATACTAGACTTCAAGTAGAGCATCCAGTGACGGAAGGAGTCACGGGTAAAGATTTAGTCTATGAACAATTAAGAATTGCAAGAGGCGAAGAATTAGGTTACTCGCAACAAGATATATCTTGGAGTGGTTCATCAATAGAAGCGAGGCTATATGCAGAGGATCCCGCTAATGACTTCTTGCCAGCTACAGGAGAACTAATAGCTTATGAAGCTAATTCCGATGTTGAAGTTCGATGGGATACAGGTGTAGAAAAAGGGTCCATCATAGGCACAGACTTTGACCCAATGATAGCAAAAGTTATATCTACAGCGCGCACTCGGACTGATGCCGCAAATAAGCTTGCTTTTGCATTAGAATCTCTTCACATAGGAGGACTAACCACTAATAGAGATTTTTTAGTGGCATCTTTAAGAACAAAACAGTTTCATAAGGGGCTGACTACTTCTGATTTCATTAAAAAAGCTAACCCCAAAAGATCTATCATTTTGAAGGGGCAAGATCTCAATCATGCTGCTTCAATAGCTGCGTTATGGATTCAAGGTGAAAATAGGAATAATGCTGACTTATTAAATGAAATACCTTCTGGATGGAGAAACTCTAGACTACCTAAACAAACAATCTCATTTAAGTACCTAGAACAAGATATTACTGTTGCATACCGATCTAATCGAAATGGTTTTTTTGATCTTAATGAAAACTCAATTGCAAGAATTATTAAGTGGAACAAAAAAGAAATAGACATTGAAATAGACAATAAACGCTTCTCTTCAAAAGTAACAAAAAAAGGAAATAGAATTCTAGTTCACATGCCTTGGGGAGATGTTTTATTAGAGATTTTACCTCGTTTTCTAGTTCCTGGATCAAAAATAGAAACGGGAGGTCTAAAAGCTCCAATGCCTGGAAAAGTTATAGACTTGAAGATAAAAGTTGGAAGTAAAGTAAAGAAAGGAGACATTTTAGTTGTTTTGGAAGCTATGAAAATGGAGCATCAGATAACGGCAACAGAAAATGGAAAAGTTACTGAATTATTTATAAAAGAAGGGAATCAAATAGAGAATGGCGCATTGCTAATGGTGGTTGAAGCAAATTAATAAAAATATGGCAGTAAGATCATCTTCTCTTAAAAATCACTTTGGTAGATCTAAAAACCTTAGTGCACCTCGCCCTCTTTTATCAAAGAAAGATGAAAATAATTTAACTAAAAGACAACTTGAAGCTCTGAATGAATTAGAAAATCTTATAAAAACAGGTGTCCCAGATCTCACAATGTCTCAAATAGCTAATATATTGAAGGTGTCCTTAAGGACTCTTTATGAGTTAGCTCCGAGCAAGGAAGAATTAGTCTTAATAGCCGTAGATAGGCTTTTATTTAAGATTGGAAAAGAAGCTCAAAATTCAATAGACTCAAATGATTCTCCTCTCACTCAACTTAAAAAGTATTTAAATATAACTACTAAGGCATTACATCCTACTACCCTTGCTTTTTCTAGGGATTTTAGCGAACTGAAAGGCGCTAAAGAGCTTGTTGATGCTCATGAAAATTTCGTAATAGCTGTTACACAAAACCTCCTAAAAGAAGCAATAAAGGAAAAAGAGATAAGAGATGTTGATACCGCTGCTTTTGCACATGTCTTGGCAGGACTTGGAAGGGACTTTAATCGCCAGTATGCGAACTCCTCTTTTAAGGAAGATCCAGCAAGCACAGCCATGGCAATAAGTGAGATTATCTTTATAGGTTTAGAAAAAAAAACTCATGTACTAAGTTTAAATAAGGAGCAAATCTATGAGTAATAAAATAATAATAGGTAATTGCAGCGGTTTCTATGGAGATAGACTTTCTGCGGCAAAAGATATGGTTGAAGGCGGCCCTATTGACGTTTTAACAGGAGATTATCTGGCAGAATTAACTATGACTATACTTTATGGGCAAAAAATGAAAAGAGGTGATGAGCATGGTTATGTAGGGACTTTTCTTAAACAATTCAAAGAAATAGCTACAACCTGTGAAGAAAAAAATATAAAAGTTGTAACTAATGCTGGAGGTTTGAATCCAGCATCTATGGCCCAAAAAATAGAAGAAATAATTAATGAACTAAGTTTATCTTTAAAAGTAGCATACATAGATGGAGATGATCTAATTCCTAGACTCGACGAATTAAACGACAAGGGAGAATTACTGAAAAGTATAGAAAAAGATATTTCACTTAAAGATTATGGAAAAAGTGCATTGACGGCAAATGCATATTTTGGGGCTTGGGGAATCAAAGAAGCCCTTGATAATGGTGCAGATATTGTTGTTTGCCCAAGGGTAACAGATGCTGCTGTAGTTATAGGACCCGCCGCATGGAAATTTAATTGGTCCAGAGATAACTATGATGCACTTGCAGGATCCTTAGCAGCAGGTCATATTATAGAATGCGGAGCTCAGGCAACAGGAGGAAATTATTCTTTCTTCGAAGAAGTTCCTTCTTTCTTTAATATTGGATACCCAATAGCAGAAATATTTGAAGATGGCAGCTTTTCTATAACAAAACATCCTAATACTGGAGGCTTAGTATCTGTTGGAACTGTTACAGCTCAACTACTTTATGAGATTAATTCTCCAGCCTACCTAAACCCAGATGTTATTGGCCATTTTGATACTTTAAAAATAGAACAAGAGCAAGAAGATAGAGTTCATGTCTCGGGTTGCAGAGGAAGCAGCGCCCCTCAAACTCATAAAGTTTGCATTAATCTTCAGGGTGGTTTTAGAAGCGGTACAGAAATTTTGTTAACAGGACTTGATATAGAAGAAAAAGCCAAGTTAGTTACTGATCTTATTTTTGATAATTTAGGTGGAAAGGAGCAATTTGATAAGGTAGATATTCAGCTAAACAGAACTGAGAAAATAAATCCTATTTCAAATGAAGAAGCGCAAGCATCTTTGAGAATCTCTGTTATGTCTAAAAATCCTGATTTAGTAGGGAGATTATTCAGCGCTAAAATCACAGAATTAGCTTTAGCAAGCATCCCTGGTTACACTGGAAGAGCAGGCATGCCATCAGGAGCATACATTGAGTATTGGCCTGCTTTGGTAGACAGTCAATATATTAAAGAAAAAGTACATCTTGATGGAAAAACTATTGAAATTCTCCCAACCAGCCAGCTTGGATTAGAAGAAGTTTCTTACCAAAAAATACCTTACAAAAATGAATTACCCAAAATAGGAACAACCAAAAATATTCCGTTTGGAAAACTTTATGGCACTAGGTCAGGAGATAAAGGGGGCTGTGCTAATCTAGGAGTTTGGGCTAAAACACCTGATTCTTATGCCTACTTATACGAATTCTTGACAGTAGAAAAGATTAAAGAATTATTACCTGATCTTAAGGAGTTTGATGTAGATCGATATGAATTACCTAATATACTTTCTCTAAATTTCTATGTGCATGGCATCCTACAAGATGGTGTATCTTCATCAACTAGACTTGATGGGCAAGCTAAATCTCTTGGGGAGTATATTAGAGCAAAGAATATTGAAATTCCTGATTATTTATTAAATTAGAACTAGGTGAATTTATGAATACAACAAAAAAATTATCGTTAGATGGATTAGTTTTTGAAGCAACAAAGTTAAATATTGAAGGAAATATTCTTACAATCATTTTAAACAGACCGGAAAGAAAAAATGCATTAAATGCTGTTATGACAAATGAAATTAATTACGCTTTAGCTTTTGCAAAGCAAGAAAGATCTATCAGGGTTGTGATTCTAGCCGCCGAAGGTGATGTATTTTGTGCTGGAGCTGATTTAAAAAATATGTCGGGGAGGGAAAAACAGCCAGAATCTGCTGTACCTCAATTAAAAGGGAATACAGATATTAGTTTATCCATTAGACATCTAAATAAGCCAGTGATTGCTAAAATTCAAGGAAAAGTCTTAGCCGGAGCTTTATTAATGGTCACTAATTCTACTCACGCTATTGCTGTTGATCATGCCACTTTTTCTGCTCCTGAAATATTAAGAGGAATTTGGCCGTTTATGGTTATGGCAGGTTTATTCAGGGTCATGCCAAAAAGAGCCGGTCTAGACTTTATTATGCGAGGAAAGTCTATTGACTCTCAACAGGCTGAATCATGGGGTTTAATCAATCAATCTGTGCCACAAGAAGCCCTAAATGAAGCGACTGATAGCCTAGCAAAAGAATTAGCAAATTTGGCACCAACTACCATGCAAATGGGTTTATCGGCTTACAATGCACAAGACTCAATGAGTTTTGATGAAGCTCTTCCCTTCTTACAAAAACAAATATCTGCATGTGTACAAAGTGATGATGCTAAAGAAGGCATTTCTGCATTTCTAGAAAAAAGAGAACCGAATTGGGACTAGTTTTCTGAAGAATTAGCTAGGTAAATACCAATAAGAACTATCATGCCACCTAAGATCTGCCAGGTACTTACTAACTCACTTAGTAAAATAATACCAAATACAGTTGCTGCAACTGGTTGTAACAATAAAGTTAAAGAAGAAAAATGAGCTGATAATCTTGAAATTCCAAAGGTTATTAACCCTTGGGCAATAACTTGACTAACAAGCGCATAACTAATTAATACTTGCCAGCCTAAAATTGAAGAAGAGAAGAAATCACCAGACTCCACCAAACTAACAGGGAAAAGAAATAAAGCAGTAAAAAAAGTAGTTATTAACAATACATGAGAAGGTGGAATCTGATTTGTTAACCTCTTTACACTCAAAATATAGCATGCATAAAATAGTGCTGCCAAAATTCCTAATGAATCACCTAAAAGCTTTCCTTCATCTGATCCACTACCTGCAGAAATGACAATTAAAACTCCTAAAAAAGATAAAATTAAAGCAATAAGAAAAGTTGGTTTTATATGATTATGAAAAAAGAAGATACTTATCAAAGCTACAAAAATAGGTGCTGTATTAGCCATTAAAGTTGCATGGGCAACTGAAGTGAAATATATAGACCAATTCCATAAAGCCATATCTATTCCAAAACTAATACCGGCTAATATAAACAAGAGCCACGAACTTTTATCTAAATCCAATCTAAGATTAAATTTAGATTTTCCTAAATAAACCCATAGTAGAAGAAAAGGTAAAGCAAATAAGGCTCTATAAAAAGCTGTAATAGAGGGTGAAGTCTCACTCCATCTTACAAAAATAGCTGACAATCCAAGTAATGCTGCCCCTGATAATATTGATATTAAAGCCCAACCTCTATTTTTTAAATTTCCCATTATTTAATTTTTTTAAGTCTCGGTTATACTCACATTATCATGAAAAACTTTTTGGATAATAATCAAGAAATTATTTCTGTTTCAGAAGTCAATAAAAGAGCTAAAAATATCCTTGAAAAAGAATTAAAGCAAATATGGATCGAAGGTGAAATATCAAGCTTTACAGCATATGCATCTGGGCATTGGTATTTTACAATCAAAGATAAAAAATCATCTCTAAGTTGTGTAATGCTGAGCTATGAAAATAATAAAATATTATTTAAACCTCAAGTTGGTGATAACTTGATTCTTAATGGAAACATAAGTATTTACCAACCTACAGGCAAATATCAATTAAATGTAAAGCATATTGAGCTTGCAGGTGAAGGTGCTCTACTCAGAGCATTTGAAGATCTAAAGAAAAAACTAGATTTAGAAGGTATGTTTGATCCCAGTACAAAAAAAGAAATGCCTTCTTCACCCTATCACATTGCCGCTATCACCTCCCCAGATGGCGCAGTGTTGCAAGATATAATTAATGTTCTAGGTAGAAGGTCGCCTCTAATTAAACTCACATTAGTTCCAACACTAGTTCAAGGAGAAAAAGCTTCAAATCAAATATGTAAAGCATTTGACTTAGTATCAAACTTATTAGATGTGGATATAATAATTATAGCTAGAGGCGGAGGATCAATAGAAGATCTTTGGGCTTTTAATACAGAATCAGTTGCACGAGCTATACATAAAAGTAAAATTCCAACCATATCAGCCGTAGGTCATGAAACAGATTTTACAATTTCTGACTTTGTTGCAGACCATAGAGCTCCTACTCCCTCAGCAGCAGCTGAAATTGTGAGTCAATTTCATAGCTCTTATCCTGAAAGAATAAATCACAAACAAAGTGAGTTAATAAACCTAATAAGCTCTAAAATAAGTACCTACTCAATTTTAATACGAAATATAATTAAAATGATTCGACATCCAGGTGATAGACTGCGAGAGATTTCTCAGAAAATTGACTTTCTTGATTCTACTATAAAAAAAGAGTTATCTTCTAGATTAGCTTTAAAAGAACAAGAATCTAATAACTTAAATAAACTATTTCTAAATGCTTCTCCTCTAGAATATATTGTAAATAAAGATGTTTTAATTTCTTCTAACTACAATTTAATCAAAGGTTCAATAGAAAAAATTATTAATTCATTAAAAGCAAATTTAAAAAATAATTCCTCCACTCTTGATGCTGTTAGCCCTCTTGCAATTATATCCAGGGGATTCTCTATTCTAACTGATTCAAATGGAAGAATTATGCGATCTGTAGAAGATGTTAAACTTGGAGATATTATTGAAGCAAAATTGAAAGATGGGTCTCTTAATACAAAAATTATAAAAAAAAGATCTATTGAAAAAAATTAACTTCTTATTTCTGTTAATAATTCTGCCTTCTTGTATTTCTAATATTGATTCATTTACAAACTGCTCCTTTCCCAAACACTCCCCTTTCCCTGGTGGAATTATCAACCTAGAAATATTCAATCTTACATTTCCTAAACCAAATAAAGACCAGCTTCTTTGCCAAGAATCATTGAATTCTTGGAGAATCATCCAACCTATTCCTCTTTCTTATAATAAAAATAACTTAAAACTTTATATAGATGAAGAAAACTTCAAAGAATTTAAAATAATCAATAAAGTTTACAGAGTATCCAAGATCCAAATTAATCAACAAAAATTTATTCATCCATCTAAAAAAGATAATGAAAGAGCCACAATAGAACTCGCCTTGATGAATAAAGCTTTTACGAGCTATTCAAATAAAAGATTTTTTTCTGATCTGAGTATGCAATGGCCAGTCGAAGGTATAATAAGTAGTGAATTTGGTGTCCGTAGATTTATAAATGGCAATCAAAGAAACCCCCATCTAGGAACGGATATATTTGCTGATATTGGAACTAAAATTGTAGCTCCATTAGAGGGTAAAGTGATCCTAGTAGGTAACTTTTTTTATCGTGGTAACGTAATATTCATAGATCATGGAAATGGCCTAATATCTTCATATTCTCATTTAAGCGAGATACTGGTTAAAAAAGGAGATTTTATTACAAAAAACGAACTGATTGGTAAAGTAGGAAAGTCAGGAAGAGTAACGGGTCCACATCTACATTGGCAAGTTACTCTAAAAGGCATTCATATTGATCCTGAAATATTTTTACGAAAAAAAAATCTATAGCCTTTTATTCTTTTCTAAAAGTTTTTCTAAGGACTCTTGAGTCTGAGGGCCTATCACAGATTCTCTAAGAGTCCCTTGTGGACCAATTATGTATGTAGCAGGTAAATTTTCAGGAGGTTGCCAGCCATAGAGTTCTTTTGGATTAGTTAATAAACTTGGAATTTCAACTTTGAATCTTAAAATTTGTTCTTTCAGTTCTGATCCTTCAAGTTCATCAAAATTAAATGCCAATACTAGCACTTCATCTTTGTTCGATTCATAAAAAGCAGATAATTCAGGCATCTCCTTGATACAAGGGGGACACCAATCTGCCCAATAATTTATAATAAGCCATTTCCCATTGAAGTCTTCTAACCTACCTTCTCTACCATCAAATAAGTAATACTCAGGTTCTGAACATCCATAAATAATAAATAATAAAAATATTAAAAATTTTTTGTTTGCTGATTTAAGAAAATTCATAGATCTTTTATAGTATATTGAGATTTAAAATTATTTATTTATGCACGATTTTACCATTTATCATAACCCAAGATGTAGTAAATCTAGGGAAGCATTAGATATTCTAAACAAAAATAAAATCCATCCTAAAGTTGTTCTTTATCTAGAACATCCTCTAAAATCAAGTGAAATTAGAAAAATCTTAAAAAAACTTAATCTTTCACCAAGAGATCTTCTTAGAAAAGGAGAACCGCAGTATAATGAAAATAATTTACATGATGAATCTCTGCCAAACAATCAAATAATAAATGTTATGGCAAAATTTCCTAAATTAATTGAAAGACCTATAATTATAAGAAAAAATGCTGGTGTCATCGGTAGACCTCCTGAAAAAGTACTAGAACTATTATAATCTGAAATATGAATGAAGAGATTTCAAAATCAGCAAGATTCTGGGCAAAAATAACAAGCGCACGGATTTTCGTATCTAACGCATTCTTTCTAATAATACTTTCTATCATTATCATAAGTTTGATCAGTGTTATCTTTTCAAGCGATCTAAAGGACCCAGCTAATAAAGCATTTTTTTTTCAACCTAACGGTCCAATAGTTGAGCAGATAGAAAATTCATCAGACCCTTTATCCAATTTAATTTTGGGCAATGAATCGACACAGATTAGCCTCAAAGAAACTCTAAGAATTTTTAGTAAATTAAAAAATGATAATCGCATTCAGTACATTATTTTAAATTTAGATAATATAGAAGGTACTGGTCAAACTGCTTTATTTGATATAGGTCAGTCTTTAAAAAAATTAAAAGATTCAGGAAAAAAAATAATAGCTATAGGTGACTCATATAGCCAAAGCGCTTATTACTTAGCTTCCTTTGCTAATGAAATAATATTGAATCCTGATGGTGGGATATTTATCGAAGGCTATTCAAGGTATAGGAACTATTATAAATCCTTCTTAGATAAAGTTGGAGTAACTATTAATCTATTCAAAGTTGGAACTCATAAATCAGCTGTGGAACCTCTAACAAGAGATAACATGTCTATAGAAGACAGAAACTCTAGTAAAATTTGGATGAATGACCTTTGGGATTCTTGGAAAGAAAATGTAGCTAGCAATAGGAAACTTATCCCTCAAGATATTCAATATTTTGCTGATAATTTGAATATCTTAATTAAAGATGCAGATGGTGATTTCGGTAAAACTGTATTAAATGCAAAACTAGTAGATAAACTTCTAAATAGGACAGAAACAAGAGAATACCTTCTAAATAAAATAGGTCCCGATGATACTGAAAAAACTAACTATGCCAGGATTTCGATAGATGAATATTTACAGGTGGTTAATGCCGAAGAACCTTCTTCAAATATCCCAAACAATATAGCTGTTATAGTAGCCCAAGGAACTATAATGGATGGAGACCATCCTCCAGGAACTATTGGTGGAGATTCCACAGCACAACTAATAAGAAATGCAAGACAGAATGATGAAGTCAAGGCAATTGTTCTTCGAGTAGATTCAGGAGGAGGAAGCGCCTTTGCTTCGGAAGTAATAAGAGAAGAAATAATTGCAGCAAAACAACAAAATATCCCTGTAGTTGCTTCTATGTCTAACGTAGCTGCTTCTGGGGGATATTGGATATCAGCAAGTGCAAATGAAATTTGGGCTTCCCATGACACAATCACAGGCTCTATAGGCATATTTGGTTTTATTCCAACCTTTGAAGATAGTCTTGATGCTATTGGTATTCACTCAGATGGTTTAGGTACCACTAATATGTCTGGAAATAATATTACTCGTGAAATAAATCCAGTTTTTGCAGAAATATTGCAGTCCAATGTTGAACATGGATATCTGAAATTTATAAGTTTAGTTGCGAGAGAAAGAAATATGACGTTGGAAGAAGTTGACTTAATTGCACAAGGAAGGGTTTGGTCAGGTAAAGAAGCTCTAAAAATAGGGCTGATTGATAAGTTAGGTAATTTGTCTTCCGCTATAGACAGAGCAGCAAACTTAGCAAATTTGAACGAATATAAAACTTTTTTTCCAGAAAATACACTTGATTGGAAAGAGGAATTTATTGCCAGCTTGTTCGGTAAAGTTTTTGTTGGAATATTATCCCTGCTCAACCTAGAGTCAATTATAAATACATCAGAAAACCTTATAATTACTTTAGATAAGTTTAAAGATCCAAAAAATATATATGCTATTTGCGAAGATTGTCTGACCTATTAGAAAGAAGCTCACTTACCAAGGGTACAGATAGTTTTCTTTGTTTTTCTAAAGAATAAGTATCTAAGTCTGCCAACAGCTTAAGTAGATCTGAAAGACTTCTAGAGGTATGGGTTAGGATATAATTTAAAGTTTTTTCTTCCAATAAAATACCCTTCCTATCTGCTGACTCTTGTAAAGCAAAGATCTTTTCTTGATCGGACACCTCTGGAACTTCAACTGCCGTAAAAGCAATCAGTCTTGATTTTAAATCAGGGAGCTTAATAGAAAGATCCTTTGCAAATATTTCTGAAGTGAAAAGTAACTTAAGGCCAGTAGATAAAGAAATATTAATTAAGTTAAATAAGGCTTTCTCCCAGTCCATTTTATCCGGTATAAGATGTACATTTTCAATGATAAGTAAATCAAGATTATTTAATTCATTCACTACCTCATTTAATTGCAATCTATCATTAGAGATTAGTAAAAAAGCTGTTTTCTTTTTATTTTTAATGAATTCATTATTAACCGCTTGAACTAAATATTCTTTTCCAACACCCTTTTTGCCCCATAAAAAAAGAAAATCAATTAAGGAATTATCTGAAAGAAAATTCTCTAGGGCATTTAAGGTTAAACCCGTAGATGTACAATGAATAAAATTCTCTAAAGCAATAGAGTTATCAAGTCTCACGTCTAAAATTAACTGTCTTGGGTTAGGCATAATTTTTAATAAATATGTTTAAATATTTCTTTGCCTTGATTCCTAAAATAGTTAAAAAGACTCAGCATGATAAAAAATAAAACTCCCGTCATGGCAATATTTTCAAGAAAGGAAGGAAGGTCAGCAAACACTCCCCTGATTAAAATTATAACAAATAGTGCAATGGTCCAACCTGTATAGTGCTTACCCCAGCGATTTGGAAGCAAATTATAAGTCTCAAATAATAAAACATGAAGCATCACGCCGATAACTATAATTCCATCTCGAGCAAGTAAAATAGAAACAAACCATATAGGTAATCTTTCTGCAAAAGCTAAAGCTAACAATGTACTTATTATTAGACATTTGTCGGCAAGCGGGTCAGCCAATTCTCCGAATTTAGATACACAATTAAATTTCCTAGCTAAATAACCATCCAAACCATCAGATATTCCAGCTATGCCAAAAAGAACTAAAGCAACTAAATCTTCTCCTTGAAAAATAAATATACTTATCGGTATAACTAAAAGAAACCTTATGCCTGTTATAAAATTTGGTAAAGCTGTGAGGATTATCATTTAGGGATATTTTGTATCATCAGGATTATATTTAAAAGCCAATATATCTTCATTATCTAGAAGAGAGAACTTAGGGCTGATGTCAATTAATTTCTTAAAGTCTATTATGTTGCTATTTAAAGTTATATCAAAATAAGCATCAAATCCTTTAATTGATTTGAACTCAAAAGAATCCACGACTAGAAAAGACCTTAGGACGCTTTGGATCTCTTTAAAACTTTTAGAATCCAAAATATTTCTCACTAAAATAGGTAAAATTAAAGCTTGAGAAGAATTTACAACCAATTGTGAATTTTTTGATATTGTATCTACTAATTGTGAAATTGATTCTTCGAAGGGGCTTCTAATGGAGCTTAAATTTGATTGGCATAATATTTGACTAAGATTTCTTCCAAATTCATCCTTTGTAAAACAGGACAACCAATGATTCAATCCATATCTTGCAGCTACTTTATTTAAAATAAAACTAATTGACTCTGAAGTTGAACTATTTACTGCCATCATATCAATAAAATCTAGGGAAGGCTTAATCATAACAATGGACCTATAATCTGCTAATCTAATTAGTTCTTTTTCAGCATTAGTACATATATTTCTGCTAATTTCATTATCATTTGTATTTGATAGATGTGTATTTAAACAGGGTAAATAAAATAATATTTTAGTATTCTGACCAATCCAAAACGGTAGCTCATTGAGTTCTATAAAACTCCTTATTTTTTCTTTATTGAAAGAAAGAACCACTTCTAATGTATCTAAATTAGTATCCGAAATAAATTGATATGAATCAATATAATTCTGAGCTTTTCTAGTCTCTTGTTTTATTGTTGCAAGATTGAGAACTTTGGAGTCTCCTGTAAGTCTTAATATAATACCTCTAAACCCAAAAACCATAGCTTCGTTCAAGGAACTAGCGTCTGTTCCTTTTACGGTTGTTATAAAAGTAAATTGATCATCTTTAATTGAAAGATTATCATCCACAAATAAAGGTAAGCTAAATAAAAGAAATATAAAGAGAAAAGTATTTTTTTTCATGCAAAAAATTAATCTAAAAATCTATTATAGGATAAACTAGCTATCCTTTATGACTTCATCAAAGAAAAAACTAGATAAGCCTATAACTTACAGTTCTACAGGAGTTAGTCTCACTTCTGGATATGAATTCATAAAGAAGATCAAGCCATTAGTAGCAAAAACAAAAAGGCCTGAAATAATAGGAGGCCTAGGTTCTTTTGCTGCATTAAGTCAAATCCCTTCACATATTAAAAATCCTTTAATTGTAAGCTGCACTGATGGCGTAGGAACTAAAGTAGAGATAGCCAAGAAATTAAAAATTTTTAATACAATAGGAATAGACTTAGTTGCAATGTGTGTAAATGATCTAATCACTTGTGGTGCAGAACCCCTCATTTTCTTAGACTACTTAGTTACTGATAAACTTAAAGTAGATACAGCCTCAGAAATAGTTTCAGGCATTGCTAAAGGTTGTAAATTATCAAACTGTTCTTTAGTAGGTGGTGAGACAGCTGAACATCCCGGAACTTTTCCTAAAAATAGTTTCGACCTAGCTGGATTTTCGGTAGGGATAGTGGATGAAAAAAAAATAATTAATGGCAAAAAAATTATAGAAGGATTTGACCTTATAGGAGTTGCTTCATCTGGACTTCATTCAAATGGATTTTCTTTAATTAGAAAACTTCTAGACCAAAGAAAAATAAACTTAAAAACAAAAATAGGAAATTGCTCTCTTGGAGATAGACTTTTAAAACCAACAAAAATATATGTGAATGCAATATTAGAAATACTTAAAGAAATCCAAATTAGCGGTTTAGCCCATATAACAGGAGGAGGTCTCATAGAAAACGTACCTAGAATAACTCCTAATAATCTTTCTGCAATTATAGAAATTACTCCCGATACATGGCCAAATCAAGACCTCTTTGAGGTCATAAAAAGGGCAGCAAATATTAGTCAACATTCTATGTTCTCTACTTTCAACTGTGGAATTGGAATGGTCTTAGCAGTAGAGCCTGATAAAACAAGTAAAGTTATTTCTATGTTAGAAAAACAAGGAGAATTTGCTGCTAAACTGGGTTATATGCAAAAAAGGTCAAAGAATAAACCTTCTATAGAGATAAATAGATAAATAAAATGTGGTCTCGAAGATCTTCAATAATTGTATTGATTTCTGGAAATGGTTCAAATTTACAAGCCATTATCAATGATATTAAAAGAAAAGAAATTAATGCCTACATATCTTGTGTCATTAGCAATAATGAAGAAGCTTTTGGCATAGTCAGGGCTCAAGAGTCGAATATACCTTCGTATATAATCAGTCATACAGATTATAAATCTCGTGAAGACTTCGATAATGCTTTACAAAAAAAAATTGATGAATTTAGTCCTGATTTAATAGTCTTAGCTGGATTTATGAGGATTCTTAGTAAAAATTTTGTTAAAACATATCTAGGTAAATTAATTAATATACACCCCTCAATACTTCCAAAATATCCTGGACTAAACACCCATGAAAGAGTTATTAAAGATGGATCTAATGAGCATGGTGTTACCGTTCATTATGTTAATGAAGACTTAGATGGTGGACCAATCTGTGCTAAGTCTTTACTCAAAGTAAATACAACATCAGAGGCTGAATTAAAAAACCAAATCAATAAACTAGAATGTAAATTATATCCTGCTGTTATAAAATGGATAACTAATGGGGAGATGCAAATGAAAGGAAGCAAAGTTCTAATGAACAACTTAAATATTGGATCTCAAGGAATCACTTTTGAAGACCTCAGATGAAAAAAATTATATTAAGCAGCTTATCACTATTATCCTTTGTCCTTTTTCCTAATGAAGCATTTGATACCATCAAGCCATCAGTAGCTAGCCTAGAAATGAATGGTGTCAAAATGAGCGTAAGTCTAGAAAACATAGAGGGTAATAAATGGAAGATAGAATCAGTAATTAAAGCTGCAGGTGGTATATTTTCAAGAAAAGAAAAGGCATTATTTACAATAGATAAATATGCTGTTACTCCCTCTTCTTGGTCTAGAAAAGAAAGGATGCTTTTTAGTAAAAAGGACTACCTTGTTAACTTTAATTGGGATAAATCTGAAATTGACTTCAAGGAAGATAATATGACAGGAAAATTAGACTTACTTCCAGGCTACTTAGGACCCGCCACGGCCCCTCTAGTCATTAGATTGAAACTAAGAGAATTAGGTTTAAAAAAACTACCTAAAGAGCTAATAAATTATGTATATTTTAAAGGAGAAATAAAGGAACGCACTTATAGAATAGGTAAACTTGAAAATATTCAAACTCCTATGGGAAAATTCAAAGCCATAAGAGTAGACAGGGTTCGATCTGATCTTGATCCTAGAGAGCAAACTTTCTGGTTTGCACCTGTGCTTGATTTTTCTCTGATCAAAGTAATAAATGATGATGGGAAGGAGAAAAGAGAACTCATGATTTCTTCTTACAAAGAATTATCATAATCTAGGCCTTAGGCAAGGTAACGCCTTTCTGACCCTGATACTTCCCATCTCTATCTCTATAACTTGTTTCACAAACTTCATCTGATTCTAGAAATAACATTTGAGCTACTCCTTCGTTGGCATATATTTTAGCTGGTAAGCTTGTAGTATTAGAGAATTCTAAAGTTACATGCCCTTCCCACTCAGGCTCTAAAGGGGTTACATTTACTATAATTCCACATCTTGCATAAGTAGATTTACCTACACAAATAGTCAATACATTTCTAGGAATTTTAAAATATTCTATAGTCCTTGCTAAAACAAAAGAGTTTGGAGGAATTACACAAATATCACTATTAACATCTACAAAACTATTTTCATCAAAAAATTTAGGGTCTACAGTAGCAGAATTTATGTTTGTAAAAACTTTAAATTCTCTGGAACATCTAACATCATAACCATAAGATGAAGTTCCATAAGATATTACTTTGGCGCCTTCTAAATTTTTTCTAATCTGATTAGATTCAAAAGGATCTATCATCTTAAACTCCTGAGACATCTTTCTTATCCATTTATCTGATTTAATAGTCATTGAATTTATAGCTAATTATTAAGAAATTGATATATTACTTGAAATTTTATCCTTATTAAAAATTAAAATCTCAAAATGAACATAATAAAAATTATAATAGCCAGTCATATAGTTATCTTAAGTCAACTTATTTTACCTAATGAAGATTTAAATATTATAGACCTCTATAAAGAACTTCACTCCAATCCTGAGCTTTCCTTTAAAGAAATAGAAACCTCCCAAAAATTATCATCTATTCTCAAAGAACTTGGATATGAAGTAACAGAAAATTTTGGAGGTTATGGAATAGTTGCATTTCTCAAGAATGGAGATGGAAAAACAGTATTAATCAGAGCTGATATGGATGCTTTACCCATAAAAGAAGAAACCAATGTATCTTATGCTAGTTCAAAAGAATCTACTGATCAATTAGGAAATAAAGTTTTCACTATGCATGCCTGCGGTCATGACATACATATGGCAACTCTCATTGGTGTCGCTAAAAACTTTGTAGAAAACAAAGAAAATTGGAAAGGGAAATTAATATTTGTTCTTCAGCCCGCCGAAGAAGTTAGCGGAGGTGCAAGAGCAATGATATCTGCTGGCTTATTTAAAAAATTTCCACAACCTGACTATAATCTAGCTCTTCATGTAAGTGCTGATATTCCTGCTGGTAAAGTGGGAGTAATAGAAGAATGGGCAATGGCAAATGTTGACTCAGTAGACATTATAATAAAAGGCCAGGGTGGACATGGTGCATATCCACATAAAACTCTTGATCCTATAGTTTTAGCTTCACAAATCATAAGCAGTCTACAAACAATTGTTAGTAGAGAAATAGCGCCAATTGATCCGGCTGTTCTAACCGTAGGCTCTATTCATGGTGGAACCAAACACAACATCATACCTAACGAAGTAACACTTCAATTAACTATCAGATCTTATAAAGATGAAGTGAGAAGGAAAATAATTTCTTCAATCCGAAGAATTAGTAAGGGCCATGCTATTAGTGCAGGCATACCCGAGAAGTTTCACCCTGAAGTTATTCTAAAAGATGAATATACTCCTGCTGTTTACAACGACCCAAAACTTACGAAGTTATTAAAAAATAGCTTTATTTCTTCATTAGGATTAGAAAATGTCTTAAATACACCCCCCGTTATGGCAGGGGAAGATTTTGGAATGTATGGCAGGACTGAACCAAAAATTCCAACTTCACTATTTTGGTTAGGGGCAGTTAATATTGATGTTTACCAGAAAGCTGTAAGAGACAATATCCCTCTACCTTCCTTACACTCTTCTCTCTTCTTACCAGATTATGAGCCAACCTTAACTACAGGAATAACTGCAATGACTTATGCTGTGGAAGACTTGCTAAAAATTAACTAGAACCTAAATGCTTTGGACGAACAAACTGAGCCAAAACAAGAGATACTATAAACCAAATAAAAGAGTCCCAAATGATGGAAATATAAATCCATGACCAAGGAAGAACATAAAAAACTCCTCTTGCATAAATTGAAAAAATAAGACCTAGTATAAAAATAAAAAGCACCCTCTTTCTATATTTATCTAGAAGAGGCATAACTTGTGAAATCATCCAAGTTAAGCCCGCTATTACTGCAAAAGAATGTACAAAGCTTAATAAATAGGTATTTAAGGATGTCTCTATAATTTTATCGTTTTGAACAATATCTAGCCCTAAAAAACCTATAGACATCTTCCACGCCAATATATTCGCCACAAATAAAATGAGCGTAGATAAAAAGACTCCAAAAAAAATATTCATCACTACATCATACCTTATTTCTAGATTCTAATTTTATTTCTACCCTGAAAAGCCAACATTAATGTACCACCATCTAAATATTCTATTTCACTACTTAAAGGTACACCTCTTGCTAATGCTGATAAAGATATATTCATATCCTTTAAAGAGCTATAAATATAGTGAGAAGTTGCTTCTCCTTCAAGACTAGGGTTTATTGCTAAGATAATTTCTTTTACCGAGCCTTGTTTTGCAGTATTAATTAGTTGATCTAATCCAAGTTCTTTTGGTCCTATTCCATCAAGAGGAGATAGATAACCGTGAAGAACAAAGTAAACTCCTTTAAATTGACTACTTTCCTCAATAGCCAATAAATCTGAAGCTGTCTCCACCACGCATATTAAAGAAGAATCTCTTTTCATGTCATTACATATACTACAAACAGGATTTTCACTATAGAATCTACAATTTTTACACTTTCCAATCTGTTCAAGAGACAAAGAAATAGATTCTGCAAGTATTTTTCCCCCCTCTCTTTCTCTTTCTAAAAGATGCAATGCCATTCTTTTTGCAGATTTAGGACCTACACCTGGTAAACATTGCAAAGATACAATTAATTGCTCAACTAAAGGGCTAAGATGGCTCATTTTTTTCTTTGATTGAAGAATCAATTATATTGGCTTCAAAATCATTTAATATTAATTGTACATTTGGATCATCCCTTATTGAATTTTCTAAATCTTGTTGCTTTTGCTGACTTATTTTCTCTTTTATCGTATTTGGAGACTCCTCATTATGGGCAGAAGGTTCATAAAAAATATCTAACTCTTTATTGAATTTAATGCATAGGCTTTCTTGAAATTCTTTTCTGTGCTTACCACCCAAAAGCTTCAACTTATCCTCGGGAAGGGAAAAATAAACAACTAGCTCATCAATATGAGAAAAAGAACAGTGTGATATTAACTGCCTTGTTCCCGGAGTTAAGTCTAATGAAAGAAAAATATCATTCCAAGAAGCTTTATCTATGGAGAATTTCTTAATATCATTTTTTTTAAATGTTGTTTGATCATCTTCTAATTCAGTTTTTCTAACATTATCTTCGATAAGTCCATCATTTTGATCTTTCAAGTTAAGATGACTCTTTACTTCCTCATCTGATTTTTTATCTTTTAGAATCTTCATTTTGGTAGGTTGCTTTTTAATAGATAATTCCTCATCTTCAGAAGTTGAAACTTTATTAGGTAAAAATAACATCATCCTAATCATCGCCATCTCAAATCCACTTGTTTGATCAGGAGCTAAATCTAAATCTCTTTTAGCTATTAAACCTGTTTGATATAAAACTTGTGCGTCTTCAGGTGTAATTAAATTACTCAAAGAGACTATCTCACTTTTATCTACTGGCACATCCATTAATGCCTTTGGTTCTATCTGAGCAATAGTTAGAGACTGAATAGCTTCTAATACAAGGTCTAATAACCTTTGATAATCTAGTGAAGATTCAGATATTTCCCTCAGTTTATTTAAAAGAGCATCAGAATCTCTATCAATAATATTTGATAATAAAGAGTAAACTTCCTCATAAGCCAATGTTCCTAACATTTCTGATATCTGCTTACTTGTTAAACTTCCATTACAAAAAACAATACCCTGATCTAAAAGAGTTAAACAATCCCTCAAGCTGCCTCTTCCTGATCTAGCAATTTGAGTAATACTTCCTGAATCATATTCAATTTTTTCTTCCTGTAATATATATTCTAATTGCTGAAATAGAATTTTTGGTGGAAGGTTTTTAAGATTGAATTGAAGACAGCGAGACAGAACAGTAGCGGGAATATTTGCTGGTTCTGTAGTGGCTAAAATAAATATAACATGAGGCGGAGGCTCCTCAAGAGTCTTTAAAAGTGCGTTAAAACTATGGTTAGTTAGCATATGCACTTCATCAATTAAATAAACTTTGTATCTTGATGAGCTGGGCATATGAGCTACTGTTTCTAAAAGTTGCTGGGTTTCTTCTACGCCCCTTCTTGAAGCAGCATCAACCTCATAAAAATCCATAGCATGGCCATCACTTATAGCTAGGCAGCTACTGCAATTATCACAAGGTGAAGCTGTTAATCCTTTTTCACAATTTAGACTCTTAGTTAAAATTCTGGCTATGGTTGTCTTTCCAACCCCTCTAGTACCTGTCAATAAGTAAGCATGATGAATCTTCTCTAAAGACAAAGAATTAGAGAGCGCCTTAACAACATGGTCTTGACCAACTACCTCTTCAAATTTTTTAGGACGCCATTTTCTTGCTAAAACTTGATAACTCATTTTTTTATATTACTTGGAATCATTAATCCTAAAAACCATTAAAGTTTTGCTGCTTTATTGCCTGATCTATTTGTTCAAAGCTAAAACCTCTGTAAGCTAAAAAGCGTTTCTTTTTAAGTAAAAGTTTAAGATCATCATTGTTTTCTTTTCCTTTAGAGAATTTCTTGTTCAAAGCTTTTATTGCGATACTCAGCCAAGCCTTATCATAATTAGATAAACTTGTACTTATAGTATCATCCTTTAAACCTCTTGTTCTTAATTCTGATTTAATTCTAATAGGTCCATATCCTCTTAATATTCTTGCCCTAATGTACTCTTCTCCAAAACGTTCTTCATTTATGTATCCTTGTGATTCTAATTTATTTATTTCTTCTTGCAAAAGCTCGATTGAATCTACCTTATTTACCATTTTCTTAACTAGTTCCTTTTTCGAATGATCTCTTATGGCTAAATAATCCATAATTTTAATGCGTATTAATTTAGAAGAACTTAAATCCATAAATAAGATGAGCTATAAGTGTAAAAATCATGAAAACTATAAAAAATTATTTTATGAAAATTCAATAAAATTAGCATTCATTATTCTTACTATATAACTCTACTCTTGTTTTATATATACCTGTAAACTAACTAAAATATTATAAAAATTGAAATGACTAATCTTAATTTCATTAACAGTCCTTTTTTTGATTTTGGAGCTATCAATCAAATTTCTAATGTTCTCAATACTCACAACGTAAAGAAACCTTTAATTTGCACAGACCCTGGGATAATGGAAACCGGTTTATTGGACGAATTAAGAAATAATATTTCAAATAAATATTCTCCTATTATTTACAACGAAACTCCATCTAACCCTACAGAAAAAGCTGTAAAAAATGCAGTAGAAAAATATCAATCTAATAATTGTGATGGTGTTATTGGTTTTGGTGGTGGATCAAGTTTAGATTTAGCAAAAGCTGTTTGTCTAATGGCAACCCATTCTGGATCTTTAACTGATTACTCTCCTGATGAAGGCGGAATAGAAAAGATAGAAAAAACAGTACCTCATATAGCAATACCGACTACATCTGGTACAGGCAGTGAAGTTTCAAGCGGGTCAGTTATCATTATGGAAGATGGAAGGAAGTTGGTCTTTATTAGTAAGCATTTAATTCCTGCTGCTGCGATCTGTGATCCTCAACTCACTCTAGGACTACCACCAAAAATGACAGCTGGTGGTGGTATGGATGCATTGACTCATTGTATTGAAGCGTTTCTTTCTCCTGTTACAGATCCTCCTGCAGATGGAGTTGGACTAGATGGAATTGAAAAAGTTGTAAGAGAGGGTCATCTTATTAAGGCTGTTAAAGATGGTAATGATACAGATGCTCGTTGGAATATGATGATGGCAGCAACTGAGGGAGCAATGGCATTTACTAAAGGCCTTGGCGCAGTTCATTCAATGAGTCATGCCTTAGGGTCTATCCAAAAACTCAAGTTACATCATGGAACGCTAAATGGCGTCATCTTACCAACTATTTTACGATTTAATTACGGGCATGTTGGCAATAAGTATGAAAGAATAGCTCGAGCTATGGGTAAAAATGAAAACGCTGATATAGCAAATGAAATAGAAAAACTAAATTCTGAGATAGGTCTACCGAAGAACCTTGGTAAAATGGGAGTTGAAATTGATATGATTCCGTATCTTGTAGAACATTCTTTATCTGATGTTTGTAATTTCACTACACCAAAAAATCCATCTTCAAAAGAATATGAAAATCTTTTTTTAGAGGCTATAGGATGAGTAAATCAGCAGAAACTTATGATCAAAGAAAAGATAATGTAGATCTCAAAGATTTTGAAGGGGATTATGGCTATCCTCTTCTTGGTAAAACTATTTCACTTGTAAAAGATCCATATGTATTAATGCAAGATCATTTTGATAAATACGGACCTGTATCAAGAATGGGATTTGTAAGAGGTCAAAGAAGTCTACTTATGCTAGGACCTGAATATAACCAACCAATTTTATTTGATAAAGATAAGAACTTTAGTACAAAAGCAGGGTATGCAGCTAGTCTAGGACATTTCTATGAAGAAGGTTTACTCTTAAAAGATTCTGATGATCATAAGAAACTTAGAAGAGCTACTCAACCTGCCTTCAAAACTGACTCTTTAAAAGATTACGTTAAGATGGTCCAGCCTATCCAACAAAACCATATTAATGTCCTACCTACAAATGAAGAAATTAGCTTATTTCCTCTCATAAAGGATACTCTGTTAGACGTTGCATCAAATGTGTTTGTAGGAATCAATACTTCTGATAAAGAAGCTAAGGAGTTAGCTAAAAACTTTATTACAGTTAGTGATGGCCTTATAACACCACTTCCCTACCCTATTCCTTTTTCAAAATATTGGAAGGGCCAAAAAGCTAAAATTAAATTAAAAGCGTTCTTTGAAAACCATATCTTCGAAAGAAGAACTTCAGAAAATCCAGACATATTTACACAAGTTACAAAAGCAAAGACTGAAGAGAATGAATATTTGACCAATGAACAGATATCTGGACATATGTCATTTCTTCTTTTTGCAGCTCATGATACAACTACTAGTACTCTTCTTAATATGTTATTTCATCTAGCAAAAAATAAAGTTTGGCAAGATAGATTAAGGGAAGAGGTATTATCCATTGATAAAGAAATACTTGACTATGAAGACTTAAATAAAATGGTTGATATTGAACTAGCATTTAAGGAAACTCTTAGATTACACCCTTCTGTCATGATGCTCACAAGAAGAAGTATCAAAGAAACTGAAATAGAAGGCCATAAAATACCTGCCGATACTATTCTTACTTTATCTCCCAGCTTTGTGCATCGAATGCCTGAATGGTGGAATGATCCATTGCGATTTGACCCAGAAAGATTTAGCGAATCTAGAGCGGAAGATAAACGTCATCCCTTTAGCTATATACCTTTTGGAGGTGGAGCTCATAAATGCATAGGGATGCATTTTGCTTTACTAAATCTCAGGATATTTATATTTCAGACTTTGAAGAAATATTCAGTAGAAATTGATGACGATTATAATCCTTATTTTCAGTCCTTTCCTATGCCAATGCCAGCAGATGGCTTAAAGGTTAAACTTAGAAAAATTTAAATTTCTACCTCTTAAACCACTTAATCTTTTTTTTTCTATTTCTTTGGCTTTCAGAAGCTCTAAACCTTCCAACATAAAGAAAAATTATAATAGAAACTACAATTATCAAACCAAAAATAAGTGTATTTAGATCCATAAATTATCTTGACCTTAGTTTTGCTAATAATCTAAGAATCTCTAAGTAGAGCCAAACAAGTGTTACCATCAAACTAAAAGCCGCAAACCATTCCATGTATTTTGGAAGACCTCTTTCTGAGCCTTCCTCTATAAAATCAAAATCTAAAACTAAATTTAAAGCAGCTATTGCTACAACAAACAAACTAAAACCTATACCAAAGAGTCCATTAGAATGGATAAAGCCTATTCCTGAACCAAACATACTCATAACAAAGCTAATTAAATAAAGCACCATTATCCCCCCAGTAGCGGATACGATCATCAGCTTAAAATTTTCTGTTGGTTTAATAAGACCTGTTTTATATGCTAAAAGTAAAATTGCTAAAGTACCTAAAGTTAAACCAACTGCTTGAATAACAATACCAGAATATTGCGCTTCAAATATTGCAGAAATTCCACCTAGAGCAAAACCTTCTAGCAAGGCATATACAGGAGCGGTTATAGGAGCCCAAACTTTCTTGAAAATAGTAACAATAGCTACAATTAAACCTCCTATTGCCCCTACCATAGTTAAACCCATAACTGACGAAGGATCTCCAGTAATAAAAAATTTGTTCCAAGTCCAAGTAGCTGTAATCAAACATAAAACTAAAAGGATCGCAGTTTTATTAACTGACCCAGCTAAAGTCATGCGCTGAGATAAGGGTGCATCCTTAAACTCAGCATCCTGCGTAAAAGAATCTGCCCTAAACATAGGATTGCCTGATTTTCCAAAAGTTGATAAAGCTGAGTGCTTAGTCATGACTAACTCCTAAATATTATGACAAAAATAGAAAGATATTATCTATTCCAATTAAAATTAAAGCCAGTGAAAAAGCCCATAATACGCATGCTATAAAAGCACTGATAACAAAAACTTTCTGAGACATAGCAGATATTCCAGTTATAAAAGGTATAAACGGCCTTATTGCAGGTAAAAACCTCCCTACAAAGATCGCGCCCCACCCATAATTTTGGATAAACTTTTCGGCTTTAATTAAACTATGTTCTCTTTTCTTTACAAAATTCAGTTCCTTCATCTTTGGTCCAAAAAAAACTCCTAAATAATAACTTAAGCTATCTCCTAGAAAAGATCCGATACCAGCAAAAAAACAAATATTAAAGACAGAAATACCAATTTCATTAAGAGCTAGAGCCACTAGTAAAAGAACTATACTAGGCCAAAAGGTACCTATTAGAATAAAAGATTCAAAAAAACCAACTAAGAAAATACTAAGTTCAGCATACTCTTGATTATTTGTTAACCAGACAATTATTTCTTGGAAGTCCATTAATTACATCATTAAAAGATTATAATCAGTTTACAATTTTAATTTTATTTAACTTAGAAAGATACAATGATCAATAAATGGAAGACATTAAAATCAAAAAATATATTGCAAAATAGAATTTTTAGTTTTAATGAAGAGCAAGTTCTCTCTCCCAAAAATAAGAAATTTCCTGTCTGGGTAATGGAGGTTCCAACTTGGATTAATATTATCCCAGTAACAAGTGATAATACAGTTATCATGGTAAAACAGTATAGATTTGGAAATAAAGAAATTACTCTTGAAATCCCAGGCGGTATGTCAGAACCTAATGAAGATCCTAAATCAGCTGCAATAAGAGAAATGCAGGAAGAAACTGGATATACATCAGAAAATGTCATTGAAATAGGTTCTGTATCTCCTAATCCTGCTTTAATGAATAACCAAGCAATAACTTACTTAGCTTTTGATGTAGAACTCACATCTATCCAAAATCTAGATACCATGGAGGACATAGAAATCGTAGAGATAAATTTAGAGGAAGTTCCAAAACTAATACAAAATAAGACAATTGATCATGCTCTTGTGGTATCTGCTTTTTATTTCTTTGATAAATATAAAGCGTAAACTATTTTATAAAAATGGATAAAAGGTCACCCGAAAACTGTAAAGATAAGATTCTGTATTTCTCGCCGAATGATGATGGGATATCTTATTTCACAAATGCATTAATCTATATAGGTGAGCATAATGAAGAAGGTTCTCTAGGCCTGATTATTAATAGACCCTTAGAAATTACAACTAAACAGTTCTATGAAAGCATGGGAATTAAAGTAACGAGCAATCTAGCTCAAAAAAAACTTCTTATGGGTGGACCTGTAAATCCTGGAGCTGTCTTTATTCTTCATAGCGCAGATACTGAATGGGATTCAACTATGCTAATTAATGAGCACATAAGTTTGAGTACCTCCAAAGATATTCTGGAAGCAATAGCAATGGGAAATGGACCTGTGGATTATCTTATAACTCTTGGATATTCAGGATGGGAATCCCATCAATTAGAAGAAGAAATATTTGAGAACGCATGGATAAGTGCACCTTTAGACTACAGGATAGTATTTAAAATGGAGCCTGAAGATAAAATTAAAGGGTTATCAGACCTCTTAGGATTTAATGTTGAAATGGTTAGCCCAAATCCAGGTAATGCATAAATAAATGAAGAAAATAACAACCCTCCTACTAAGCTTTTTATTGGTCTTTTGTTTACAAGGAGAATCTACAACTTTTAGTTTCCAGGAATATGAAAAGAGGATTCTAAAAGAAGCTGAACTCTCCAACAAAACTCTCACAAAATACGAAATCAAAGAAAGAATTGAAGAGTTAAAGACCTATAGCGCCATTAATAGATTTGATGAAGATATTTCAAGATTTATGCTTGAAGATTCAAAAAAAATGCCTCCATATAACTCCCTTCTTTTTATAGGTAGCTCTAGCATTAGATATTGGAAATCTCTTGAAGAAGATATGTCTCCTTTCAAAGTTATTAATAGAGGATTTGGAGGTGCTCATATAGCTCATGTAAATAGGCACTTTAATAAAATTGTTAAACCCTATAAACCCAAAGGTATTATTTTCTTTTGTGGGAGTAACGACATAAATGCTCTTAAGGACCCCATAAAAGTATTCAAAGAATTTAGAGAATTCTTTAATGAAGTGCAAACCTCGTTTAAAATGACGAAGATTTTTGTCATTGGTATAAAACCCTCTATAGCTAGAGATTATCAAAGAGAGAAACAAAAGATCTGGAATGAAGCAGTAAAGCAAATGGCTAATGAAGAAAAAAATCTATATTTTATAGATGTTCTTCCTAGCATGCTACTTGATGGAAAAGCTAATCCTGAATTATTCGTATCAGATGGACTTCACATGAATAGACAAGGCTATGAAGTTTGGACAAAACTACTAAAACCCGTGCTTTTAAAGCATTTTAATGTAGATGCATAACTGATGAAATTTAGAACTATCATTAAAAAATTAAATATACTCATTGCCATCTGCGTATCATATTTTTCAACTGTTCATTCATATGAATATCAGGATGCCGGCGAATCCTCTGTTTCTATTATTGCAGAATCTAAAACATTTGAGGCAGGCGATGACCTTCTAGTAGGTCTCAGTTTCAAACTTAATCCTGGCTGGCATACTTACTGGGAAAATCCTGGCGATGCAGGTGAAGGAGCTTCAATAATATGGACTCTACCGGATGGAATAAAAGCATCTAAAATCCTTTGGCCTGGACCAGAGAGAATTCCAGTAGAACCATTGATGACTTTTGGATACGAAGATGAAGTTGTTCTACTAACTCAAATATCTTCAAATAAAAATATAGATTTTCCTTTGAAGCTATCGGCTAAAATCAGTTGGTTTACTTGCAAAGACATTTGCATTCCCCAAGAAGCTGAAGTAGACATTGAAATTAATAAAGGGGAAAAGAATCTAAATAAAAATGCGGTTTCTTTAAAAAGAGTATTAAATACATTATCAAAACCTTTTCCTTATGAATACAGGTTGGAAAAACTAGATAAGAATTACTTCTTACAGTTTCAATTCGAAGAGCCTGAAAATATTACTAATAGCTTTTTTTTTCCTAAAGACTATGGAGTTTTAAATTATTCAAAAATACAGAACTTAGAAAAAAATAACCTAAGCGTGAGCTTAGAATTACCTGTAGCAGAAGTCCAATCAGACCACAAACGTTTAAAAGGAGTCCTATACATTGAAGAAGGCGATAATGTAAATTATTACGAAATAAACACTCCTTTAATAAATGAACCCCAAAAAGAATTAAATCAATCCATTGGTATCTTAACTGCAATTATTTTTGCTTTCATAGGCGGTCTAATTCTAAATGTCATGCCATGCGTGTTCCCTATTCTATCGATAAAAATACTAAGCTTTATTAAGCAAAGCGGTGGTTCAAGACAAAAATTAGCTCAGCATGGCCTAATTTTTTCTACGGGAGTCTTATTCACTTTTTTTCTAATTGCTGGTCTATTATTGGCTATAAAATCAACCGGAGAATCTATAGGATGGGGATATCAACTGCAATCTCCTGTGGTTGTATCCATATTGATTTATCTTTTCACGGCAATTGGCATTGTTTTCATGACTAATTTGACAATAGGGAGTCAATTAGCACAGCTTGGCGGTATAACTAAAAACTCTTCTGATCTTAGTTCTTCTTTCTTTACTGGAATGTTGGCTGTCATAGTAGCCTCTCCTTGCACCGCACCCTTTATGGGCTCTGCTTTAGGGTTGGCACTTTTACAACCCGGCTTTTCTTCTATATCAATATTTGCAGGCTTAGGTCTTGGTTTTTCTGCACCCTATCTAATCCTAAGTTTCAATCCATCACTTTTACAAGCCTTACCTAAACCGGGAGAATGGATGGAAACCCTTAAGCAGTTTATGGCATTCCCAATGTGGGCATCAGCCATATGGCTTCTTTGGGTCCTTAGCGGTCAAGTAGAGATTCTATCAGTAATCTTGGTGCTACTTGGAGCCTTATTAATCTCACTAGGTTTGTGGCTGCTAGAAAGAAATCAATTAACATCTGGGTATAAAAAAAGAATTGTTCAAGCATGCGTATTGGCTCTACTTGGTTTGTCTTTATGGTTTATCCCAACTGAATATCAAAATAATAATAAAGACTCCTATATGAATCAAAACTACTATAGTCCTGAAAAAGTCGCTGCATTACGCGAAGAGAATAAATCTATATTCTTAAACTTCACTGCCGACTGGTGCATTACATGTAAAGTAAATGAAGCTGTTGCCCTTAGTAGACAAAATATTCAAGATACTCTAAAAGAGAAAGATATAACCTATCTTAAAGCTGATTGGACAAAGAAAGATTCTGTAATTGCTTCTAAGCTTGCTGAGTATGGTAGAACTGGAGTTCCTTTATACCTTCTATTTTCTAAAGGACAAGAGCCTATAATTTTACCAGAGATATTAACTGAAGACCTATTAATGAACTACTTAAAGGAGGTCCCTAAATGAAATTTATCCAATTAATTTTTATTTTTTTACTGAGTATTTTTATGAATACTACATTTGCTGCTGTTAAAACTGGTAATAATGTTCCTGAATTTACTTTATTGGATTCAAATGGAATTAAAATATCTTTGTTAGAATTTAAAGGAAAAACCATAATTCTTGAATGGACCAATCATGGATGCCCTTTTGTAGCAAAACACTATTCATCAGGAAATATGCAAAATACTCAAAAAAACGCTAAAGAATTCGGAGCAGTCTGGATCAGTATTATTTCTTCTGCTCCTGGTACTCAAGGCTATGTTACTAATGAAGAAGCCAATAACCTTACTAAATCTAGGAATGCACAGCCCGATCATGTCTTGTTTGATAAAGAAGGTGCAATTGGACGACTTTATGATGCAAAAACAACTCCCCATATGTATATCATTGACGCTGAAGGCGTGCTGAAATATCAAGGTGCTATTGATGATGCTGGGGGAAAAGGTTTTATGTCTAAAGATCTATCTAAGGCTAACAATTATGTGCTCAATGCCTTGAATGAAATCATTAACAGCAAGGAAGTAAAGGATCACACTACTAAACCTTATGGCTGTTCTGTTAAGTATAAGTCTTAAATAAATCAGGCCTTGAAGACAGCGCCAAGCTTTTGACCTAGAGCCATATCGCCATCAAACTTAACTTTACCTTGCATAAATGCTTGCATAGCCGCCGCTTGATCTCCAGAAAATATTTTTGTGACTGTATCAAATGTATCAAAGGTAAGAGTTAACTTTGGAGAGTCATGCGTTCCTTCTTCAATAGTTAATTCTCCATTGTTAATATCTACATAGAAATTAGTAAGATCTGCAATATTTAATTGAATTGTAGCTTCTATTGCCTCTGCTCCTTCTTTGTTAAATGAGCTTTCTAATTGCAATTTAATTTCTTCAAATGTTGCCATATTTATTCTCCTCTTATTATTATTTCTATTCTTACATACAATACTCATCAAATAAAACTCAAAAACAAAAAAGTGATTTTACCTTGAGGCTTATATATATGGATAATAATGTTAGAATACTGTTAAGTTCATAAAAAAATATATTGGATTTTAGCGGAAACCATATTCTATCAATTGATCAATTCGAAAGATCTGACATCGAGACACTTTTCTCTGTTGCTAAAAAATTAGAACCATTTGCTTTAAAAAAGATAGTTACTAGAGTACTGGAAGGTGCAATTCTAGGGAACATGTTTTTTGAACCTAGTACTAGGACTCGTATTAGCTTTGGATCAGCTTTTAACTTGCTTGGAGGTGCTGTCAGAGAAACTACTGAAGTTGGCTCCTCTTCTTTAGTAAAAGGTGAATCTCTAATAGATACAGCTCAAGTTCTTAGCGGATATAGTGATATTATTGTAATGAGACATCCTGAAATAAATTCCGTGAAGGAATTCTCTGAAGCTAGTCGAGTTCCAGTAATAAATGGAGGAGACGGATCAAATGAACATCCAACTCAGGCCTTATTAGACCTCTTTACCATACAACAAGAATTAAAAACAAATAATAAGGACATAGATAAATTACGAATCGCCCTTGTCGGTGACCTAAAGTATGGAAGAGCTGTGCATTCATTATGTAAAGTGTTATCTCTTTATCAAAATGTCTCATTTAACTTAATCTCACCTGATGGATTGAAACTTCCAGAAAATTACAAAGATCTTTTAATTAAAAAAGGGATAACCATTGAAGAAACAGAAAACCTAGAACAAGGAATATCGGAAGTTGATATTATTTATATGACAAGAATTCAAGAAGAGAGATTTAAGGACAAACAAGAAGCAAAAAAATACAAAGGACTTTTAAGTTTAAATAAGAATATTTACACAAAGAACTGTGAGCCTAATACCGTCATCATGCACCCCCTGCCTAGAGATTCAAGGAAAGATGCAAATGAACTAAATGCAGATCTTTACAATGATCCAAACCTAGCAATTTACAGGCAAGCAGACAATGGGGTGCTTATTAGAATGGCTCTTTTTGCACTTGTGCTAGATGTTGTTGAAGAAATCAACACCAATACAAAAGAAGTAAAGTGGTTTACGCCCCACAAATAATAATTAAGACAACGCTTGATTTAAGTCATCTATTAAGTCATCTAAAGACTCTAGGCCTACTGAGATACGAATCAAACCATCTACCACACCTATTGCTTCTCTAACCTCCTTAGGCATTGAGGCATGAGTCATAATAGCTGGATGCTCGATTAAACTCTCTACACCCCCCAGACTCTCGGCTAGAGAAAAAATATTAGTTCTTTCTAAAAATTGAGTGGCTCTTGATAAACCACCTTTGATGATAATTGTGATCATTCCACCAAATAAAGGCATCTGCTTTTTAGCAATGTTATGCTGTGGGTGACTTGCTAATCCTGGATAAATTACAGTTTCAATAGCTTGATGCTGTTCAAGAAATTCAGCTATTTTCATAGCATTCTTACAATGGCATTCCATTCTTACTGACAATGTCTTTAAACTTCTCAAGACTAAAAAACTATCAAAAGGACCCATAACAGCTCCAATAGCATTAGCTAAAAAAGTAAGTTTCTCAGTTAGATCATCCCTTTCAATAGATGTTACTACTACTCCTCCTATTACATCTGAATGGCCGTTTAGGTACTTGGTAGCAGAATGCACAACAATATCAAAACCTAAATCAAGAGGCTTTTGAATGTAAGGTGAGCAAAAAGTATTATCACAAACTGATATTAAATTATGTTTTTTTGCAAAATTACTTATCTCCTTAAGATCCACTATCTTTAATAATGGGTTAGATGGAGATTCAACCCAAATCATTTTGGTATTGGGATTGAGAGATGCCTCAAGATTATCCAATAAATTTAAATTAGTAAAAGTAAAATCTAAACCTGCAGATCTTTTCTTTACATCCTCGAAGAGTCTATAAGTTCCTCCATAAAGATCATCCATAGCTATCACATGATCTCCTGAATTAAGAACTTCCATGACAGTTGACATAGCAGCCAGGCCTGAAGAAAAAGCAAATCCAGCTTTGCCCTCTTCTAAAGAAGCTATACAATCCTCTAAAGCTTTTCTTGTTGGGTTACCGCTTCTAGAATAGTCATAACCTTTATGAACTCCTGGCCTTTCTTGGACATATGTTGAAGTTGCATAAATCGGAGTCATTATTGCTCCAGTCGAAGGATCTGGATCTTGACCTTCATGAATAGCCCTAGTTTCAAAATCTTGTTTATTTTTCTTAGTCATAATATTGAGTTCAACCTAGATTCCTGTGAAAGAAATAATTATAACTTGGATTTAGATGTTGATCATCGGGTTTAAAGTTACTTTATCAGGTATATTCTCTGCTCCAGGAACGCCTCTAGCAATCAAAAAAGGTTTTAATATTTCAATGGCTTTTGGTTCATCATAATGACCAATGCTAGGATGAAGATGATGGATAAAATGGAGTTGCATGGAATGGTTGATGTATCGAGGCATCCAATGACTCCAAAATCTTGTGTCTTTATAACGACCTACATCTAATTGGTAGTGCGGATACCAAGAAAAAAATATCGAGGTATATACGGTACCTATTTTTCTTGGTATCCACCATAATAATAAAGTTTGTAACGGAAATAAGAAAACTAAAATTAATTGGGATAAGCCTAGTAAACTTGCTGATATTGTGCCCTTTTGCATCGCATTCATAAAAACTTTGTCGTCCGCAAAGTTTTCCATCATGGCATCATACTTTTGCGCTCCATCAGCCACTTTTAATATCACTTCTACAACACTTTTAGAGTCTTTAATATCGTAATCAAAATCTTTTTCAGGCACATTCGTATAAGCATGATGTTTCATATGAGTAGCCCGCAAAATTTCATATGGAAAACTAAGGGTAATCAATGAAATATGTCCAATGAAAGTATCCAACCATCTTAAATTAGCTTTCCCTCGTGAATAATTGCCATGCTGGCTTTCATGAGAAGGTAAATAGGCCAGGCAAGCGCAGAGAGTTGCAATAATGAATCCTAGCCATAACGGTAAAATTTCATAAATCACTAATGGCCATAAAGTAAGCCATACCATGGCCTGACCTAAGCCTATTGCCATCATTTCCCACTGAAATCTGGTCGAGACACTCTTGGCTATTGCCTTTTCACGCTCAAAAGAAAATTCTTCTGCTATGTCTTCAGATGCCATAACCATGTCCCTCGTATTTTAGCTACTAATCCCATTAAAAAACCTGCTCCAAAACAAAGAAAAGCTAGATAAGGTTGATTTTCCAAAATCTCTATATTCGGTGCCACTGCATTAAAAATACTCCCCCAAAAAATTAAGCCAAACCAAACTTTACGCCATTTATCAATGTGCGCGAATAAAAATTCAACTAATTTAGTAGTCATATAGAATTATACTAAACTGAACTATAATTTCTGGGAAGGTTTTGTTAATAATAGAAAGGAGCAAGGTATGAAAAATCATCTGGAATTAGCAGCTGATAAAATAGCCATCAGTGATGTTATATATAAGTACTGTCGTGCAATTGATCGGCTAGATAGAGAATTATTAGAATCAGTATTTCATGACGATTCTACCCATCATCATGGCTCTTACGAGGGTCCATCTAAACAATTTTGTGACTTTGCTTTCGATATCCTTTCTGAACTAGAACAAACACAACATTTAGTAGGAAATATCTTAATTGAAGTCGAAGGAAACTTTGCTTGGTCTGAATCCTATTGGACGGCCTATCACAGGATTGCCAAAGGACATGAATCAGATGCTGGGTTCATTGGAAAGCATGATGTCACCATTGATGAGGACGTATTTGTCTCAGGCCGATACATTGACAAGTTAGAAAAAAGAGACGGGGAATGGAAAATACTAAAAAGACAAGGCGTGCATGACTGGGTTCGATTTGAACCGGCTTGTGATAAGGGTGAGCTAAACGAAGAAGGCCCTAAAGGAATGCGTGATCGCACTGATCCAGCCTACCAAAGAAGTTAATATTCCATATAACTGTGAAGCTTAGTTAGAGCGAAGCATTCATAATGCCGAGTTTGATGATTCAAATTCATCAATAGCCACCATGCTTAATCAATTAGAAAGAAGAAATATCAATGACCTGATTAAATGAATTGAAAGTTTATCGGTTCTGTTGAAATAAAGACCATTCTATTTTGGGTTTGATAAGCACAAGGAATAAATGTACATCCGCTCTTGTTCATTTGGACTAACCATGATTTATCTTGCTGATCTCTTATCCAACCTTTTGCTCTATGGATATGCGGATTACTCGACAAGAAATCTTCAAATTGGTCTTTATCGATTGATTCTTTGGAAATTAAACTAGACGTTTTAAATGCATAGTGATTTTCCTGAAAATTATCTACTACCTTCTTTGAAAGAAAACTATCTTGTATGAATTCTGGATAATTTAGAATTTCTTGGTCCGTATAAATCTCAGAATTCAATTCTAACAACTTTTCTTGTATGCCATCTTTATATCTATTTAATACTATTCTATCTGCTTGAATTAATTGATCTCTGACAGTAGTTTTTACATATTTGTCATGCAATAAACTTTCAATACTTTGGCCATCAACAAGAGATAAGATGCCATTCAAAGAAAACCCTGGCCAACTAAGACCATAATTAGCAATTTTGACAGGTATAGCAACCCCGCTTGCTTCCAGCAATACCCCTGATATATCTTTGTTTTTAATACTCTCTAGAGCCGCACCAGTGTCATCATTTAATTTGCAACACACACAGCCATTGGCAAGAGAATAGGTTAACCCATCATCATTTTGGATTAAATCATAGTCTATAGCTAGATCCCCAAAATCATTCACAAGAATGCCTAAAGGTGATTTAGTTTCCTTCAGGACTTTATTTATGAAAGTAGTCTTACCTGCGCCCAAATATCCAGCGACAATTGTTATGGGTATCATGATGATTTTATATCAAAGACCTTTCCTTCAAATACAGTGGCTTCAATTCTAATATCTTTAATGTCTATAGGATTTATTTCCAATGGATCTTCTGCAAGCACTGTAAAATCTGCTTTTTTACCTGCTCTAATACTGCCAATCTCATGATCTAGACCTAAAACTCTAGCAGCATTTATAGTAATAGCCTCTAGGCCTTGTTGGGGAGTTATGCACTCCTCTTTTCCCATAACCTTGCCCTTCTCATTTATTCTATTTACTGCCACCCACATACTCATTAAAGGTTGTGCAGGCGCCATCGTAAAATCAGAATGGAATGTGGTTGTAATACCTTCCCTGAAGCTTGTCCCAATTCTTGCCATGGATGAAGCTCGTTCAAAGCCAACGGAATTATTGGCATAAATATTAGATAATTCATGAAGATAATAAACATTTGCAGAAATATTTGCTCCAAGCTTTGCCAATTTATGTACTTGTTCAGGGGTAGAAAATCCAAAATGTTCTATAGTAAAACCATGATTAAAACGTGGTCTTTCAAATTGCATTTTTTCCAAGACATCAACTGCTAATTCCAAACCTAAATCACCAGTGACATGGACATGAATTGTATAGCCTTTGTTCCAATAAACCCTTGTAGCCTCTTCAAATTGTTCTGGTGTACTTAACCACTCCCCTTGATGCCCATCTATATAGCCTGGATCAAGCAATTGAGCAACTTGGGAAAAAAATGCTCCATCAGTAAATAGTTTTACTCGTTTTCGAAACTTTAATCTATGCGTATTCCGTTCAGGTAATTTAGCAATTATCGCTTCCGCCTCAGAAGTTGTTGTAGTTCCGGACAAGGCTATTGATTGGGCTACAAGCTCCACCCTAAAGGGTGTCTCTTTGTTATCATAAAGGGCCATTTGAGATTGGACTTCAGTTTCAAAGTCAAAAAGACCCACCGCCATATCGGCAATAGTGGTTTGACCCCCAAAATGCACCACTTGCTTAAGTTTTGTAAGTCCTTCTTTAAATACTTCAGGTGCTAATATATAAGGATTTAACTTTTGAATGGCATAACCCAGACCCATTTCAAAGAATCTACCTCGCTCAAAATCAATTTGACTTAAATCTTTTACATCAGACTCTTTTATCCCTAAAAATTCTAACGCTCCATCGTTCATGCAAAGTTCATGAAAAGACCTATTCCAAACAATTAGAGGTCTCTCTGCTTCAATGGTGTTTAATCTTGATTTAGATATAGGTCCATGCCAAAGCTCATGATGACCCCATGTAATGAAAAGTTCTTGATGCGTAGGATTGACCATAGCCTCTGTTAAGCGTTGATCAAATTGATCTTCGGAAGTTGTTGCTGGAATAGTTCCCCAAGGCATCCTCCATTCCATGGCTGTAATGAAATGCATAGGTAGCAAAACTGCTGCCATAGAAGGATGAAGATGTGGATCTATGAGTCCAGGTACTATGATTAAATCTGTAAATTGATCATCGATAACATGATTGTTTCTACTTAACCAAGGTTGCATAGATTCTAATGTGCCTGTCTCTAAAATTTGGCCATTTCTTACAGCTACTGCATTAGCTCTAGGTAGTGATGGATTCATGGTAATTATACTCTTAGCCGTGAATACTTTAATGGGTTGATCTTCTTTTATAGCTTTGCTCATTATTTTTCTTAGATTAGTAAATCACACTTTTGTCAAAGATAAAATATATATGAAAATGCCAGTTAATAATGCATCCACTTGCAATCAATTAAATTTATTATTTTGTTTGTGATATTAGTTATATAACTAATATACTGAAGGAATAGAGATGAATAGTAAATTACCTAATCATGACTTAAGTGAAATGAAATGCCCAATGTCACTTAGTGATGTTGATCTATTTGCTCCAGGTGCTCAAGAACACTGGTATGAAGCTTATGAGATTCTTCATAACGAAGCTCCCGTCCACATAATCCCTGGAGAAGGCACTACTGCTGAGCATGATGCTTTTATTCTTTCCAAACATGAAGATATTTCTAGAGTTGTAAAAGATCCCGAACGCTTTCCACCTGGTACCATTCAACCGTTAAAAGAAATGGCTGAGGTTTCAGAAAAAGCAAGATCAAAAATGAATGCAATGTTGGTTTCTATGCTTACGCTAAGGCCTAATATGGATCTTTGGAGGGCGCATAGACAAGAACTGACAGACCCTTGGGTAGGTCCTGGAGCTAAACGACACAAAGAAATGATCACCAAGACAGTCAATGAAGTCATTGATAATTGGATTAATAAAAATGAAATAGATTTTGTTAGTGAATTTGCAAGACCCATTCCTCAAATAGTTCTTGCTAATGTACTGGGATTTCCTCTTGAAGATATTCCTCTCCTAGCGAAATGGGGTGAAGCTCAAGTCGCTCCATATGTATATGGTAAAGGGCATATGAATGTATTATCAAAAGAGCAAGCTGACAAACAATTCAAACTCCTTGATGGTTTTAAAGAATATGTTCAAGAACAAGTAGAAGATAAACGGAAAAATCCAAAAGATGACATGATTACTTTCTTAACTGAACTAACCTATGAAGCTTTGGGTAGAAAATTAACAGATCCTGAGATCAATGGAGTAGTTTACGCAATGGTTATAGGTGGCCTTGAAACTACTCAATATGCTATTGAACAACAAGCTCAACTTATATGCGAACATGAAGGACTATTCACTAAGTTAAAAAAAGACAGGGGTCTAATTAGGCAATTTACTGAAGAAGCCATGAGAATGCGCTCTCCAACTCAAGGATTATCTACCAGAGAAACTAGTCAAGATGAAGTGTTCCAAGGAGTTAAAGTACCGAAAGGCTCAATATTACATTTAAGGTGGGCATCAGCTAATGTTGATCCTGATGAATTTGAATGCCCTATGGAACTTCGATTAGATCGGAAAGCTGTTACTCGGCATCTCACCTTTTCAGCCGGTCCAAGAGTTTGTCCGGGTGCAGGAATATCTAGATTAGAACAAGTCATAGCGTGGAACTGCATCTTTGATAGGCTGGATGAAATGCATTATGCAAAGAATAATACTTTTATGCATCAACCAGGGATTATGCTTGGTACTCTGGAATTAAATCTTAACTTCAAAAAAACTTAAAAACTATGGCAACATTACTAGCTCACATTAAAGTAGTTGAAGGGAAAGAAAAATTTTTTGAAGACTTATCTAGAGAATTATTTGAAAAAACTCATGCAAACGAAGATCAAGTAATTCATTATGAATATTGGCGAGGACGAGATAGAGGTACTTACTATGCCCTTCTGGCTTACCCATCCTATTTAGACTTCATGCTTACTCATCAAATAACTGATCATCATGAAGAGGTCACAGCAAAATATGATGGTGTTATTGAAGACATTGATCTTGAATGGCTTGATCCGGTTGATGGCGCTTCAAAGCTAGGACCTACTGATATACAACACATACCATCAGATGCACCTGAATTAGCCTTGCAATACGACAAGGATCACGCGGTTCTCTTTCAAGAGTGGTGGAATTTACTTAGAAAAAAATAATTTGAATTGAAATGGTAGAGACGATCTGACTCGAACCACTGACCCCACCATGTCAAGATTAAGTCCTACCTATTTATAAACCTATTCTACATAGCTTAAAAAACTTATTGGTTTTTATGTAAAGCAAATATAGAGCTATTTAGATCTATTTTGTTAGTGGTGGAAGATACAAGATTTGAACTTGTGACTTCCGACATGTCATGACGGCACTCTAACCAGGCTGAGTTAATCTTCCACAAACGAAGTGTACCCTCAAAAACTTCCCATTCAAAGATTCTTATTAGTTTCTCTATTCATGTTGAAGCCCACGCGGTAGCACCAAGTCATTCTACCCATATGTACAGCAAGTCCATGCATTTTTAGCCATAATCTAAAGATTTACTAGAGTTAGTGATATAGTTAAATTAGATAAAAGAAACAAGATATTGAAAAAAATTATTCCGAAGAAGCTGTAAAATTAAAATATTTAGCAATTTTAAACACTAATTGTTTATAGTTATAACCCTTAAGTATGGAGCTTATTAGCAAGAAATTTATAGATTATATAATTATAAAAACTTTATGATGAGTAATAATGATCAACTAATATGCCGAGTTTGCAATAATCAAACTAGAGAAGTAATAGATTTAGGTGTTTCACCTGCGGCTAATAACTTTGTTATGTCTACAGAAGATCATTTTCAGAGGCATCCTTTGGTTGTAGATTTTTGCGATTCATGTTCATGTTTGCAGTTAAGAGAGTGCTTGAATGAAGATGAACTTTATAAGAATTATAGTTATATGACTCCAGATACTGCCTCTCAAATAGATCATTATATAGAACTGATTAATTTTCTAGAGGATAATTCAATTTTAAATATTGATACAAACTGTCTAGAACTAGGAAGTAATACAGGGCTTTTTTTGAAGACCCTAAAACCTTTTGTTAAAAACGTCTTAGGAATAGATCCAGCTGAGAACATTGCATCTTTAGCTAATTCTGATGGAGTAGAAACAATACCTAAGTTTTTTAATTTGGAATCTGCAAGAGATATTAAAAAAGCCTATGGTCATCAAGACCTCATTATTGCTCGACATATGTTTGCACATAATAAGGACCCAAAAATTTTATTAGAAGGAATGGTGAAATTATTATCTGATAAAGGGTCAATAGTCATTGAAAATGCTTATGCGATTCCTACTCTTGAGCAAGGTGAATTGGATCAAATTTATCATGAACATATGTTTTACTTTTCCGTGAAATCTATGCAAAAACTATTAAATATTTTTTCTTTAGAGCTTACAACTCTTTATAAGACAAATTTACATGGAGGCTCTATAGCTTTTATTGCATCACGGCAAGGGTTAAAGCCGACTAATAAAATTATTGATGAATATATAGATAAAGAAAGTGCTTTATTTAATGAGGACATGATCTTTACAGAATTTAATTCAAAGGCAAAAAAATTAAAAGAAAGACTTTTAGCTGTTATAAATGAAGATCTGCATTTAGGTAAATCAATTGGCGCGTATGGCGCTACTGCTAAATCGTTTACTCTTTTTTCTTATCTTGGGCTAGATAGCAATGTGATTAAATATTGCGTTGATACTACGCCTACTAAAATTGGTATGATCTTTCCTTATTTTAATATACCTGTTATATCCGAGGATCAATATAAGTCTGATTCAGTAGATACTTTTCTAGTAACCGCATGGAATTACAAAGAACATATTCTTAAAAAATCAGAAACATTTATGAAAAAGGGCACTAAACTTATTTTTCCCTTACCAAATTTTGAAATAATTGAAATTTAAATTTTTGCCATAAGGCTAATTAAAGGGTTTTTATCTGGTGTGATAAGCGCATTAAGAACTAAAAAATCTAATTGAAGATTTTCTAATTTTTTTATAGTTTTGATCTGAAGCTTAATCTCACTATTACTGGGCAACTCTATTAAATTTGTATTCTTTATAAAAGTAAAAGCGGATTGATTTTGGAGTTGTAATTTAGCAGAAGAATTATTCTTAATAATTACATTAAGTATTGGAGTATCTTGCTTTATATCCACTTGAGTTCCCTCTTGATAACCTGAAGATTCCATGGAAATAACTGACTCAAGTAATGGTAATAAATTATTTTCTTTTCCTATAAGCATTTCCTTAAACCATACTACTGTTCTCCCTTCAAATAGAGCCTCTTTGATAGATTTCTTGGTACGGGCTTTTGCAAATATTAGTGTAACAGGCCTGTGTTCTCCCTTCCGAGCTGAATAATCCCATTCTATTAAATTATGTACATCGGAAGTTCCTATGATAGTAAGGTTATTATCTAAGGCGATTTTTAAAGCCTCTTCAGAAAAGGTATCTTCATTTACAATCTCTATACCATGTAGCTGATTTTTTTCTATAAAAATCTTATGCACATCAGATAATCGAGCAACACCATCTATAGCTTGAGAAGTCCACATAGGATGATTCCAGAAGACAAAACCACCCTGATTATTAGCTTCTAAAACTGCTTCTTCAACAGGCCAGATACTAGCTAGGGCATAATGTTCAGCCATCGGTCTATCTTGCTCTTTTAAATTAAGTCCATAACTCTCTTCATCAATCAACCTTTTTGCTTCTTCTTCTTTCTTTTTATCAAGATTTAGAAGTTTATTGGAATCCTTCAGAAAAATGGCGTTCATATGTCCTGGTGGCATACTACGTGTTATTTCAGAACCTGAGAGAACTATAAGATTAGATTTATTAGCAGATCTAGAAGCTTCTAGATATGCTGCATTTCTATCCTTATTAGGGATTTGTGCAATATGGGGTTGATATTCTAAATGTTCGGTAATAGCCAATACATCTAATCCGTTTCTTAATGCTTCTTCTACACGAATATTTGGCCAAACATGACCATCTGAAAAAACAGAATGGGTGTGAAGATCAGACACTAAGGTATGATGATATGCGGTTCTTGGAAAATTGATTTCTTCAATGAAATCTTTATCCTCAGAAATAGTTCTTACTGAACCATGTGACCAGACTGTATTGCTGAAAACCAATATTATTAAAATTACTATTTTTTTCATAAATATACATATTAGCTCAAAGAACTTAATTTATCTGATGCTTCTTTAATTCTTCTTTAGCAACTGTTCTTCTATGCACTTCATCTGGGCCATCCGCGAGCCTAAGGGTTCTCATGTGTGCTGCCATGCTTGCCAATGGGAAATCTTGGCTTACCCCGCCAGCACCATGAATTTGGATTGCCTTATCTATTACTCTCTGTGCAACAACAGGTACATGCACCTTAATTTGGGCTATATCACTTCTAGCTTCTTTGTTGCCTAATTTATCCATTTTATCGGCTGCATTTAAAGTAAGTAACCTAGAAGTTTCGATATCTATTCTGCAATCTGCAATTACATCAAAATTTCCACCTAATTCTGCCAAAGGTTTTCCGAATGCTATTCTAGATTGAGAACGCTCACACATCATCTTAACCGCTCTTTCCATGACTCCAATAGCTCTCATACAATGATGAATTCTTCCAGGTCCTAATCTGCCTTGTGCTATCTCAAAACCTCTTCCTTCACCTAAGATTATATTTTCTTTAGGTACTCGAACATTATTAAATGCTATCCTTCCATGACCATGAGGAGCATCATCATATCCAAACACATGCATCATTTTTTTAATTTCAATTCCAGGTGTATCCATAGGCACTAATATCTGAGACTGCCTAGCATGCTTTGGGTTATCAGGATTAGTAACACACATAAAAACTAAAATCTTACATCTTGGATCTCCTGCTCCAGATGTCCACCATTTCTCTCCATTAATAACATATTCATCTCCTTCTAAAACGGCAGAAGAAGAAATATTTGTTGCATCAGATGAGGCTACTGCTGGCTCAGTCATAGCAAAAGCTGATCTGATCTCTCCTTCCAACAATGGTTTTAACCAAGTCTCTTGTTGTTCTTCAGTGCCGTATCTAGCCAACACCTCCATATTACCTGTATCTGGTGCTGAGCAATTAAAGATTTCTGAAGCAATGCCTGAAGTCCCCATTAATTCACAAAGTGGTGCATAATCTAGATTACTCATACTTTCACCCATAGGATTTTCAGGTAAAAATAGATTCCACAAACCTTCCGACTTAGCTATTTTCTTTTTGTCTTCAATGATTTGAGGTATTTGCCATCTGTTACCTTGGTCAGTGAATTCTTTCATTTGCTGAGAGTATATTTCTTCTGCTGGATAAATATGCTCCTCTAGGAATGAAGATATTCTTAATTGTAACTCTTTTGATCTTTCTGAAAATTGAAACGACATGCCCACCTCTCTTTAGTTATTTGCTTAAAAATACATAAGTCACAAAGAAATATTAAAATAAGTATCACTTATATACGACATATAATTGAAACTTATAGCAGTTCTTTGGTAAAGTATTTAATAATAATACTCGTTATGATTCCAGTCATAATTATATTTATATAAATTTAATTAAAACAACGTGGATTAAATTATGAATCTCAATAATATAGACCTTAATTTATTTATAGCCTTTGATGTCATTTATACTGAGGGCAATCTAACTAAGGCAGGCAAAGTATTAGGCATTACCCAACCAGCAGTTAGTAACGCTCTTTCGAGGTTAAGAGAAACATTTGATGATGATTTATTTGTAAGAAATTCGGGAGGCATGACTCCAACTCCAACAGCTCAGAATATAGTAGGTGACATACGTAAAGCTCTTTCCTTAATGAGAAATTCTGTTGCTGAATCAGACTCATTTGATCCATATACAGCCCAAACCCTCTATAAAATTGCGATTGGAGACACTTCTGAGTATAGACTCTTACCAGATCTTTTGAGATCCTTAGGTAAAGAAGCTCCTGATGTTGATATTGAAAGCTTCAGAGCTGATAGAACAGACACACCAAGAGAATTAGCTTCAGGAAATATAGATTTTGCTGTTGATCCTCCAATACATACTGACCCTTCATTGCATCATGCAAAGTTATTTGAAGATAAATATGTTATAGCTGTAAGAAAAAAACACCCTCTAACAAAACTAAAAAAAATAACTCTAGATGACTACCTGTCTATGCACCATATGCATATTTCAAACCGAAGAAAAGGTCTTGGTTATGTAGATATAGCTTTAACTAAATTGGGGGTAACTCGTCGAATCCTTTTAAGAGCTCAACATTTCTTAGTTTCCCCTTTTATTCTTGAACAAAGTAATTTAGTTCTTACCACTTCAAATGGATTCGCTGAATCTTTGAATCTTCAAACATTAGAACTACCCTTCAAAGTTCCTAATCTTGAACTGCACTTGTATTGGCATAGTAGTCATGAAACTGACCCCTCAAATATTTGGATGCGAAAACTCATATTATCCACTTATGGGAAGATATTGAAGAATAAGAAGTAAAGAAAGCTTCTAAATTTGGTGCGGATGAAGGGACTTGAACCCCCACGCCTTGCGGCACCAGATCCTAAATCTGGCGTGTCTACCAATTTCACCACATCCGCTAAATAAGTACATTATAAGCAGAAAAGA